>Ga0181590_10005803_pt1 | contig 10175 bp, 4 predicted proteins | sample 071ome_34_FD_132446 | JGI IMG/M metagenome (GOLD analysis project Ga0181590, IMG submission 132446) | Coastal salt marsh microbial communities from the Groves Creek Marsh, Skidaway Island, Georgia - 071411BT metaG (megahit assembly) | ecosystem: Environmental > Aquatic > Marine > Intertidal zone... | reverse complement strand
TTGAATTGTACTTTCTGGAATTTGGAAGTCGGAAATGGCAAATGGCTCTCTATCAATATTTGGGACGCCATTGGCTTGATAATCTTTTAATGTTTCGATTTTGTTTAGTAATCTTGAAATTTGCTCATCAGATGAATCAAGAATTTGTAAAGTTTCTTGCACAATATCTAAATTTGATAAAAATGAGTCAATATCACCAATATTATCGAAATTTGGATTGAGAGCTGAATCTTGTGGGAAATATGAAATCGACTGTATGAAACCTTTGATTTTATTGATTTTTTGCAGGATGTCAGATTGAAGACGAGCTATGTGCTCTCTTTCTTCGATAGAGGCATGGATATTATTTAACAACTCTACTTCGTCAGAAAAAGGTTCTGTTGTGTGCGCCATTGATTTAAGAATACATTTTTCTTGCACATTGGCTTTTTTGATAAGGGCTTCTAGTTCTTGTTGAAAATTCATAAAGAGAATTAATTTTAAAATACTATAGTTGCATTCTTGTGTTTGTCAAACTTTTTACGATTAGTAAAAACCCAGCTGAGGTGGCTGGGCTTGTTGGAGTTGTGTGTGGTGTCTCTGGGTTGGGCTTGTTGGAGTTGTGTTTGATTTTTCTAGGCGAAGTTGGGGTCGAGTGGTTTGGTTTTGAGGAATTCGAGGACTTGGGTGTGAATGTGTTCGAGTTGGGATTGGTTGTCGATGTTTTGGGCTGTGTGGACTATCCATTCCGCAATTTTGGCCATGTCTTCGGGAACCAGTCCACGAGTGGTGATGGCTGGGGTGCCGATGCGGATGCCTGAGGGTTTGAATGGTGGGTTTGGGTCGAAAGGGATTGTGTTGCAGTTGCAGACGATGCCAACTTGATTGAGGGCCTGGGCGAGTGCTCGACCGTTGACTCCAAAGGAGTGCATGGCGTCGATGATAAGTAGATGGGTGTCGGTGCCGTTGGCGACGAGTCTGACGTTGTGAGATTTGAGAGCTGTTTCGAGGGCCTTGGCATTGTCGACTATGGCTTGAGCGTAAGCTTTGAAATCTTCTTGTTGGGCAAGTTTGAAGGCGACGGCTTTGGCCGCTGTGATGTGATTGTGTGGTCCACCCTGGAGACCTGGCATGATGGCTTTGTCGATTTTGGTGGCGTGCTCTTTTTTGCAAAGGATCAGTCCCCCACGTGGGCCTCGAAGGGCTTTGTGAGTGGTGGTCGTGACCACATCGGCATATGGAACAGGATCGGAATGAAGACCGGCGATGACAAGAGCGTTGATATGCGAAATATCTGCTAATAAATAGGCTCCGACAGAGTCGGCTATTTGGCGGAATTTGGCAAAATCGACCTCACGTGGATAAGCTGTGTATCCCGCGATGATCATTTTGGGTTTGTGTTCGGCGGCTAATTTAGCGACTTGGTCGTAGTCGATGGTTTCGGTTTTGGGGTCTAGAGAATATGCCACTGCTTTGAAAAACTTGGCTGAGTAATTGAGTTTGAAACCATGGGTGAGGTGTCCTCCTTCGGATAAATTGAGGCCCATGATAGTATCGCCTGGCTCGAGCAAGGCAAACATGGCTGCCAAATTGGCTGGAGAGCCTGAGTATGGCTGGACATTTGCGTGTTCGGCACCGAAAAGCTTGCAAGCGCGCTTGATAGCTAGGGTTTCGATTTGGTCGATGTTGGACTGGCCTTCGTAGTAACGGGCTCCTGGATAACCTTCGGAATATTTATTGGTGAGAAGCGAGCCAGAGGCTTGCATGACTGCAAGTGGAGCGTAGTTCTCGGATGGGATGAGACGAATTGTGTCAGCCTGGCGCTGGGCTTCGGCTTGGATCAAATCGTTGATTTGGGGGTCTTGATTTTGTAGGTAATTAGTTTGAATGTTGAAAGTTGTGGTGATTAGATAGTACTTACTTGTCTATTGTAGTGGAGTCGTGAGGTGGGTTCAAGATTTTTGATTGAATTTGCTTTGAGAATTCACTGGTTTTGTTTGTAATGGTGCTATCTGCGGAACTTGGGTCTTTATCGATTTTTGTGAGATACTGCATCATAAATGGATACAATCGAGCTTGGATAAAATCTTGAATCGAAGTTTGGGGCATAATTGAGTATCGGAAATTTGTAGTATCTATATCCGTCATTTCTAAATGCATGTGAATCAGAATTGTGAGACTTTGGCAGAGGGACTGAAAGTTTTGGTAAAGATTTTTCATCACGGCCAAATGATGCTTGTGATAAGGTGAAAGGCTGTGAATCTCTTGTGTTTGAGTGAGATCTTGCAGATTTTGAAGTTGAGGATGTTTAAGATTGTTAATGAATGTTGTGCAAATTTTTTGCACATGATCTTGAAGCTCTTGAATGTGAGTAAAGCGAGGTTTGTGCCAGTTATGATTTGAAAGTTGAATATGATAATGCGTTTGTAAATCGGCTTGGATTTGGCTGTAGACTTGGTGTGAATTGTCTGTTAGTTCTTGGATTCCTGTGTCGTGCTCATAAAACCAATGAATCTGGCGATATAATTGATGAATTTGATTTAGCCAAGAGCCAGCAAAAATTTGCTCAAGAGTTTGAGGTGTGCGATTGAGTTCAAAAAGCTGCTCTTGAATCAAGAAAAAGATTTGATTTGTGACCTGGATAAAATACTGACGAATTTGAGGGTTTTTGATAAAATGGGCTCTATGCAAAAAAGAAGTTTGAATATCGAAGGCTCCATCTAACTTTTCTGGCATGGAGTTTAGGGCATCCCAATTGGGTGTTTGGATATAGATGTTGGCATGAGCCTGATAAAGTTGTTGGTCTTGGAAAAGATTTTCAAAAAATTCAAAATTGCTTTTAGAGGCAAATTGAGGGGTTTTTCTTGGGTTTGGTGGAAAATACATAATTGATTCTTATTTTTTTCAGAGTATTTATTTGGCTTTTAGAAGTCAAGTTTATTTGTTTGTTAATGATTTTTCTTGCAAAATTTTGATTCTGTGTTATAGTTAGAGTGTTTTAGACAAACAACTCTGGGTAGAGACGTACATTTGCACTGTCGAAACCTAGAAATGGCCATGGAAAAGGGGTTAGCTCAAAGAATTTTAATTTTGTTAAAGCATTAGAATTCTCTGGCTCGCCCCCCGGGCCAGACTCCCTCAAGTGTTTATTATGACATTACTGCTTAAGACTACTGGTGAGACAATTTACTTTGATGTATAATTGTAGCGCCGAAATAGTTGCGAAAAGTGATATGTTGTGATATAATACTTAGAAATTAATCCCACCCAATGCAAGATCGGTATACTATTGTATATACTACGACAAAGATTCTCCATGAGGATTTCAAGGCTAAGCGCTTGAAATTGGAGGACTTTTTGGCAGCGGCATTTATTATCTCTGAGGTCAAAGAACCTGAGGATTTAATGGCGGCTTTGCTGGTATTTAAGGATAAGTATCCGAGCTTTGCAGATGCATTAACTGTACTTGAGCAAGAAGAACGGGAAGAATTTGAGCATTTGCTAAAACTGGCAATTCCAAAAATCATGATGGAAAAACCAGAATTGGCTGGCGCGATTCTCGATTTTGCCCAAGATAAGAAAGTGGACATGGATGATCTAGAAGAAAAGTTTCCGGAGGCCTTGGTTTTCTTTCGAGAGTTTATGGAAAAAGAAGGTGCGGATGGCAATGTGGCTAACTAGATAGATTTGGATGGCTTTTGGTTGGTTTGGATGACCAGCTTTGGACAATTGGATAAGGTAGATTGAAAAATTTAACCCCACCCTAATTGTCACATGAGAAATTAAAAAATAATTTAAATCCCCTACCCCATGAATGATACAAGAAAAATCCCTTTGCAGGATTTGCAAAACGATTTCATTTCCGACGCAAACAAGCTCAAAATCAAAAATGCACTAGATTCTGATATACCGGTATATTTGAACGATGCTGAAGCATTGTCGCAAAATATTGACAAGGTGTTTAACACCCATTCGACAGATGTTTTTCCGGCTTTGACTGCACTTTTGCCTGATGGTATTGATGACAGGGTTGAGTCGCATGTGACTCAAGTGGTGATTGAATATTTGGACGCTAAGGAGCGTGAATCATACAACCCAACTATTTCTAGTTTGAGAGGTATTTTTCAGGGTAATTTAAATAAATCAGAGTTAATTGATAACGATTGGGTTTTTGGTAATAAGCAAGCTTCACAGCCATCTGTATCTGTAGATCAGCCTGCTCAAATTGAAACTGACAGATCTATATTGGATGAACATGTTCATGTGAAATTTTATTTACAAGAAATGACCAGAATAGGAAATATATTAAATGCCTTTGATTGGCTGTATGATCGTATCTATGAAAACGGTCCTGATGTTGCCAGTCTGAAATCTGATCTAGAAATGAATAATGATGAAATTCTAAAAAGTGTTTTCAAAAGATGGTTAATAAATTCAAACATACTTGAGGAGGATTATTTTAATCAGAACAGACTTACTGCTCATATTGTTAATAAGGACCAGGAGAATGATGAGGTTACAGATTTGATTAATGAGCTGTTTGAGGCACCTAAGGTAGGTGAATCTGAAGCTACCAAACCAGCTCCAGAAGTAAAACCGCCTTCTGAATCTCACCGTGAAGATAGCCTAAGTACTAATGTTGATGATTCTGGACTATATGCATCAGGATCTCCTACTACAGTGCCAAGTGGAAAAACTGAATTATCTGTGGAGGATCTAAAGGGTATTGATCAGGAGCTTATGTCGCCTGCACAAAAACTTTGGGAACACTCTATTGAGGGGCGATCTAATATTCAACAACCATCAAGAGAGTTTGGTGAAGATGTTGAAACTATTGTTCCTAGAGCCAGTCACTTAACTGACGTTGACTCTCTAGCCCCCCATTCATTTGATTCTGATTTAGATGAAACTATTCAACCTGAAACTATTCAACCTGAAACTATTCAACCTGAAACTATTCAACCTGAAGCTGTTGATCCTGTGGAAGACCTCGAGCATCTGCATACAGACTTGGATTCTGGGCCTGTCTGGGAGATTGATACTGATGAATCTGCTCAAGATGTTTTGGAGTCTTTGATGGAGCAGGAGTTTAATTTGAATGAATATATGAATGGTTCGGTGCGGATGCGGGCGCGTAAGGGTCGTGATGGTGCCAACTTGCGTGTGTTTGCAGAAACTATGGCCTTGGAAGTGTTGGAAGAGCTAGTGAGTGAATCTAACAGAGATGCTTCATTGCAAGCGGTGCATAAGGCGATAGAAGAGAAAATGTGTGGGGATATTAGGATGAGTGATGAGGCCTTGGTGGCTTTGGCTATTTATTTCAATGTACGTGGTGATGTTGGGACTGAAAAATTTGAGAAGGAAATGAGCTCCAAACTTGTGACTGTTGTGGGTGAAGAATTGGGATTGGATTTTGATGTGGATATGGATGAGGTCGAAGTGGAGAATGGTTTTTCTGGTCACGACTCAATGTTTAAGCAAAAGATATACCAAAAACTGTACGCAACGTATGCAAATCAAGATTTGCGTGATCCAGAGGTGCGTAATAAATTCACGAATGAATTGACTTTGGGGATGATGCAGGAGCGATTGAGATTGCTACAAGAGCGTGAGGATCATTTGCAAAATAACTGGAGTAATAAGGCTATGAATGGTCTGCGAGCTACTGCTAGTTTTTTGAAACAAGTTGGTGGGCCTGCGGCTTTGACTTTGCTTTTGGGTGCTAGTGCCTACTATGGTGGCATGGGAACTACTCTACTTGGTCTTGGTAAGCTTGTGACTGGAATTGGTACCGCGGCCGGCTCTACGAGCCTGGCGTCTTTGGTTGGTTCTTGGTTTGGGATGCTTGGATTTAAAGGAGCTTATGGATTTGGTGCGGCTTATATGGGTGGTAAGACCTTGAGCGCGTTTGCCAAGCTAAAGATGCCTTTGATGGGTCTGCTTGGAGCTTCGGCTGGGAGTTTGGATCAGAATATGCTGGAGATGATCAATGCTGGAGCGAGTTTGAGAATTGGTAATGATGGTTTGCAAGTGGCAAACATGGATGAAAGCTCAAAAGCTCGTAAGAGAAAAATAAAAGATATTAAAAAGACATTTAGACAAGAACAAAAAGCCACTCGTAAGAATGCTGTCCAAAGCTTGAAAGATCAAGAGTTTGGAACTCGATCGGAGGCGATTATGAGTGCGATCAATAGCACTTATAGTAGTGTGATAAATATGCAGAGTATTGGTGCTACCAAGCTTGATGAAACTAAAGTTGCCGGTGAGTTGACAAGTATTGGGTCTTCGGTTGCGATGTTTGGGTTGCCGAGTTTGTTTAGCCTTGGTTATCGTAAGATGCGGGCTTAGATATGATGGATTCTGGGGCTTGAGATGAAGAGTTACGAAAAGTGCTCTGGAATTGGAGTTGAATGTGTTGAAATTGAGATGAAAAATATAGGGGGGAAGCTATGGTTTTATAGCTTTACAAGATAAATCCGGGGGGGTAAAATATTTGCAAAGAATATGTTGAGCCCACCCCTATTTTATTACAAAAAAATTAAAAAAATATAAATTATAGCCCCCTACCCTATGAGTGCAAACAAGATTACGCAGGAAGAGTTAAAACAAATAATAGATCCTGGAGAAACAACCCCAGAGGGGCGTGAGTCTGTCGAGGGTAGTATAAAAGAAAACGTAGAAGCTGGCCTTAAAGATTTGAGTGTAGATAAGATTGGGGATATGACCTCTGAAGATTTTCTTGCTGCTGTGCTCGATAAAGAAAAGACAGATGTGTTTGGTGCTTTGAGCACATACTTAACTGAAAAAATAGAGTCCGAGGAACTGAGTCAAGGCTACATGCAACATGTTAAGAGTGGTTTGCGAGCAAGGATTGTGAGTATGATTGATGATTCTCAGGCTCATGAAAAAGTAAAGGTCAAATTGAGGGAGCTATTTAAAGGTGATGAATTACAAGGTGTGGAAAGTGTTGAAGAGGTAGGACCTGAGGCTGTAGCAAATTTATCAAAAGTAGGTCAGGTTGACCAGCAGTCAAATGAAGATGTTCCAGCGGATAGCGAGGGGGTCGAGGCTACGGAAAGTGCTGAAATTGATTTCGAAACATTATTCAAGTCAATGACCGATGAAGAGGCCCTTAAAAGTATGGAGTTGTCAGAATTGGAATCATTACCTGATGCAGTTGGTAGTACAGATGCTGTAAATATTGAGATACACCTTGATGAAGAGACTGTATTACTACCAACTGAAGAAAACCTTGATGCTAGCATGGAAACTGTTGAACTTAATACATTGATAGCAGATGGACTTATAAACAAAGGCCTGGGGATGAAAGGAAATAAACACTATCAAGAGGATGGGATTGCCTTTAACCCAGACACGCGTCAGTTTGCAGTAGTTGACGGTATGGGTGGTCATGGTGGGAGTTCGCTTGTTACTGAGAAATTGTGCAAAGGTTATAAAGAAATGCTTAAGAGTGATTATGATTCCGTTAGGAGAGCTATTAGTCAAGCTGACCCATTTAATGAAGGAGGGGCAGTATTTGTGATGGGTGGGATAGAACAAGACAATGTGTTAAGGGGTATTTTTTGTGGAGATGCCAGACTCATGGTGGTCAAGCCAGATGGTAAATTTGTCTTTTTGACAAATGAGGAAAGTGACTCAACTATAGGGAAAGGTCCGTTTGGAAGGCATAATGTTGAAACAGCTTTCTCTGCAAATAAACAAAATCAAACATTTACCAGTTTTGAGTATCCCTTGGAAACAAATGATATTGTCCTTGCTGGTTCAGATGGCTTATGGGAAAACTTGGAGCTAGCACAGATTAGCGAGCTTATAAGAGCTTGTAATAGAGATGGCGCTTTTGATGTTAGACGGTTTGTGGATCAAGCAGAAGAACTTGTTATGCAACAGCAACAAAAATACAAATCTGGCGAAAATCAACCATTTGTTAAAAAGGATAATATGGCAATATTGTGTGTGCAACACCTTGGAAATAGCGCACTCCGAGGAGAGGAAGTACCAGATTATAGCCCAATAATAAAAATTCGAGAGTTGGCCGACTTGAGTGAGCAGGGGCGTACACTTACAGCAGCGCAGATTGATGAGTGTGTAGAATTGATACAGAATCTGGATCCACAATTGTACGAAAGTCACAAAACCCATGTTGAAATATTAGTTGTGAATTTAGTGTACTATGCAGATCACAATACTATTAACGTGTTAAAAGATTTGTTGGGTTTGGAACTTACAACGGACCGGATTCTTGATCAGTTTCAAGTGGGTCAAAAATTAAAATCTTACTTTGATAAGAAAAGTAATGAAGGGAGTTTAGATGAGGCGCCTTCACAGGATGTTTATACGGATCAATTAGATGATTTGCTAGATTCTCTACGGAATCCGGATATTTCTCCGCCGCTCACTCCCCCGCCGCCGCCAGTAGATCCTTTTTTTATCCCGAATTTAGATGATGCTGCTTTTAGTCAAGCTCCTACTCCTCCGCCGCCGCCATTGTTTACTTTAGATGGCCCAGGTTTCGATAATGAAAATGGGAGACCAGCTACTACTAACCAAGAAGAAATTGAGCCCTCATTTGACGGCGATTACACAGGTCCAGATATGGGTTATGCTCCAAGTTTAGACTCTCTTGTGGATGAATTTATTAATGTAAAATCTGTATATGAGGTGGCAAGAAAAATTGAAGAGAAATGGGATTGGGAATCTGTTTATGGTGTGTATAATTTGAGGGGTATGGAGGTGCGTGACTTTGATAAGATCGCAAATGACAGTGGACTGGCTCAAGATGGGGAGACGCTTTTGCGTAATGCTGCAGAGAGAATCATACATAGTCTAGATCTCCGACTTAAACAAAATGCGATTAGAATTGAGTTTGATGATATAACTCTTGAATATACACTGAATGCAGATGGAAAGGTGGTATCGAAGGAAGTAGATGAGGAGGTTGTCGAAGCGCGAGAGGGAGAGAGCACGCAAGCTGTTATATTGAGAGCGATAAAAGGTTTAAACACATTTAAGCTACATAGACTGGATCCGAAGATTGGTGGTTTTCTGGGCGTTGGCAGCAAAAAGCTTTCTGAACTATTAAATGATTCTGAAGTAGATAAAGATGTGGTGCTTGGGGCTTTGGTTAATCAATTGTATGACAAGGATCTCACATTTAAAAGAAGTAATCGGTATGAATACTCCTCTCTGATTGTGGATTTAGAAGGGTATTTGCTAGATAAAGTTAGAAACAACAATATTGATTCTTTAACAGATAAAGAAGCGAAAATGCTAATGCGATTAGAGAGTGCTGATAAAGGAATACATGATAGTGCAAGACGAACTCTGGTGTATGCAAAAGAGTATTTGAGATGTAATTTAGAATTGCAAGCAAGTGAGATTGATTCTGCACCTTTTGCCATGTTAAATCAATATTCTATTAATCCTAAGGATTACTTAGAAGTAGGAGCTTTGATACTGAATGATTCGATAAATCCTAAAGTGACGATGTCTCTTCGAAACTTTAGAAAATTTGAACAGCAGATTACTAAAAGAATTCAAAAAATGGTTACAGAAGATTTTGATACCCAGACGACAGAGTTATTTAATGGGAAAGGTGCATTCGAATATGAAAAGAAGGTGGATTTTATGTTGAAGCATAAACTGATTAGCAGTTTGGAGGATCTACTTAAGAGAGGGCCTATAAATGTTACTTATAATAATAGGGATATGTTACAAGGCTTACTTGCAAAAAGTGGTGCCCCTAAGCTTTTGCCGGTGCAAGATAGATGGATTAATTCTAATGCTACAAATTATAAATTAGATCTACGAGATGATGAATCGAGAGAAAATAATTCTCAATTGGCTGAGGATCTTACTCAACATGCTGCTTCGGATGCTTTCACTGGGGGTGATGCTAAGTTGGTACTGGAAAATATTAAGAAGGCTCAAATATCTACTTTGAATTCAGATATTGCAAGGAGTATTATAGGTAAACTAAATCGTTTAAATTTACCCAATTATGAAACAATAAAGTTAAAATTGGATGCGTTAATTGACGCTTGTGGATACGAGAAGCATGAGGCAGCGCTGATGAAAAGTTGTGTTGAAAAAAATCGTAATATTTTATCGATCAATGATTTGAATAGTTTGTGTAAGCAAGGAAGCGAAAGTACTTGGAGTGATCAACTTGAAGCTGT
>Ga0181590_10005791_pt1 | contig 10182 bp, 9 predicted proteins | sample 071ome_34_FD_132446 | JGI IMG/M metagenome (GOLD analysis project Ga0181590, IMG submission 132446) | Coastal salt marsh microbial communities from the Groves Creek Marsh, Skidaway Island, Georgia - 071411BT metaG (megahit assembly) | ecosystem: Environmental > Aquatic > Marine > Intertidal zone... | reverse complement strand
GGCAGCGACCGACACGAGGCCAGCGTATGCTTGCTCGCCAATTCAAGCCCTGAAGGGGCGGTTAAGCCTGAACGGGCTGGCCAGGGGAGCCATGGCTGGGCTCATTCACCCGCTGGTCTTATTTGCAACCAGTTAGCCAAGCTCTTCTTCCACCCGTTGCATGTAGGCAATGCTTTCTTGGGTAAGCCTTTCAACCCCCGGCGTGTAGTCGAAGACTTCCACGCTCACCCAGCCGCTATAGGCAATTTCTTGGAGTGCCTGGAAGATTGGCTCGAACTCGATTGCCCCGAAGCCAGGGCCCTGCAGGTTGACGTCGTTTGCATGAAAGTGCTCGAGGTGCGCGGCACTTGCATGAATGATCTCGGGAATGGTCAGGTCTTCTGAGGCCATTGCCTTGACGTCAAGGTGTAGCTTGACGTGGGGTGAGCCAATCGCCTCAATCAGCCGGCAGGTCTCTGCCGCCGTCGTCATGACGTCGGTTTCAATTGGGGCCAGCGGCTCAAGAGCAAGAACCGTGTCGGTCTCTTCCAGCACCGGCACGAGACTGCCAAAGACCTCTTCAAGAAATCCATCGGCCTGCTCGGGGCTGACGCCTGGCAGCAGGCTCCGCTGCTGGGGCGAACCAAAAACCAATATGCGACCGCCCAGGTCGTGGCAGAGCCGGGCGAGTTCAGTCAGGTAGGCAACAGTGCGGCTGCGTACGGCCTTGTCTGGGTCGGTCACATGAAAACCCTCGGTCTTGGCCAGCAGCCAGTGCAGGCCAATGCAGTCGAGGCCTGCCTGCGCAATCGTTCGCCGCAGGTCGGCCCGCTCGGCTGCCGAGAGACTCTGGGGATCGCTGCCAAGGGTGAAGGGAGCGATTTCAATGCCGGTGTAGCCACACTCGGCAGCAAACTCACAGGCCCGCTTCAGCGGCCAGTCACCAAAGGTCTCGTTGCAGATGCCGTATCGCATAGCGGGAGAAGCTTTCAGCAGGGAAAGGGAAGGTGTCGGTTGGTATGAACAGTCATTCTTATGTTTCTTATGTAGCAGGCTCGTCTTTCAGCGTAACCACGCGGCCCGTTCGAGCCGACTTGTAGCAGGCCTCAATGATGGCCACCGCCTTGCGACCCTCGCGGCCATCAAGGCTGGGCCGTCGACCAGCTGCGAGGGCATCAAAAAAACTTTGGAAGTTGCGGGTGTGGCAGGAATAGTCGATGGCCATCGGGTCGGCCGCGCCGCCGGATGTGCTGCTAGTCCCCCCAAAGCGTTCGCGGGTAGCCGCGTCTTCGGCCTGGGCCTCTCGGAACTGCCAGGTGATGAGTTGTTCTTCCTCAATCTCAGCAGTGCCGCCGCGACCACCAAAGGTGAAGCGGCGGAGCTGACCAGGGTAGAGGCTGGTGGCAGCCAGCAGCTGGCCGAGGCCGCCGTTTTTGAGTTTGAGCACCGCCACGCAGGTGTCCTCAACCTCGAGCTGTTCAGGGTCATGAGCCTTGACCGCCGTGAAGGCCGCAACGCTCTCGACCGGATTCGCCGCCGTTGAAAGACCGGGCATGCTTGCCCCGGCAATCCACTGGAGGGCATCGACTCCGTGAATTGACTGGTTCATGAGGGCTCCACCCCCGTCGAGGGCCAGCGTACCCTGCCAGCGGCCGGGGCCGTAATAGGCGTCATCCCGCCACCAAGGCACGGCACTGGCGGCCACCGCCAGATCACCGAAACGGCCAGCTGCTGCGGCTGCCTGTACGGTTTGAATCACGGGGTTGAACCGCTGCGGAAAAATTGCCCCCAGGGCCACTCCTGCCTTGTCGGCGGCAGCAATCATTCGGTCGATCCGCCGGGTCGTTATTTCCAGCGGTTTTTCACAGATGACATGGATGCCCTTGCGAATGGCCTTGAGTGCGGCCTCAAGATGTGCCCCGGAAGGGGTGGCGATGGTGACGGCATCGGGCTTTTCTCGACGGAGCATGGCGGCAGTATCGGCATACCAATGACAGCCAAACTGTTCGGCAAACTGCCGGCCCTTGGCTTCCGTGCGACAGGTTGCCGCGACCAGTTCGACGTTAGCAAGGTCACCGAGCGCCCGAGCATGCATGCCCGCGATCGCTCCGATGCCGATGATGGCTACCCGCACGATTGCAATTCCCTTTCGTGAATGGATGGCACCCGATTGCTAAGGCCAGTCAGCTTATTCACCTTCAACAAGATCAAATAACGTGACCGTCGACGTTAATGATACCCTTGGCATCTCGTTTCCTGGGACTAGCTAGAGACGATCACTTGGGCCAGTAGTTCGGCGAATAGAAGCGGTCAACAAAGGCATCATGAGCCCGCCGCAGTGTTGGCCAGCGGCAATGGTCACGGCTGCCAGCCCGAGGTTTACAAGGGCCTTCATAGAGTGGGCCACTGCTCGGTGAACCGGGGACACCAACAAGATCGTAGGCGGCGGGGGGCTGGGTCGGATGGCAGGGGGGAGGTGGAATCAGTGGGCAGAGAATCCGTGGTTCGCCACAGCGATAAAGTGGTTCCAGTGGCGCGTACCAGTCACGGGCGGAGTCACTCCGACTGGGTACCAGTTCTTCCAGAAGTGACTGGGCGGTGGCGTCGGCTGGCACTTCAAAGCCGGTCTGATTCGGATCAGCAGCGGCACCCAACTCAATGGTGCCGGTGACTGCACTCGGAGTCTCCACTGCCTCCGCAGGTGAACTGCCCAAGGCAAAGCAAGACAGAAGGGCAATCGCCAGAAGACCGGTAGCCAGTCTACATTGTGCTGGTCGGCAGATTGCCATCACCGCTCTCCCCGTTGTAGGCGACTCGTTTTTTTCGTCCCATAATCGTCACTATCGGCAGGAGCGGTGGTTTTCCCCTAGTCAAAACCGTTCTGAATGGCGGGGCGAAATGTCAGAAAAGAGCAGAAAGAAAAGGCTTTTTGCCGCCCGGTTGCCTCGCCGGGAGCGTTTTGGTTTTCCCCCACGAATTCAACCGGGCAAAATAGGAGAGGCGGTGCGTATGGACACGGCCACCAACCCCTCCGAAACCTTTCTGACTTTTTCGGTTTGCTATGGTCCCGTCTCTGGCCGCCTCTCCCGTTGAACTTCTCAGACGACATGGCACCCGGCTTGTCATGGTGGCCACGGGAGGGGGTTCTGAGGCAATCCCTCTCCTCCTCACGGAACCTGGGGCGAGTGATGTCGTGCTGGAAGCCATCGTGCCCTATGCCCGCGCCGCCATTGATGACCTCTTGGGAGGGCCGCAAGAGTCGTATTGCAGTGATCGCACTGCCCGCCGGCTCGCTGTGGCAGCCTGGCAACGAGGGGTCGATCTGGAAAACGCCGTTGATGAATCGGTGGGGCTCGCGGTGACCGCCAGCCTGCGGTCGCGGCAGGTGAAGCGTGGGCCGCACCGGATTCATGTCGCGGTGCACCGCCTGGCAGGAACCGCTACGGCGACACTGGAAATGAAAAAGGGAGGCCGCTCGCGTGCCGAGGAAGAGCGGCTGGCCGCAGCCCTCTGCCTGGACCTGTTACTGGAGGTCATGACTGGTGATCAGGTGACGGTCTGGCGGGATGAACTCACCAGCCTGCTGCTCCCGGAAGAGCATGTTGTTCGCGAGCGATGCCAGCCACCGCTTGCCTGGCAGCGGCTCTTTGCAGCCACCGCCACAGCGGTGGCCGTCGGTGGTGAGGCGGCAGCGAATAATCAAACTGAGGCAGGCCTGTCACCATCAGGCACCGGCCGGCTCCTCTTTAGCGGTTCGTTCGATCCACTGCATGAAGGGCATCTGGCGATGGCCCGGCTTGCCGAAGAGATCGCAGAACGGCCCGTCGAATGGGAGTTGTCTGTCGACAACGTCGACAAGCCGATGCTTGACTACATCGAGATCTCCCAACGAGTATCTCTGTTCGATGGCCGGACGCTCTGGCTGTCACGGGCTGCGACCTTTGTGGAAAAAATTGAACTCTTTCCTGAGTCGACCTTCATCATGGGTGCCGACACGTACCTGCGGCTGGCTGATCCTCGGTATTACGGTGGCTCTCAGAAGCAGGCCGATGCGGCTATTCGCACGATCTGCAAAAAAACCCGTGGCTTGATTGTGTTTGGACGCGAACAAGACGGGGCGTTTCAGTCTGCTGCCCAGGCCAATCTCCCAGAGAAACTCCGGGATGTCACCTACTTTGTATCTGAGCGGGAGTTTCGGATGGACGTTTCCAGTACCGCCATTCGCGCTGCTGCCGAAACAGCCGACACGTGAAACCGAACGACCCCAGCAGGAACGAGCACCTGCTGCAGGAAGTCAGGAGCGGACAATTTTTGCCAGCCCAGCCCCCAGGCGGTCGAGCGTCAGGCTGTGGTCGGTAGCACCAATATGAACGCGAATCAGGCTCAGGCCGGTGTCATCCGCCAAGGCCTTGTCGAGTGCCAGACTGAATTCGCCTTCGGTGCGAACCTCATAGCCGGTGCCACTGCCCAGAACCTCAGGCAGCATTTGGTACTGCCAGGGGTTGATGTCGTTAAATGAGCCCTCGTGGATAAGCCGCTCGGTGCCATACCCGCCATTGTCGAGCACAATGACCGTCATTGGCAGGCGGTGTTTGACGATGGTCGACAGTTCCATGCCAGTCATTTGAAAGGCGCCATCGCCAACCAGAGCTACCACCTTGAGGTCGGGTCGGGCCATCTTGGCGCCCAGCGCTGCCGGTACGGCAAACCCCATGGAGGTGTAGTAGGCCGGCGAAAGAAACTCAGTCTGGCCCTGAATGACCAACTCACTGGAGGCAAATAGTGAGTCACCAACATCGGCAATCACCAGGGTTTTATCATCGAGTGATTCATCAAGCCGCCGAACCAGTCGTGTGGTGGTGATCGGCTGGTCAGGGGCAAGCTGAAAAGGGCCGCGGGCGGCTGCAGGCCCAGGAGGGAGGCTCTGCGGTCGGGCTTGCGGCCGGGCAGCGGCCAGGCCCTTGATGAAGTCTTCGAGAAGGACGTGATGGAAGTGGTGGTGGCTGATCCGCAGCTCTTCGCTCGTGGCCAGTATGCTCTGGGCGAGGTCGAGCTTGGCCGTAAAGATGCCAAGATTCACATCGGTGAGCATGGTTCCCAAAAGAATGACACAGTCGCTGTCTTCGACGAACCGCGAGACTTCAGCCCGGCCCATCGCGCCTTCGTAGAGGCCGATGTACAAGGGGTGAACCTCACTGATGACGCTTTTGGCCAGCATCGAAGCGGCAAGAGGAATGCCTGCATTTTCGGCGAGCGCCAGGGTTTCAGCCTGCAGACCATAACGGTGCAGTTCGACGCCAGCCACAATCACGGGTCGCTCTGCGGCCTCGATGCGGGCGACAGCCTCGCGGATTGCCTCAGCCAGCACGGCGGGGTCACTGACCAGTGCTTTTGGTTCGAATGACCGCGACTGCTCAGGCACCACATCGACCATGTCACGTGGCAGTTCAAGATAGACCGGTCGCTTCATGCGATGGGCCGTATCGAGGGCGTAGTCAATATCGCGATAGGCGGTGGCTGGGTCGGAGAGTTCGATGCTCGCCGCACAGAGTTTGTCGAAGACATCAAGCTGGGTGTTCCAGCCCCGCACTCGATGGTGCAGCAGGGGGTTGTCAGCCCGCTCTTTCAAGCCAGTGGCACCAGAGATCACCACCACGGGGCTCTGCTCGGCGTAGGCTCCGGCGACAGAGTTGGCGAGGCTCAGTCCTCCAACACCGTAGGTGACACAGACCGCTCCCATACCGTGGACCCGGGCATAGGCGTCGGCGGCAAAGCCAGCACAGTCTTCACGGGTGCAGCTGATCAGGTCGAGACGACTGTGCTCGAGCATGCTGTAAAAGGCCAGCACGTAGTCGCCGGGCAGGCCGAAGACATGCCCCACGCCGTAATCGGTCAGCCGCCGGATGAGGTATTGCCCAATCGACAAGCCCTCTTCGCGTGGCTGGTGGTTCATCACCGGACGTTGGCCGGTGCGGTGTTTGGCAAGTCGTGCTCTCTGGCCAGATGAAGCAGTCATCGGTGGACTCCTGCAAAGGTCGCGGTGTCCGCTCGAGTGCTCCCCAGCTTCGTAGCGGTATCACCTAAGAGTTATTCTACTCTTGCGAAGGTGACCGGTTCGGCTGATGGCGTTTTCGCCAGATTTTCAGCAAGGCGAGCCAAAACCCAAGAAATGCACCCATGCACGCCAGCACGACCAGGGGGCGTCGTGGATCGTGGTTGAAGGTGTAGGCACCAATCGCCTGGGCGATGCCCCAGACAATGAGCCCGCCAAACAGCCAGCGAATCAGCCGTTCGGCTCCGGGCGGGGTGGCCCGGGGCAATTCAGCGGATGAGGATGAACGGTGAGCAGCTTCGTCCATCGAAACTCGCAGGGAAGCCGACGGCAGGTGCCGTCAAGGAAGGGCAGGCGTCGCGGCCATTCCGTCGACGTCCGCACTAGTGTATCGGCTTGTCGCCAAAGAACACGGGGCCAACCAGACAAAAAGGGCCCCCGGAACGGCCCAGGTCCCAGGGGGGCGGAGAACCTGAACCGTTTCCGGGAGCGATTGGTCGGCTGACAATCCGGAGCGGTTTCGGTTCCGCTGCCGAATCGCAAACCCTGACAGAAGCGGGTGCCCGTCGGACAAGCCTCTTTTTGTCAGATGGCGGGACGGTAGAGAGGGCCGGTTTCGCGGGTCAAGGGCGATTCGAAAGAAATTGTGGAAGGCTTTCTGATTGCGAAACAATCGGCAAAACCTGGCAAAAACAGGATGTTCGCCGCTGCCTGATTCGCCCCGTTTGGCTATCCTGTGGCTGTTTGCTCGCTGGCCGGGATGCGAGCAGGACGAATTTGATCACCGCAGAGGAGAGCCAGGAACGGTATGACCAGCACAACAAGTAGCCAGTCGATTCAGCCACCACGGACACCAATCCCTGAGGCCGGGCAGCCGCCGACGCCTGCTGCCTGGCAGGCGGCATTCAATGCAGCCCTTCCCTATGCCGAATTTCTGGACCGGCACGCCACCCCTGAACAGCGGGCGAGGTGGAATGGCTTTCAGGAACAGGTTTCGCTTACGCCGTCACAGCAGGAGTTGCTCAAGGGTTTCTTGAGAAAAATGCCGGTGCTGGTTCTGGCCGGTGCCTGGTGTGGGGATTGCGTCAACCAATGCCCGATCTTCACCCGGTTCGCCGAGGCCACGCCACAGATTGATCTGCGGTTTCTCGACCGTGACGTTCAGCCCGAGATCGCCGCCCACCTCACCGTCTGCGGGGGCCAGCGTGTGCCGGTGGCTCTGTTCTTAAGTGAGGACTTCCACCCGGTGGTCTTTCATGGTGACCGCACCCTGGCAGCCTACCGAAGGGCAGTTGAGGAACAGCTTGGCAGCAGTTGCCCGACGGGGCTGGTGGCTCCTGCAGAAGAAGCGATCACCGCGGTCGTGGCAGATTGGCTTGATGTTTTTGAGCGGGTGCAGTTGATCCTGCGGCTTTCGGGGCGGCTCCGCAAACTTCATGGTGACTGAGTTGGGGACGCCGCGATCCTTTTTCAGCAGGACTCTATCAGGAGGACCCAGGTTGTATGAGTAGCCGTGAGCGTTGGACGGTCTATCCCCTGCTGCTGCTTGCCATTGGGCTGGCGATGCGAGCAGCGCCACCATCTGAGGCAGACCTTGCGTTGGATGTGCTTTCAGCGGCTCAGGTGCGATGCCGGGAGATTGTTGTCGAAACGGATGATGGCACGGTGCTGTTGCACATGGGCCGCGTGGTCGATGCCGGTGGGGGCCGTATTGAAATTAAGGACGCTGATGGCGTTGAGACGATTGCCATCGGCACGCGTCCTGGTACCCGTGCGGGACGCATCGAGTTCTATGACGAAAGCGGGAGCGTCGTTTCGATCATTACCGGGGAGATGGCGAGCGGGCAGAGGTTCGAGGGCAAAGAGCAACCCTGAAAGCAATAAACCAGCACAGCAAGCCCAGAAGCGAATCCCCAGAGTGAATCTAAAGGCGAATTTAGCAGAGAAGCCCCACTTCGCTTTCCAGATGCGGCAGCGTGTGCCGGTTTCCGTCGACTGGTTCGATGACGCCAGAAAGGCGGAGTGCGGCGAAGACTAAAGTCCGCCGAAGCCAGAGTACGCCCGGAGGGACTCGAACCCCCAACCCTCGGTTCCGAAGACCGATGCTCTATCCAATTGAGCTACGGACGCGCTGGCGACATCGTAGCAGGTCAATGCGGCGAGGGCGACTGGCTCGTTTCTCGCGGCGGGAAGGCCTTCGCCGCCCGAAATCTGGGCCGGGGCGTTTTCTTTCCTTGGTTCGGGGAGGGGCGTTGACCCCATCGGATGCGTGGGCGACATTAGTCATTCTGGAGCCACTCATCCGTCCATCCCCACCCCGCCCTCGCAGGCTGCTGCCATGCCTCACGTCACCCTTCGCGTTTTGCACGGAGCCGACCGGGGAAAAATCTACGGAGCCGTGCCGACGCCGGTCACCATCGGCCGGGAGGAGGGCAACACCATTCAGCTCAACGATGAGCGAATTAGTCGGTATCACCTCAAACTCCAGTCAGATAATCAGAAGATCGTGCTCACCGATTTGGACAGCACCAACGGGACAAAGGTGAACGGTGAGGAGATCCATGTCCGAATTCTGCGTGATGGTGACATGATTGCCCTCGGCCGCTCAGTGCTTTTGGTCGGTTCCCATAGCGATATCGATCGCCGAATTGCCGACATGGCAGCCCGGATCCCAGCCGACGAAGGGGATCGGGCGCGGGCCATGCAGCGGCGGATTGAAAGAGCCTCGCTGAATCAGTCAGATGTGATTGAAGACCTGGGCAAGGCAAAGCTGCCGTTGCTACCGGGTGGCCCACCGCCATTGCCCGAAGGCTTGAGTCCGGCTCAGTCGGCAGAACTCAGCGAATTGCTCGACTACATCCAGGCAGTCCTCCGTGAAACAGCCGACGGGGCCGTGATGCGGCCGGGCCACGAAAAGGTTGAGATCGACTTTGCCCCGTGGCAGGGGCTACTCGACCTGCAGGCACGATTGGCTGAACTGCTGCGTCTGGTTGCCGAGCCCCCCGCCGATTGATTTTGAGTTGTGGGCCGATGCCGGTCCCGTTTTCCCTCCCTCGCGATGCCCATGGATGCGCCCGCCGATGGAATCGACTGCCTCCCGCCCGTTTGCACACCTGCACTGCCATAGCCATTACAGCCTGCTTGACGGCGCGAGTTCGATTGATCGGCTCGTGGGTCGGGCGGCTGAGCTCGGCATGAATGCCCTGGCGATCACCGATCATGGCAATCTGCACGGGGCTCTCGAGTTCTATAACAAGGCCAAGAAGGCAGGCCTCAATCCGATTATTGGGTATGAGGCCTATATCGCGCCTGGCAGTCGGTTTCAGAAAGACGCTGGCAGCCAGAAAGAGGCCAGCTATCACCTCACGCTGCTTGCCCGCGACCGGACCGGTTTTGCCAACCTGCTGCAACTGGCAACCAAGGCCTATCTGGAAGGTTTCTACTTCAAGCCGCGCATCGATCGGGAAATTCTTGAGTCCCATGCCGAGGGGCTGGTCTGCCTGTCGGGTTGCCTCTCCAGCGAATTCAGCCGTTCTCTGATTGGTTCTTCCCGTGAGCAGCAGGAGTCACTCAATCAGGGGCGGCAGGTTGCCGGCTGGTTCCAAAAGGTCTTCGGTGATCGTTACTTCATCGAGGTGCAGGACAACGGTCTTGATATCCAGCGGCAGGTCACCGATGCGGCCATCGACATTTCTCGGGAGCTGGGTATTCCACCGGTGGCGACCTGTGACTGCCACTACGTGAATCGCGAGGATGCCGAAGCCCAGGACATCCTGCTCTGCGTCAATACAGGACGCTATCGGAACGATGCCTCACGAATGCGGATGGACTCCACCGAGTTTTATCTCAAAAGTCCGGCTGAGATGTACGAAGCGTTTGAGGGGCATGATCGAGACTGGGTTGCTGGTGCTGTCGGTCGAAGCCAGGAAATCGCTGACTCAGTTTCGATTGAATTGGACCTCGGCAAGCGACACTTTCCTGGTTTTGATCTTCCGGCTGGCCGAACGGCGTCTGAGGAGTTGCTTGACCTCTGCCTCCAGGGGTTACGGCAGCGGTATGCCGATGTGCCAAAACGCTGGGCAGACTCCCCAGGGGGAACGCTCCATCAGGACGTCATGGACCGGCTTGAGCGAGACCTTGGCGTCATCAAT
>Ga0181590_10005784_pt1 | contig 10189 bp, 6 predicted proteins | sample 071ome_34_FD_132446 | JGI IMG/M metagenome (GOLD analysis project Ga0181590, IMG submission 132446) | Coastal salt marsh microbial communities from the Groves Creek Marsh, Skidaway Island, Georgia - 071411BT metaG (megahit assembly) | ecosystem: Environmental > Aquatic > Marine > Intertidal zone... | reverse complement strand
TTGTTTTGCTTTATTTTTTATTGGATACATTTGTGTCCCAGTATATATATTACTATTATTTGAACCAATTAATTTTAATACAGCACTTGCTTTAACAGAACGCACGCTATCATTATTATCATATATTGCCCTAATATTAGTATCTTTAGCACCTTCTTTACCATAAACAATAAATTTATCGCCTATATTTATTGTTCCATTTTTTAATAATACATCTAAAACCCATCCTTGTTTTTTATCATTATAACAATTCATAACGGTTAATTCAACATCATCTTTATATGTTATCTTTCCTTCCATCCAATTTTGTGAAATATATGAAATTAATAATAATAAATCAGATATACCAACTCCTGTTTTTGTTGATAATGGGATAATACTATAAATATTTTGTGGTTTTTTGTTTTTGAAATAAAATTCACAATTTATTTTTTGTTCCATTAACTCATATTTAATATCATTAATATAACCTTCTAAATTATATATAAATGTTTTTTCTTGTTCCTTAAAGAAAGCATTTAAACTATATGTATCTATTGATGAATTATAACCATCAATTAAATCTAATTTTGTTGTAACAATTATAAATGGTATTTTATTATCACGTAATATTTTAATACTTTCAATAGTTTGTGGTTTAACTCCGGCAAATATATCAATAACAACAATAGCAATATCACATAATTTAGATGTATTTTGTCTCATTAAACTAAAAGCTTCATGACCCGGTGTATCAATTATATTAATACCAGGAATTGAATCATTAAAAGTATATTTATCTTTAGCAAATTTTATAAATGAATCCTTTGTTATTTCTTGTATATTTTTATTATTAATAAAATAATTTGATATACTTTGTGTTATTCCTCCATCTTCATTATTTATTGTATTTATCCCGACACTATTTAATATTATATTTTTCAAACTTGTTTTGCCGGCATCGACATGACCCATAAAACTTATTATTGGTGATTTAAACATTATATATATAAATAAATATTCATTTATACTAATAATGTTGCGTAATTTATTGAATTATCTTAATAAAAATATTAGAAAATATAATTATCTTGATGTTAAAAGTATAGTATATGCGTATGAAGGCGTTATTAAATATGATGAAAAAACAAAACAATTTATTTCAACCATTAAAAATGTAAAAAAAATAAATTGTGTGAAATAAATATTTTTATAAAAATTGATTTATTTTAATATAAATATAAAAAATTATTTATATTAAACAAAACAATGGGAGTACCTGGATTTTTTCTATATTTAATGAAAAATTATAAAAAAGATAAATTTGTATATAATAAACAAAATGCCGATGAAGATAAAATTAAAACATTAGACAATTTAGATTATTTATTAATCGATGCTAATTGTTTAATTCATCCAATGTGTTTTAAAGTATTAGCTGATAATCCATTATTAAAAGATATTGATAAATTAGAAAAAAAAATGTTAGTTGAAGTAACAGATTATATTGAAAAAATTATTAATATTGTTAATCCTAAAAAAGGTGTATATATCGCTATTGATGGTGTTGCTCCTTTAGCCAAATTAAAACAACAAAGAATGAGGCGTTTTAAAAGTGTAAAAGAAAAAGAATTATATAATAATATTCGTAAAAAGCATAAAAGAGATATTGTTGAAGATGTTTGGACAAATAGTGCTATAACACCTGGTACAAAATTTATGAAAAAATTAAATACACATATTTTACAATGGATTAATAAAAATGTTTCAAAGAAACAAGGAGAATGTCTCAATTATATTTATTCAAGTTGTAATACAAATGGCGAGGGAGAACATAAATTATTACAATATGTTTATAAAAATAAAATATCTAACCCAAATGATACATATATTTTTTATGGGTTAGATGCTGATTTAATCTTTTTAACACTTGCTACTGGTATTGATAATATATTTTTACTAAGAGAAGCAAACCAGATTAATAAAAAAAGATCAGGATTTGATTATGTTGATATTAATATTATGCGAAATGCTATTTGTAATAGTATTTTTAATATTATAAAAAAGAATGATGGGAATGATATTATTAAATTATTAAATAAAAGTAGATTAATTGATGACTTTATTTTTATGTGTTATATGATGGGTAATGATTTCTTACCACATTTACCAGCCTTAGATATTTATAATGGAGCAATTGATAATTTATTGGATATATATGTTGATATTATTATGGATAATATTGGTGAATATATTTATGATAAAAAAAATCGTCTAATTAATCAACATATATTTAAATTATTTATATTTGAACTGAGTATTAATGAAGATGAATATATTAAAATGAATGCTAATCATAAAAGAAAATTTAAATGTAAATCAAGTGATCCATATGAAAAAGAAATTCATAAAATTGATAATATGATGTTTAAAATTGATGACCCAATAAAATTAGACACGGATGGATTTAGAGAAAGATATTATCAACATTATTTTCATACAACAGATGAAGAATATATAAAAAAAGTTGTTTATGAATATATTAAAGGATTAAAATGGACTGGATTGTATTATTTTGATAAATGTGCTGATTATCAATATTTTTACAAGTATTCAAAACCACCATTTTTAACTGATATTTATAAATATTTGACATTTGATATTAAAGATATTAAATTTACACTTAATCCACCACTATCACCATTCGAACAACTGTTATGCGTATTACCTAAAAAAAGCGCATTTTTACTACCCAAACCACTAAGAAAAATAATGTTGAATTTAAATAGTAGTGTAGCACATTTATACCCAGATGATTATGAATTGGATATGTTATATAAACATAAATATTGGATGTGTGAGCCTATTTTACCAGATATTGAGATTGATAGTATTCGTCATATATTTAATAAATATGAAAAGAAATTAAATGATGAAGAACTAATAATGAATACTATTGTTGATGTTTATGAATATTCTTATTATTCAATCATCCATTAATGGATAAATGCACAGTTTGGCTCTCCATATTGTTGCACAAAGAGCCATTAATAAAAATTGATAAAATAATATTAAAGTTATAATTATTTTATATTATTAATTGATATTATGGATACTACACAATTCAAAATGGCAAAAACTACTCAATACTCTTATGGTGATAGATGGTATACTGTATTCCATTCCGATGGAACAAAAGATTCATATCCATTTCCACTGAATGTGAGTTCATTTCCAAAAAAAGATATGTATGGGAATCCTTTACCAAAACATTTACAATATCAAAAATATCGTGAATTACAAAGAGATTCAAAAAATGATAGATACAGTTTTGGAGAAAAAGGTTACACAATTTATCATTCAAATGGTGATAAAACATATCGATTGTATAAAAATTATAATGATATCCCACCAGTTGATATGTATGATAAATTGCGCCCTGATTTAGATGAAAAAAAATTTAAAGAAGCAAATTGGTAAATGAGGAATGCAATATTTACAGTTATTTATTATTTTATTTAAAATAATATCTATATAATAAATATAATTGATGAAGAATACAGACGAACAAATTGAAAAAAAAAATAATAATTCTAAGAATTTTAATCGTATTCCAAATAGAATTGAAATGATTGAAAATTTAACTTCACGTAAAATTGTTGATAATATGATTAATTTTAATGATAGTAGTGATATATCAAGTAATTGTGAAGATATTCGTGAATTATTACCAAAAAAATATATTGATTTTAACAAAGCAATTAAAGATTTAGGTGGAAAATTAATTTATATTAAAAGTGGTTCAACTGGACATACTTTTAAAGGATTTCAACCACCACCAAATACAGATAATAGATCTAATTATGCTGTTAAAATAGTTGCTTATCCACGTAAAGAAAATTATGGTGATATGTTTAACGTTAAAAGACCTGAAAATGCTGAATTATTAATGATTCGTTTATTATCTCAATTTGTAAAAAAGAATGAAACCCCTCATATTGTATTACCAATAACAACATTTAATACAAGTATAAAGCCATTTATATCATTACCAAAAGATATAGTAAATAATAAAAAATATGATGCTTTTATTGATAAATACAAAGGTGGTGAATATTATGATAATGTATCTATATTAATATCTGAATGGGCAAATAGTGGTGATTTATTGGACTATATAAAAAATAATTATCAATCATTTCAAGTAAAACATTGGAGAGGATTATTTTTCCAAATATTATCTGTTTTGGCTATTATTCATGCAAAGTATCCTAATTTTCGTCATAATGATATGAAGGCTAATAATATACTTGTAAATAAAATCCCAATATCTAAGAAAAATAATAAATTCAAGTATATTATTAATGGACAAACATATATTGTCCCAAGTGTTGGTTTTCAAATAAAATTATGGGATTTTGATTTTGCTACTATACCTGGATTAATTGATAATAGTAAAGTAGAAGCTAAATGGACTAATAAAATAAACATTAAACCAGAACAAAATAGATATTATGATGTTCATTATTTTTTTAATACTTTAACAATGAAAGGTTTTTTTCCTGATTTCTTTGATGAAGATAAAGTCCCACAAAAGATTAGAGAATTCGTTGAAAGAGTTGTTCCTAAGAAATATCGTAAAGGTAAGTTAGTATCTGAACGGGGACGAGTATTAACAAATGATGAATATTTGACACCAGATGAGATATTGAAAACTGACCCATTGTTTAAGATTATGAGATTATAAAAATTTTATTGGCTTTTTATACACTGCACATATAGCCATTATACAAATAAAAAAAATTGAAAAATATTTAATATATTGACGCCATATATATTAAATATTATTTTTTCAACTTCAAAACACCAATCAAAACACCAATCAAAACACCAAAATGAAGTTCGTTGCGCTCCTTGCAGCCCTCGTGGTTGTTGCGACTGCTGCCACCTCTACAGAGGCCCAACGGCTTTCAGCTACCACGGGCGCTCTCCCACCAACACGAACTCGACAACACCGTGTCACATCACATCCATTTTTGATCTCATCTCCGCCACCCCATGTCCCTCTTTCTCTCGAAGTGCGCCAGCAACTCTTTGACCTGACCCGCGCCCTCACAACATCAATGTTTGCAGGAACACCATTTGTCGAACCTCTTCAGCAACTGTTAGACCTAAACTATCAACTAACAGGACATAGTCTCGCAATTGAGACTACTGATCTGAAAACAATCGGTCGAATTTGTAACGTGACAACAACCACCGTGTCCGATAATGTCGAGGGTGATTTTTCATTTGCTACCCGGATTACTGAACTGGCCGCTACTGAGACAGTTGATAAACATATTCACACAGGGTGTGAAAAGTTCCACCAAGAAGACGGCCATACTCATGGTGTGTTGGCGATGCTCAATGTGTTGTCTGATCAACTGAAGAAAGGATCGTCTGACAAAAACCGTGTTCGTCGTGGTTTCACTGCACTCATTCACGACATTGCCAAGGGTGACACTAAAATGGTGATGAAAAAAGGTGCTGCATATCCTTGTCATGGTTTGCTTGGTGGTATTTTGTTGCGAATGATTGACATCCGACCATATTCGAAGTTTCTATCGGCTGATGATTTTGCTCTGATGTCTTCCACCATTGAGCACCATATGTGTGGTTTCAATGCCGATCCATCCGAGTTTAAATCGGATACGTTGGCTGTTCTTCCTAAAAAAGTCCAAACTGAACTCCGTCATCTTGCACACGGTGACGCCTACGGAAAGTTTGGTGAAGTTTCTTCCTCATCAAAACTCTTTAATATTCCTCATAAACTAAAACAGTTGGATGTCAATAACTACCTTCGGAAGTATAACCGCACCGGTATTGTTATTTCAATTACTGGTGCTTCTGCCGCCGGAAAAACAACTCTGAGGAAAAAAATTGTGGATATGCTTGGTAAAGATCGTGTCGTTGTTGCAGAACGTGACTTTTTTACCGTTCAATACGGTAGAGAGTTGCTTGGAGATGAAACAGCCGAGTACGCAGAATGCCATGCAGCTGTTAAAATGGAAAAAGATGGTGGAAAAGAAGTAAACCGCCGACTGTTACACACTGTAACAAAAGGAGTTACAGACGGGAAGATTGTTATACTTGACACTTGCTTAACGATGTACGGCACCGCCCGTACATTTTTCATGCGGGATACCATCTTAGAAAAATGTTTACTCGTCGATGTCTATCCAGTTCGTCAAACACCAATTGTTGATGCTGATTGTGAAAGACATCAGATGACAATGGAATCTCAACGTTCCGTTTCATCAAAGTGGTCTGCATTTGATTTGGGTTTTTACTTGCGTGGCAAGAAAGGTGTTGATTTTCATGCAATGAATCGACGCCCTCGAGGTGCGTTGAGTGACCCCACACAAAAAGGATGTAACCCCCATATGGCGGTATCGGTGTCTTCAAAAACATTCACCGAGTCCTCATCATTTGGTTCCCCAGTACTTGAAGCAATCCTGGACTGGGTTGATGACTACGACTATGTTTCTCTCGTTGATGCAACTAAGGATATGAATGTAACCGAGTTCATTACCTATTGCTGGTCAAACACAACTGGAAAAACGACACTGGAACGTGTCGCATCACTGCGTGAAATGCTGTCAATTTACCACTACGATGTCAAGGAACAGAACCGCATTCTTGAAACAACATCGGAAAAGGATCGCCAGTATTTTACTGACAATGTCCAGGTTGTCATCAAGTACAAGGATGGTATTAACAAACTCTGGATCCCCAAATGGGCGAAGAATATGCGGTCGGTACCGATCCTGTTTACCAAGGAAAAGTTTCACATCCTTCCTAACATGGATCGGGGGCCAGAGGTTGTTGGTCACAAAGGCGAGGGAAAACAGGTGCAAGACTTTAACCCATCGAAAGAGGCGGAATACTCTATCTTCGATCAAGTCACGCAACAACTGGCAAAGATGTTGAACGGTTTCACATCTTCGGTTGATGGCTTAATACGCATCATTGCTACGTCCAAGCGCGATGGGATGTGTGGAAGATTCTTCCGAATCCTTCAAAGTGTGGACCCGGTCTTGTTTGCATTCTACCGAAAAGTATTACGGTCTTACAACAACCCGTACATTAATGCTTTCATTGATGCCTCACCCGAAGGTGTTTTGTATGTACCTGCATCAAATGGCACCGCATTCTTGACTGATGAACGTATTTGGGCTTGGTTTGCGTCTTCCATTGGGTATTCTTATGGCTTATCAACCAATGCACAGCTTGAACTCGGTAGCCCAGAGGCTGTTTTGAAGAGTGTGATTGATCAGTTTATTGCTGACCTTGAACACTTGAACTTGCCATCTCGTGGTTGCGCCTTGTTTGAGATGATCTGCCCAAACCGTACTGATCCATTCACTAAGACTCCGCATACTGAACTTGCAACTGGATACCCCGAAGGACAATCAGGAATCAGTTTCTTGTCGTACTCTATCATTGTCGATGGTTCAATTGTCAATGTTCCACACACCGAGGTTGAGCATCCATTCATGGAACCATCGTATTGGATATTTGATGACAACTTTGCTGGAAATGTGCGTGGTTTGCTGACTGCATTTGACCAGACCTTCTCTGGTCAGTTCACAATGGAAGACCTATTTCAGCAATTCCCACGTGCTAACAAAGACCTAAGCAAGGCAAACCTACCAGACCCGGAAGGCCTCGTTCTGTATGCCGAAGTTTTTGGTAAGTATGTGTACTTGAAGGCGAAGACAGACAAGTACTACAAGCTCCACAAGACTCGTCTTGATAGGATTGGTGAAATTCTTGCTCTGCCTGAGGCGTTTGGTAAGTACTATCCGGCCTACAACATCATCAAGGCCTTCTTTAGTAACACCACCTTCATCAATACGCTTGTCACAAGTGTGTGTAACCTGTCGGATGATGCCGCAATGATATCAGAGGCATCTTCGTCATTGACGAAGGGACGTACTTGGGAGAGTCTTCCACCAATCGGAAAGGCAAACAACTTGATACTCACGGAACAATTTAAGAAGGTTGCTCCAGGGCATTTGGCATCCTTGTTGGACATTGAGGCTCAAGTGGTTGAAGATAAGGGTTCTGACCTGACAGAAATTGCCAGTAAGTTGATCGTTGGTATACTTACCAAACGATGGCTTTCTGAAGCTTTGAAAGAAATCGGCCGTGTCTTCCCCGATGTGGACATTGGTAGCGTTACTAATGTTATCTCTCTTGTCACCACTCTTTCCGAGAAGCTCACTAATGACAAGACAATGGTCGAGGAGGCGTCTTCATCATTGGAGGAGGAGTGTACCTGGGAAACTCTTCCAAAGCTAAATAGGGCAAAGTTATTGGTGAGTACAGAGCGTTTTGCCAGCATTGCTCCTGGGCATTTGGCATCCTTGTTGGATGTTGAAGTACCACATGATGATGAAAAGCGGGCTAAAATCATCAAGATTGTCAGTGGATTGTTCATTGGTAATGTCACGGAGCCAATGCTTTTTGACACAACCGATCAAATCATCACTGTTGTGAGTGAATCCAAGAATCACCCACTTACCTCCATCTTCAAGCTCGTTGGTGGCATTCACTGAATCATTTGTAACTATATGCGCTGTTAATTCGATTCGTAACTATAAATAGCTATGCGCATATTTAAATTTCCTTTAATAATAACTATGTAAATAAATTAATAATACTTTCTGTTGTATTAATATCACTATCAGGTTCAATATTGTCCTCACTAGTAATATTAATATAATCAGTATTTGATGATTGTGTTGTTCCCATTTGAGAAGCAAATATAGCCGATTGAGGTTTTTTAAATGATTCCACCTCATTATCTAGATAATCATTATTAACACTAGCATTACTCATAATTTCATCATCAGCGTTATCTATAATACTATCAATATTTATATCAATATCATTATGATTATTATCATTATTATGATCAATATAGTGATATGTTCCAAATGTGTTAAATAAGAATAAGCTTGTTACAACATTTTTATTGGGTGTGAATATTATATCAATACTTTCATTATTAATATTAATATCGTGTATATGATATTGATTATTCTCCTTAGTGTATTTTATTTTATGTGGTAATACAATATGTGTATTATACTTTTTTTCTAAAAAAATAATCAAATTATGTAAATCGGGTTGTGTTAAATACTTGTCATTATTTTTAAAGTTTTCTAAATATTTAGATTGTAGTATATCATCTTTAAAACTAAATAATAATACTACAAGTAAAACAGCAAATAATAATACAATACTTAGTATAATTCCCATTATTAATATATTTATTATATATTAAATATATTAATATAACGATTATTCTTATCATTCAAAACTATACATTTAATCATTAAAATCGGGGTCTATATATTCTTCTTCATCTTCATAATCATCAATTTCAACAGCAGCCATTTCTTCCATAGCATCATACATTTCTTCCATCATTGTATCCATATCAAAATCATTTACATTAATAAGTTCATTAAAACTTCCAATTACTCTTAAACTTGGGTCAATATAATCTGGTTCATTTATAAGTATAGCATCAAGTCGTCTTATCTCAATATTATCAATTGGTAAATATACTTTATGAAATTCTCTATAAATAATTTCGACAATTAAATTTGATATATTTGTTTTATTTGTTTGATTATAATTAACAAGTTTAGTAAAATTGTATATTATTAAAAATATTAATAAATTATCAATATTATTTATATCGTATAAAAATGATATATCAAAATAATTATTTGATAAATTTATCTTATGATTAACATCTTTAACACTTAAACTATTTATTATCGGTAATCTTTTAAAAAACTTGTCTTTATTATCACTATTTGTTAATTTAATATCTTTTATCAATTTACGATATTTATCAGTAATATTACTATCCTTTTTTTTATATTTTACTTTATCAATAATACTAATAATATTATTTATCGCATTTTTCAAATTATTATATCGATTAATAATAGTTTGTTTAACAATATAATCATTATCTTTTAATATTTCTTTAGTAGATAATCCAATATATTTATTATTAATATAATTAATGTTATAATATTGATTTTCAATTCCAAAGTTTAATAACATATCTTTTATTGATAATTTAATACCAATAATACTATTACTTTTATATTTGTTATATTTGCCATTTTTAAAGTATCCAACA
>Ga0181590_10005770_pt1 | contig 10201 bp, 9 predicted proteins | sample 071ome_34_FD_132446 | JGI IMG/M metagenome (GOLD analysis project Ga0181590, IMG submission 132446) | Coastal salt marsh microbial communities from the Groves Creek Marsh, Skidaway Island, Georgia - 071411BT metaG (megahit assembly) | ecosystem: Environmental > Aquatic > Marine > Intertidal zone... | reverse complement strand
GTTGGTATTTAGGTATTCAACAAAGCTTTTTAGGCCGCCTTCAAATTCGAATACTTCTTCACGATCACTGCGCTCGTCTTTTAGCACGATACGCACACCAGAGTTCAAGAAGCTTAGCTCACGTACACGCTTAGCCAGTTGATCATAGTTAAACTGAATATTGGTGAAGGTCGCTGGGCTAGGGTGGAAATGAATAGTTGTGCCAGTCGTGTCAGAGTCACCTACGGTTTTCATTGGCTCATCCGGCACACCATGGGTGTAGGATTGCTCCCATATTTTACCTGCACGACGAATCGTCAGCTTTAACTTGTCAGATAGGGCATTTACAACCGAAACACCCACGCCGTGCAGACCACCAGAAACTTTATAGGAGTTATCATCGAACTTACCCCCCGCGTGAAGCACCGTCATGATGACTTCTGCGGCGGATACACCCTCTTCTTCGTGGATATCCGTTGGAATACCACGGCCGTTATCGCTCACGCTGATGGATTCATCAGGATGGATGATGACTTTGATTTCGCTACAGTGGCCAGCTAAGGCTTCATCGATGGAGTTATCCACCACCTCAAACACCATGTGGTGTAAGCCTGTGCCATCGTCGGTATCACCGATATACATACCTGGGCGTTTACGTACGGCATCCAAGCCTTTCAGCACTTTTATACTGGAAGAATCATAAGTGGTTTCAGTGCTCATGGATCAACTCCTGGCAGATCAATTATTCTGATTTAAGGCCCCATGTTCCACGTGGAACTTACTGATACAACTCATGCTTTCTCGGGACCAGCAATCCGCTATTTGGTCTGCATCAACAGCGGTTACAAAGACCTGACATTTTAAATCTTCTAGGAGCCTACATAAAGCTTTTCTGTGGTTTATATCCAGTTCTGCGCACAAATCGTCAACTAAGAAGATACAGGCGCGATTGGATACGTCTTTGTAGATTTGTGCCTGGGCTAATTTAAGGGCACACACGGCCATTTTCTGCTGTCCGCGGGATAAAACTTCCATTGCGGGCATACCGTTAGCTTTTACACGTAAATCCGCTCGTTGTGGGCCCAACTGGGTAAACCCCATTTTAAGATCGCTAGGCCAGCTTTCTTCGAGTAATTCGTAGTAATCTCGATCTTTGCCCCACCCTTGGTAAAAACTCAAGGTGATACCTAAATCTGGATTTAACGCCTGCATAAAGTGATTAAACACAGGCACCAGTCTTTCCATATAGGATTTACGGTACTCATTAATCACATTGGCGTGCTTCGCAAGGGACTCATGCCATATCATGCGTTCCCCATCACTGGTACCGCCCGCTCTTAATAATGCATTGCGGGTTTTATGGGCTGTTTTAAAGTTTCGCCACACATTAATAAAGTTTGGTTCCACGTGGAACACACCCCAATCAATGTATTCACGGCGCAACTGAGGCGAGCCTTCTAACAAACGAAACATGGTGGGGTCGAGCAACTGAACAGGTAAAACCGTGGCTAGCTCCGCTGCACTTTGCAGCCATTCCCCATTTAATTTAATTCTGCGCTCTCCCTTGAGATTACGCTCAACCCCTAGCTGATAATTGGCCTTATCAAAACCTAGACGACAAAACGCGGTAAATGACTCGCTACCGTGCTGAATTAAATTCTTTTGTTTGTGGGTACGAAAGCTTTTGCAATAAGCAAGGTAATAGATAGCTTCGAGCAGACTGGTTTTTCCAGAGCCGTTTTCACCATGGATGATATTAATGCTAGGACTAGGGGTGATGGTCAAAGGGTTTAGGTTACGTACCCCTTGCAGCATTAGGGTTTCAATGGCCATAAGTCATTGATTTTAAATAGTTTAAGGGAGTGAAACAGAAATCAATTAAAGAAGTGACTGAGAAACATTGAAGCGTCAGCGAGGACGCTAAGCCAAGGCAAAAATGTTCGAAGAGACGGAGTTTACGAGCTGTAAATGTGTACTCTGAGAACATTTTTAACACAGGCTTAGCGACGCAGCTAGCTTCAAACTACAAGCGCATAGGCATAACGACGTAAAGAGAATCCCCACCCTCTACCTCTTCCATCACCGCTGAAGAGTTCGGGTCTGCTAGGGTCATCTTCATGTCATCGCCATCTAATACGCTTAACACGTCCTGTAGATAGCTCACATTGAAGCCAATTTCTAACTGGTCATTTTGGTATTCTACGCCAATGCTTTCTTCTGCTTGTTCCTGCTCTGGGTTATTGGCAACCACTTGTAGCGTGCCCTCATCAAGAAGTAAGCGCACACCTCTGTATTTTTCATTAGAAAGAATAGCGGTGCGCTGGAACACTTGGCGTAGAGCCTGACGATCTGCAATCAACACCTTATTACCATTACGCGGAATCACGCGCTCGTAGTCTGGGAACTTGCCGTCTACTAATTTAGAGGTAAACGTGTAATCCCCTACAATGGCGCGAATATGATTATTGCTAAGCATTAATTCAACAGTGGATTCAGGGTCCGTCATTAACTTAGCCAGTTCCAATACCGCTTTACGCGGTACGATCACTTGAGATTTACCGTCCATTTCAAGTGAAACCGGTACACCACAAGTGGCTAGGCGGTGGCCATCAGTGGCAACCGCACGTAATTCGTCGGCCTTAACTTCAAGTAACAAGCCATTTAAGTAGTAGCGAACGTCCTGTTGAGCCATAGCAAAGGCAGTACGGTCAATTACGCGGCGTAGTTGAGCCTGAGGCACATTAACCGTCACAGTGGCTTCAATGTCGTCTACGTTAGGGAATTCGTTAGCAGGCAAACTAGATAGAACAAACTTACTGCGACCCGCTTGTAATTGCACTTTGTGATCATCTTGGCTGATCACAATGGTGCTTTGATCCGGCAAAGACTTACAAATATCCATTAATTTTTTTGCAGGTACGGTGATTTCACCGTCTTCACCCGCTTCTAACAGCTGAGCACTGCCCACCATTTCAACTTCAAGGTCGGTACCTGTTAGAGAAAGCTGATCCCCTTTTACTTCCAATAATACATTTGAAAGCACAGGCAGAGTTTGGCGACGCTCAACAACGCCGGCAACTAACTGAAGTGGCTTTAATAGGGCTTCCCTAGTGATTGTGAATTTCATGCCTTTCCCACTCTTAACTGGTCAGTGACCGCAATAGGTTTTTATAATCTTCGCTGATATCTGCGTTATTTTCACGCAGTTCTTTAATTTTGCGACAGCCGTGCAGAACCGTTGTATGGTCACGGCCACCAAATGCTTCGCCAATCTCTGGCAAGCTATGGTTAGTTAATTCTTTACTTAATGCCATGGCCACTTGTCTTGGCCGTGCAACCGAGCGTGAACGTCGCTTAGATAATAAGTCAGATACCTTTATTTCTTAATACTCGGCAACGATACGCTGAATATTATCAATACTGACTTGCTTGTCTTGTAAAGCCAATAAGTCTTTTAGACTTTCTTTAATAAATGGCAAAGTAATCTTAGAACCTGTGAACGCGGCATTGGCAATCACCCGTTTCAAGGCCCCTTCAAGCTCACGCACATTCGAACGAATTTTCTGAGCTACAAAGAAAGCGGCCTCATGGGGAAGGTCAATGCCTTCTTGTTCGGCTTTCTTCATTAATATGGCCACACGAGTCTCTAACTCAGGGGGTTCCACTGCTACTGTTAAGCCCCAACCAAAGCGGCTTTTTAAGCGATCTTCTAACCCGTCGATCTCTTTGGGGTAGCGATCACAGGTTAAAATCATTTGTTGCCCACCTTCTAATAAGGCATTGAAGGTGTGGAAAAATTCTTCTTGGCTGCGCTCTTTACCGGCAAAAAACTGAATATCATCAATTAATAAAGCATCCACAGAACGATAGTAACGCTTAAATTCATTAATGGCGTTTAATTGCAGGGCTTTAACCATGTCAGCCACAAAGCGCTCAGAATGCAGATACACCACTTTAGCATTAGGATTTTGGCTTTGAATATAGTTGCCTACAGCATGCATTAAGTGGGTTTTACCTAAACCCACTCCACCATATATAAAGAGTGGGTTGTAAGAGCCACCGGCGTTTTGCGAGACCTGCTGAGCCGCCGCATGGGCCAATTGGTTCGACTTACCTTCAACAAACGTGTCAAAGGTAAAACGCTTATTCAGGCTACTTTGATGCTGAATACTGCCTTCCACTTGTACTTTGCGTGGCTGCTCTGCAACCGGTGCAGGAGCAGATGCGGCCTGAGGAGGTGGCGTTTGGACCTGTGCGGTTGCCACACTGGCTGATTCTACTTGAGGTTTTGGTTCTGGCTTAATAGGCGCAGGTGCAATAAAAGCAGGTGTTGAAGCATTAGAACTGATATCCAGCTCAAACGATAACACCTGTCCGCCATTTAATTCTTCTAATAATGATTGAATACGATTAGAAAACTTATCCTTTACCCAATCTTTTACAAAACGATTAGGTGCCGACACCACTAAACCCGATTCCGATTCAGCAGCTCGTAGAGGACGTATCCAAGTATTAAATTGTTGCGCGGGCAGCTCATCTTGTAAGCAGCGCACACATTCATCCCATAATGCCAGCACGCTGGACTCCATCTTAAAACGGTTTTGCATTGTACCAATATTAAAAAAGTTATCCACAGAAACCCTGTGTTTCAGTTGTGGATTAGGTATGTGTATAAACGGGAGAGAATTGTGAATAACCGAAGGGATTTGTTCAACTGTGTATAACCCACACTTTCATCCCCAAGTTATCTTGCCCTTTTACTCAACTTTTACAGCCAGTATACAGGAATTATAAACCTTGTAATCCCTTGTAATTAAAGGCGTTTATTGGGTTATCCACAGAAAATGGCTTGACTAATATTAATAACTAATCATAAAAAACATATATTCAATACATATATATTTATTTTATTTAATCTCTTAATCAAAAAGATGTTTTAAAAAATAAAAAACAGAAAAACGTAATAAAATAGGAATTAATGAAAAGATTGATTGAATACATTGGCTGTTTTCAATACAATCCGCCTCCTTATTTTTATTGTTAACCAGTTTTGAGAGACAAGGCATGAAACGTACTTTTCAACCTAGCGTCCTAAAGCGCAAGCGTACTCACGGCTTCCGCGCACGTATGGCAACTAAAAACGGTCGCCAAGTTTTGGCTCGTCGTCGCGCCAAAGGTCGTAAACAACTTTCTGCATAATCCATAATGACCAGCACGGTATTCCCGCGCCACGTTAGATTATTAACGGCAGGGGATTATCGACGGGTATTTGATCAAGCAGATGCCAAAGCCCAATCTAAGCAAATTTTAATTCTTGCTCGTCGTAATGAATTAGGTTTTGCCAGACTGGGCTTAGTTGTGGCGAAGAAACACGCGAAACGAGCCGTAGATCGCAACGAGATCAAACGCATTGTGCGCGAAAGCTTTCGTCATCATCAGTTCGAGTTAGAAAACTTTGATTGTGTGGTACTGTCGCGAGGCGGTGCTAAAGATTTGGATAAAACCGAATTACGACACATGGTGGACCAACTTTGGACACGGTTAAGGCAAAAACCACATGGCAACCGTTCCAGAAAAAAAACACGTAAGCAGTAACCAGGTTCTCACGAACTTTATTGCCCTACCCATACGTTTTTATCGTGTTGGTATCTCCCCTATGATACCTAGCCGTTGCCGTCACATCCCAACTTGTTCAGAATACGCCCTCGAAGCACTAGAAATGCATGGTCCTTTCCGTGGTCTGTGGCTAAGTATTAAGCGAATTGGACGCTGTCATCCATGGGGAACCCATGGGTATGATCCAGTTCCTGAAAAAAAATCATCGATTAAGAGCTAATTAATAATGGACGCAAGAAGAGCAATCATTCTGGTCGGCATAGCGATTACATCCTATATGCTGGTTCTAGCGTGGAATGACGATTACGGTAAAGCGGCGATTTCGCAAACGGTTTTAACCTCTCAAACCAGTTCCGGTTCGGCTGTATCCTCTGCACCTAATGTGATGGCAGATTCTCAAGGGAATTCTGATATTCCTGATGTGAGCCAAGATGAACCGCAAATCGAAGAAGCAGCCAAAGCGGTATCCACCGAACTAATCGAAGTACAAACCGATGTATTGGATCTGCGAATTGATCCACAAGGTGGTGACATTGTTTACGCTGCCCTGAAAGCTTATCCGCAATCGCTGAACAACAAAGACATTCCGTTTGTATTACTTGAACAAAGTCCAATGCGTACCTTTGTGGCGCAAAGTGGTCTAGTGGGTGCGAACGGCATCGACAAAGAAGGTCGTGCTTTGTTTAGCAGTGAAAAAACCCAATACATTTTGGATGAAACCAGTGACGAGTTGGTTGTCACGCTTAGCTTCCAACAAGATCAGGTGACCATCAATAAAGTCTTCAAATTTAAGCGTGGTGATTACTTAGTGGATGTGGGTTACGAAGTGAATAACGCTTCTAATGACCCATGGAAAGCCAATTTCTACGCGCAATTTAAACGTGATCGCAGTCCTGACCCATCTAGTATGGAAGCCATGGGCATGGCCGCTTACCTAGGTGCCGCCATCACTCGCCCGAGTGAGCGTTATTTTAAAATTGGTTTCGACGACATGGACGATGGTCGTTTTAAAGAATCTATCCAAGGTGGCTGGGTGGCCTTCTTGCAGCATTATTTCTTAAGTGCTTGGGTGCCAAATGCCGATGCGACGCATACCTATAACACCCGTAAAGCCGCCGGTAACTACATTGTGGGTTACTACGACGAAGCATTAAATGTATCAGCTGGCTCTCAAGGGTCTACCTACACCAGCTTGTATCTTGGTCCTAAAGATCAAGACCGTTTAGCACAAATCTCTGAACACCTAGACCTAACCGTGGATTACGGTTGGTTATGGTGGGTAGCGCAGCCACTGTTCTGGTTATTAACGCTAATTCACAGCATTGTGGGTAACTGGGGTTGGGCCATTATTTTCTTAACCATTTTGGTGAAGTTAGCCTTCTTCCCGTTGTCTGCAGCGAGCTATCGCTCAATGGCAAACATGCGTCGTGTGGCACCAAAGCTGACTGCACTGCGTGAACAATATGGTGAAGATCGCCAGAAGCTTAGCCAAGAAATGATGAGCCTTTACAAGAAAGAGCGCATTAATCCATTAGGTGGTTGCTTACCAATTCTTGTTCAGATGCCTGTATTCATCGCCCTTTACTGGGTGTTAATGGAGTCGGTTGAATTACGTCAAGCGCCGTTCATGTTCTGGCTAGAAGATTTATCACTGAAAGATCCATACTTCATTTTGCCATTGATTATGGGTGTGAGTATGTTTGTTCAGATGCAGCTTAACCCAACTCCGCCGGACCCAATGCAAGCGAAAGTCATGAAGTTAATGCCAGTTGTGTTCACGGTATTCTTCTTGTTCTTCCCAGCTGGTCTTGTACTTTACTGGGTAGTGAATAACCTGTTGTCTATTGCGCAGCAGTATTACATTACCAAGCAAATAGAGAACGAAAGTAAAAGCTAGCCTCAACTAAAGCTTTTACGAAAACGCAAAAACGCTGACAATGTCAGCGTTTTTTTTATTTAAGGTTTTGAGAAATCCCCATGATGGAATTAGGCCAATTAAATACAGACACCATAGCCGCAATAGCCACTGCCCCTGGCCGAGGTGGTGTGGGAATCGTGCGCGTGTCTGGGCCTAAATCGAAAGAAATCGCCACTAGCATGTTGGGTTTTTTGCCCAAACCCCGTTACGCCCATTATTGTCCGTTTAAAGATGAAAACGATTTACCATTGGATGAAGGATTAGCTTTGTACTTTGAAGGACCCAATTCCTTCACTGGTGAAGACGTGTTGGAACTTCAAGGCCATGGTGGCCCTGTGGTGCTCGATTTCATTTTAAAGCGCGTATGCGAGCTGGGTGCCCGAACGGCACGTCCAGGTGAATTTTCCGAACGCGCCTTTTTAAACGACAAAATGGATCTTACCCAAGCAGAAGCCATTGCGGATTTAATCGATTCGGCCTCAGAGCAAGCAGCCCGCTGTGCGGTGCGCTCACTTCAAGGGGCTTTCAGTAAGCGTGTCCATGAACTGGTAGAAAGCCTGATTCAATTACGTATCTATGTGGAAGCGGCCATTGATTTTCCAGAAGAAGAAATCGATTTCCTAAGTGACGGCAAAGTGGAAGCAGATTTAAAAGCAGTGATGGCTAATCTTGCTGATGTGATGCAAGAGGCCAATCAAGGCACGTTACTGCGCGAAGGCATGAATGTGGTGATTGCAGGTCGCCCTAATGCGGGCAAATCCTCTTTGTTAAACGCCCTGTCTGGTCGTGATACTGCCATCGTGACGCATATCGCTGGCACCACCCGCGATGTATTGCGCGAACATATCCACATTGACGGCATGCCGCTACACATCATTGATACGGCAGGTTTGCGTGAAACGCCGGATGAAGTGGAAAGCATCGGTATTGAACGTGCGTGGCAAGAAATCGAACAAGCCGACCGTGTGTTGCTGATGGTAGATGGTACCGAAACTCAATCCACCCTGCCCCATGATATTTGGCCTGACTTTGTCGATCGTCTGCCTCATCCTGAGCGCATTACCGTGATTCGCAACAAAGCGGATTTAACCGGAGAGCCTTCCGGTTTTGTGAAAGATTCCCAAGCTATTTGTATATCCGCGAAAGATGGTGTGGGTGTGCAAGTGCTGCGTGAGCACCTTAAAGCGGTGATGGGGTTTGATGCCGCAAGCGAAGGAGGCTTTATTGCGCGCCGTCGTCACATTGATGCGCTAAACCAAGCCAAAGCCTTTTTAGATAACGGTTTAGATCAATTACTGGGCGCGAGCGCTGGAGAACTCTTAGCCGAAGATTTACGCATGGCACAAAATGCGTTAAATGAAATCACCGGTGAATTCACCAGTGATGATTTGCTGGGCAAGATTTTCGGCAGCTTTTGTATTGGAAAGTAACTTTCAACCAGTCAGACCTAAAAACGCAGCCTGATTTTTAAAATCCGCTGCGTTTTTTACCCCTCTTTCTTTACTCTTCTTGAAACCTCTAAATAGATTCAGTCAATAATTAATGAATTTGTGGATAACTCTGTGATTAAGCTGTTTGGTAGCGTGTTTTAAGCTGTGTAAAACTTGAATTTTAGGGGGTGTAAGTCAGTTTAAACAGAAGGTATTCATAGGTTAAATTTAAAATCCATGCCCTGTTAATAAACTGTGATTATATGTCTGTAAATAGCAACTAACTTGTGAGTGCTGGTTCCTAGGCCTTTAAATATAGGCTCTGGCGAGATTGTGGATAAGTAGGATGGTTTAAGGCAATTGTGAATGGTTTGAAATCCACAAGAGAAGTTAAATCTCTTGTGGATGAAAATTAGAGCTGAAATGAGGACTTAGGTTGTTTATCCACAGGGTTTTTTAAGATGGGGCCATTTTCGGGTAGGATGCGGCCATTAATCGTGGTGTAGTCCATGCCAATAATGCGGTTAAGAATCCCCAAAAAGCTCGTTGTATCATCAGGGGTACTTATTAAAGTATCGATCTGAGCGTTTTCAGGCACTAATGCCATGGCTCGTTGTTGGCTATCTCCCCCTGGAATTTGTAAAAACAATAGATTGAAATTCTCAGCGTGAGCCATGAAGGTTTGGTCTGTGGTACGCAGGCCAGAACAGGCGGAAAGCATTACAGCGCAAGTAAGGGTAAGAATGGCGTTTTTCATAATCATAATAGAAGGTTATACACAGGAAAGATTTAGCCAGTTATCCAGTTAAAATGCGAGTTTTATGGGCCAGAATCGTGATCAGTTGCCCGTTGTGTCTAGCGTATAAAGCCCCCTATCTATATAATGCCCGCCCTGGTGAATTTTTGAGCAATAAATAATCAGTTTATTGCCTGTTTATGTGCAGAGGTGATTGCATGGATTATCCAAAGCGTTATGACGTCATTGTTGTGGGCGGAGGCCATGCAGGTACTGAGGCTTGCTTGGCCGCTGCACGTATGGGGTGTCAGACTCTATTATTAACTCACAGTATCGAAACCGTGGGGGTCATGTCTTGTAACCCAGCCATAGTTGGCATTGTTAAGTCCCACCTTGTAAAAGAAATCGATGCATTTGATGGGGCAATGGCACGCGCCACCGATAAAGGCGGTATTCAATTTCGTACCCTCAATAGCCGTAAAGGCCCTGCGGTTCGCGCCACCCGCGCGCAAGCAGACCGTG
>Ga0181590_10005764_pt1 | contig 10209 bp, 7 predicted proteins | sample 071ome_34_FD_132446 | JGI IMG/M metagenome (GOLD analysis project Ga0181590, IMG submission 132446) | Coastal salt marsh microbial communities from the Groves Creek Marsh, Skidaway Island, Georgia - 071411BT metaG (megahit assembly) | ecosystem: Environmental > Aquatic > Marine > Intertidal zone... | reverse complement strand
GGATCTTGAGGATATAGCGGGGATGACTGCGGAAGCATCGCTCGCGAAAGATCTGGGCTTTAGCGGCAAAGGCGCGATACACCCAAAGCAAATTGCTGAGCTTAATCGCGTGTTCACCCCATCCGACGCCGAAGTCGCTCGAGCCCAAAAAGTAATCAGTGCCTTCGAAGAGGCCGACACAGGTTTAGTTGTCGTTGATGGTAAGCTGATCGAAAAACCGGTGATCCGGGAGATGCAGAGGATTCTTTCCATTGCGAAACGGGCGATTGGAGGATGATCATTTGACCGTTAGAATAAGGCAACATAGCCCCAACTTCTGAGGTCTGCGCTGTGAAACTATTTCTACTTTCTCTTTCTGCTCTTTTCCCGGTCTCGGCATTTGCCTATCTTGATCCCGGTACGGGAAGCATCATTTTGCAGGGGCTCATCGCGGGCTTAGCGGCAGCTGCGGTCGTGATGCGTACGTATTGGTATCGCATCAAAAGTTTTTTCAGCCGATCCGAGTCAAAAGGCAGTCTCCAATCTGAAGACTCTGAAACAGATTCTTCGTCGGATCCTAAAGGCTAAGCTGCAGAGGTCTCGGAAAGTGTTCTGCCTTGCTCCTCAAGAATCACAAGTTCTTAAGGGTTGATATATCTCCCCACGTCTTTGCGTTAAGAGCATTAGCTCCGCGCATCAAGACTGTGAGGTCGGGAGGCAGCGAGTAGGGAGTGCATACCGTGGTATTCAAAACGTGACCACAAAATATTCTGACATGGCCTATGTTGGAATGAGTGCGGATATTGTGCATCCGGGGCACCTCAACATTCTCAGTGAAGCGGCCAAGCTTGGACCCGTCGTTGTTGGATTACTTACTGACGAGGCCATAGCGAGCTACAAACGTTTGCCTTACATGACGTTTGACGAGCGGCTTGCAGTTGTTAGCGCACTCAAAGACGTTACTGAGGTCGTGCCGCAGGAAACGCTCGACTATGTCCCCAATTTAATCCGTCTAAGGCCAAAGTATGTGGTTCATGGAGATGATTGGAAAGAGGGTGTGCAGTCGAAGACTCGGGATCGAGTCATCGAAACGCTGAAAGAGTGGGGCGGGACTTTGGTGGAGCCGAGCTATACGGACGGCATCTCATCAACGCGGGTCCACAATGCAATGAAGGAAATTGGGACTACCCCGGGCAGGCGTCTGGCTTCGCTCAGGCGCTTACTTCAAGTAAAGCCCATCATTCGCCTCATGGAGGTGCATAACGGCGTGACCGCCTCAATCGTCGAAACCACTCGTGTAGATCGCGAGGGCAAAGGCGAAGAATTCGACGGGATGTGGGCAAGCAGCTTAACCGACTCAACTGCGCGGGCTCGTCCTGATATTGAAGCGGTCGATATTTCTACTCGGGTATCTACCCTGAATGAAGTCCTAGAAGTTACAACCAAGCCGCTCGTATTTGACGGTGATACAGGCGGGCTTGCCGAACACTTTGCTTTCACCGTGAGGACATTGGAACGACTCGGCGTTTCTGCCGTCATCATTGAGGACAAGACTGGACTTAAGAAAAACTCTTTATTTGGGACGGACGTCCCGCAGTCCCAAGAGGAGGTTTCGTCTTTTGCTCGTAAGATATCGATAGGAAAAGGGGCGCAGACTACCGACGACTTTATGATCATCGCTCGCATCGAAAGCCTGATCCTTGAGCGAGGCCAAGCCGATGCCTTGGCGAGAGCAAAAGCCTATATTGAGGCCGGTGCAGACGGCATTATGATTCATTCTCGCAAAAAAGACCCGTCCGAAATCTTTGAATTTTGCGATCAGTACAACACGTTAGACATGCGCCGACCTTTGGTGGTTGTACCCTCAAGTTTTTCCCAGGCTTATGAGTCAGAACTCGTTGCGCATCATGTGGACGTCGTGATCTATGCGAATCATTTATTGCGGGCGGCGTACCCGGCGATGAGATCGACTGCTGAGTCGGTGCTGAAAAATCAAAGGGCTTATGAGGTTGAAGATCAACTGATGTCAATCCCAGAAATACTAGACCTAATTCCTGGCACCCGGTAATTGTGGAAAAAGCGGCAGTTTTCGGACGCTTTTTTAGGTCAAAGCAAGTCTCAATAATTACGGGCGTGCCGGACTCGGTACTCGCGGGACTGATCGATCAGATAGACGCTGATTTTTCAGAGCGTCACGTGATAGCGGCAAATGAAGGCAGTGCTCTCTCGATCGCATTGGGCAATTTCTTGGCCAACAAAGGACCCGGGGTGGTGTATCTCCAAAATTCCGGATTAGGGAATCTCCTAAATCCGATAGCGTCCATCGCCCATCGAGATGTTTGTGGTATCCCCGTTTTCCTCGTCATTGGTTGGCGGGGGGAGCCGGGGGTGGCTGACGAACCTCAGCATACCAAACAGGGGGGATGCACCACGGATCTTTTGGATCTTCTAGATATTCCCTGGTGGGTAATTGAGCCACATGCGGATACCGCTTCAGTGCTCGAGTTCGCGTGGAGCGAAATGCTGCGCCGTGAATCTCCAGTGGCGGTGCTGGTGCGAAGCAAGTTTTTCAAGGCAACCCAGGGCGAAGAAAAGCGCAGAGCTGCCTTTGAGCAGCCGCAGATGCTTCAACGCGAACAAGCCATTGAGCTCTTGTTGGATTTGATCCAACCCGACGACGTCATTATTTCCACCACTGGAAAAACCAGTCGGGAGTTGCATAACCTTCGGGCTAGCCGCAATGAGGTCGCGGAGGACTTTCTAACCGTCGGCGGGATGGGACATGCTTCCTCGATTGCCCTCGGTGTCGCACTCGCGCAACCCGATAGGCGAGTAGTTTGTTTAGACGGCGATGGCGCTGCCCTTATGCATCTTGGAGCTGTGGCGACTATTGGGGCGCGTAAGCCCCGAAACTTTGTCCATGTCCTCTTTAACAATCGGGCGCATGAATCAGTTGGCGGTCAGCCCACGGCCTCGCCTGAACTTAACTTTGAGGCGCTGTCAGCTGCGTGTGATTACGAGCATTACGTGTATGCAGAGAACGACGAGCAGTTGCGCGGTGCCTGGGTAGAGGTAACAAATAGGACAGGGCCAGCATTTCTCGAAATCAGCATTGCGCAAGGATCCAATCCCTCATTGGGTCGACCGACGGAAACGCCTGCTGCGAATAAGACCCGCTTTCGCAAGAAGATAGGAACATAGCGAAACGCGTTTGCGAGAGCTTGGAAAATTTTTCACATCGGGTTACGTTCCCGAATGAACAATGGAATCATGCACTAGAACCCCAATATATTTCCAATGACCGAATTATTCTTGAATCAAGGTGTTAATCGACCTCTTCGCCAGATAACGGGAGCCGCAAAAAGAATTGCGGTAATCCGAGGAGATAAGTCCTATCCAAGAGCTTTGATAAACGAGTCTTTGCTGGACGTTCACAGCCAATACGGCGTTATGGAATTTTCAGGGTTTTCGCCCAATCCAAAATATGAGGAGTTTCAAAAAGGGCTAGATGCGCTTCGTGATTTCCATCCCGATTTGATCATTGGCTGTGGCGGCGGCTCGATTCTAGACATGGCTAAGATGCTTCGATATTTTGTTACGACGTCCGGGACAGACGAAGAGATTGCTAGCGCGCTAAAGGGTGGCCCAGATACGGAGAGTGCTGTGCCCACCCCTTCTTTGGTTCTGATGCCGACGACGGCGGGCAGCGGTGCAGAGTCGACCGAATTCTCAGTTATATATTTTGGTTCTTCAAAGTACTCGTTTCTTCGAAAGGCGCTGAAGCCGGACTTTGTTATCGCTGACCCTGCTTTGATTAGACATGCTCCCGGATCGGTTCTGGCCTCTTCCGCCATGGATGCAATCGCACAGTCAATCGAGTCAATTTGGGCGCGAGGCGCGACAAGTGAGTCTCGCCAGGATGCCAGAGAGGCGCTCTTGCTGATGTGGGGCTCTGCAGCGGACGCCATTCTAACGAGGAATGAAGACTCATTAAAAAAAATTATTGAAGGAAGCAACTTAGCGGGCCGGGCAATCAATGTGAGCAAGACCACGGGCAATCATGCGTTGTCATATAAAATTACATCTGATTACGGAGTTCCCCATGGCCACTGTGTTGGCATGTTGCTGCCTCAGTTCTTTAAACTTCACGAGAAGCTCTGGCATCAGGAGCCGCAACGTGGCCGGTCTGCGATAGCAGCGCAATCAGAGATTTACAGTGCTTTAGGCTTCGGTTCATCTGCCGAGCTGGTAGAGGGATTCGTTCGCTTTATCGAGGACCTAGGGTTAGAGTCTTTTGCGACCCTGAACGGCCGTCATAGCTTCGATGCGGGTCCGATTGTGGATTCAGTAAATGTGGAGCGATTGGGTAATCACCCGATTGACCTCACTACAGACGACCTACTTTCTCTGTTTGACTGAGGTCACATTAGATGATCTTGCTCAACTAAAGCCGAGCGAAAAAGCTCTTCGAGAGCGAGCTCTGGTTTTTTATCAAAGAATCTTTCGAACGAACGTTTCATCACGACACTCCCTGTCTCGAGTCGAGATAATGCCTCGGGAAGTTCAAGGGCTGACTTGATGCGAATCCCTAAAAAATCGCGGCATCGCTCCTCTATCGGAATCTCATCGATTCGCCCGTAGTTTTTGTTGTGAACCTTCGGTGGTGTGTCAACGAAGAGTACAGGCTTGCCGAGGCCTAGAGCAAAGTCGAACGCAACTCCAGACCAATCTGTTAATAAGACGTCCGCTTCAAGCAGATCCGCGGTGTGGGTTAAGTCAAGGTTTAACGTGAAGCCGCTTTGGTCTCTGAGGTCCTCTTCTATACGAGTTATCAATCGATAGTTGTGCTTCGTAGTCTCTGGATGAGGGCGAAGAGTGACTTTTATTCCAAGATCCAGAAATTTTTTGATGTAGGGTAATACAACGTTGCCTTCAATCAACGAATGCTCGCTCCAAGTAGGCGCGATGAGCGCGTGGTTTATCGGCCTGACAGCACGGTGCGATTCTTCATGATAGGCATCCGTCAAAGACCGAAGCTCAAAAATCGGCTCATAGCGCATTTCAATCACCCTCTTTTTTGGCAAGTTGAAAAGAGCACAGATTAGATCAATCTCACGCTGGTGATGGGAGCCAGAGCAAAACACGGTATCGAAGAAGTTAAAAGCACCCTCCTGATACGCCATATGTAAACTGTTGATGGAGTGTTGAACGTAGGCGTAGTGTTTGCAAAGCGGTGATCTTCGCACCCGCCGGAGGCCAAGTTCGGGTGTGCTCGTGATCAGCAGATCGCACTCGATATTGCTAAGTAGGTAATCCCTTATGGACTTCGAACCTATTACGAATGCAGGAATTTCCTGACCTACCGTGGCTAATCCACGATCGTTTGCTGATTGGGTGACATAGATAGGTGCAAGTCGACTCTTATGGTCGATTAAGTATTTGGCAATCGGCTTAATGAAGTTCCAGTGATTGTTCCCTTCTGAGAATAGCACCACGCGTCGATGTTTAGACGGCATACCTTTTAGATCAATAATGCTCTTGAGATGTCTGAAAATCTGCATTGCGGAGGCTCAAGTGGTGACTCGTTTGTTAGAATGGTCTCACGCGCGTTCAATGAGGTCAAAGTAACAATGTCTTATAAGAACTCGTTGGGCTCGGGCGAGACGATGGCCGAATCTTTGATTAAAAACAAAAAAGCGCTAATCGCGTGGTGGGGTGTAGCTACCCTAATCCTGCCGCTGTCGCTTTTCTCAGAAACGCTAGTGTTGTTGCAGGCTACCGTTACCCATTCCGCAACGTGGTTTATGGCTATCTGGTGGATATTAGCCTGTGGCGCGGGAGTGTTTTTATTGGGTCTTTTGATATCCTTGATCAGCTGGACCGCGGGCGTGTTATCACTTGTTGTGTTTGTAATATTCGCGATCGTGTCCCTCAAGCTAGAGTACCTGCAGTCCTATGTGATGCTCGCTGGAGAATGGAAGGTGATCGCTGCTGTCCTGCTGTTCGGATTAGGGTGCCTTTTCTTTTTTAAATTCAACCTGGCGGTTAAGCCTCCCTCGCTAATATTTATCGTCGGAATCCTAGCGGTATTTGTTGGGATCCCGATTGCAAGTATGAAGGTTGGCACATCAGATGGTCTTTCGCTGGCTGCCTCCGAGCGCATTATGCGCTCGTGTTATGCAGCCTATGTAGAACGATATTCGGATCTCGCTGGCGCGTATGCCGCTCGTCCGCGTGGCTTGAGTAAAGCGCAGTGGGGCCAGAAGCACTATGAGGCGCTAGGGCAGAAGAAGGGGCGCTCCTTAACTGGACAATGCGAGCGTTATCGAAAGTCGGGCCAAACAGAGCAAAAGGCTAACGAGGCTCTCCCCGAGCCGTTGGAGGCTGACGATAGCTACTTAACATTCGTGAAATCGTTAGGCGACATTAAGCTATCAACGCGACCGAATGTTTATGTTTTTATATTCGATTCATTAATACCAAAACCAGTTGCAAATTTGTTTTTTGGGGAGGGAAGCGCCTCCTATTACGACGTGATCGACAAGCACTTCGTTGTGCCCGAGAGCGTGACCATGCAGGACAACATTCCCTCAAAGCCATCACTTCGTAGCGTGATGTGGCTCGATACAATTGATCGGGAACAGTTTGAAGGTCAAGCAAAGAACGGCGAATTTCCGGGGCGAATAGACAGTCCGCTGTCACACATTTTTCGTGCCAATAACTATTTCGTCACCTCTGGATATGATCGGCAAGCGTGGGGGAAGTCGGGGAGATTTATTGATCAATGGATGTCTCCCCAACCTGTTTTTGGAACGACATTGCTTTGCATCGAGCCTGAGAGCTCGATAATAGACCACCTTAGAGGATTTGGTATCTGCCCATTGCTCGGTCCTTACGATCGTATGCCAACCCTGAAAAAGCTTTTTTCCGATTTAGTTAGTGAGCCAGAATCAGGAAATGCGCGGGAGCGCGTCTGGCGCGAAATGGTATCTAACCACATAGAGACCTCCGGCAAATCGGATCAGCCTCAGTTCACGCTTGTCTATATATTTGACCCGATAGGACATGCCTGGAAGCGAATCTCTTTTGATCATCCTGAAAGCGTGCGAGAGTATCGGGATTACTTCATTGAAAAGAGTAAAGCCGCTGCTGAATACTTGATCGAATTGATCGAACAGATAAAGAAAACTGAGCGGGAATCGCTTTTTCTGGTCGCGGGTGATCACGGAACTCTCATATCCACTTGGACTAGGGATGCAGGTTTTACTACTGTCGATAAGCGCGCGGTAGCGATTGCTCTATGGAAGTCGAATCATCCTTGCGCAGGCGCCATAGAGCGCGAGGGGTTTATCCCGAATGAGGAGGGATACCATACGATTTCAACGGCTATTCGAACCATACTGGCATGCCTAGCAGAAGATCCGACGGAAGTTGAGCGGTTGCCCCTAGTCGCTAAAATGACTCAAGAGGAAGTGGGAAAATCTTGGGAAGAGTTTTTATCTAAACATATCAACGCGGAAATACGCGCTCGACTTGAAGAGGCAAGAATTGAGTAGTTCGGGACAGCAGTGGAGCCATTAGTCTTCTACGCCGGATTTGTAGTCAGACAGTGAGCATTCCCATTGCTCTGCTGTATAAATGCTCGACCGGCAGAACGATTGCGCCTCCCTACAGTAAATAGGTTGCGCTAACCTGCTAGCCCTGAGGGCGTGCTGTCGCTAAGGTGTTACTCGCGTCGAGCGCAGTTTGATATCGGAAGTAGACGAGGCATGCACCGACCTCGCCTTAGAATATCACGGACATCGAGACATCGCCGTCATGAAGTTATCCTCATCCATGGCGCATTAATCCGCTAATAGTAATTTGGAAATGAGCACTGTCGGGCTGAAACTTTCAAAACCGCTAGTCAGCTGGTGGTTAGTGGTCTCTTTTGTTTTGCCCATTGCTTTTTTCTCTGAGACGATCATCCTTCTTGAGGAGGTGGCGGAGAGTAGTTCAACTTGGCTGATGCCAATTTGGTGGATTGCTCTATGGGGAGTCGTGTTTTTCCTCGGAGGTATTTTTATCTCATGGCTCCACAGAACTGCAGGCTTGGCGGCGCTTGTCATCGTCGCAGTGTTCTCGCTGTTCTTTCTTAAGTTCGAGTACATCCCGCATTTTGTTGGGCTTTCTTCAGCGGTAAAACTGGCCTGTGCATTGGTCGTTGTGGCTGTAGGCTTTGTTGTCGCCCGTCGGCTCAAAATTTTAGAGCGGGCGCCATCACCGGTACTCGTTCTTGCAACAATAACGGTATTTGTGGGGATTCCAGCTGCAAGCACTAAATGGTTTTCCCACGAGCAGAGCACACAACGGATATCCAGCCGCGCATTGCAGGCATGTTACGCGGCATATGTGGATAGGTATTCAGATCTTCGCGCAGCGTATGCGGCACGGCCGCGTGGCTTAAGCAAGGCTCAATGGGGGGAGAGTCACTATAAAAAATTTGGTAAAGCCAGTAAGCGGCGGCTCCCCGGAAACTGTGGCCACCTGCACTTTCCGGCGACTCTAGCAACAGATGCGGAATATCTAGAATTTTTTGAAAGTTTAGAAGGGATTGAATTTCGGGAGCGGCCAAATATTTATTTGATTGTGTTCGACGCATTGATTCCAAAAATGGTCTCAGAACTATTCTTCGGTGAAGGGAGTGCTGCTCATTACAACGCCCTAGAGAGGAACTTTCTTATGCCCCAGGGCGTGACCATGCAGGACTACATCCCATCGAAGCCCTCATTGCGGAGCGTAATGTGGCTAGACACAATGGCGCCCACTGCACTGTGGGCAAAGACGAAGCACGGTGAATTCTCAGGCTGGGCGGACAGTCCCTTTGCAAGATTATTTCGATCCAATGGTTACCAGATCACGACCGGGTTTTTCAGGGAGTTTTGGCCACAGAAAGGAAAGTTTATCGATCGCTGGGTTACCTTGGGGCCAGCGTTCGAGAATACGATGTTGTGCTTCGAGTCCGAAGAGTCATTGATAGAAAAATTAAAGGGTTTTGGTATCTGTTCATTGCTTGGCGAATATTCAAGTTTCCCTTCACCCCAAAAACTTATCTCGGGATTTTTTACAAATAGCCTAAATGAAGCGCCTTATGAGCGATGGAAGCGCCAAGTCCTGGGCTACCTTGAGGAAAATTCGCCCTCTGCTGATCCGAAGATAAAGTTCCTGTACGTGTTCGACCCCATTGGACATACGCCAAAAGGTTTCTCGTTCAAGGATCCTGCTTTAAGGAAATACCGAGAATATTTCCTAGCAAAAAGCAAAGAAGCAGAAGCGTACCTGAATCAGATTGTTGGCAGGTTGGAGCGAGCTGATCCTGAGGCGATTCTTCTCGTGGCTGGTGATCATGGCGCATTAATGTCGATCGGATCAAAAGATCGCGGTTTTGCTACGGTAGACAAAAGAGCAGTAGCAATCGCTCTATGGAAGTCCCAGCACCCATGCGTAGACACAATAAATCGCGAGGGATTTACGCCTAATCCCGAGGGGTACCACACAATCTCCACAGCCATACGATCCGTACTATCTTGTTTAGCGAAGGATCCTGCGCAGGTAGATAGACTGCCTATTGTGGCTAGGTTTCCTAAAGAAGAAATTGGCTCTTCGTGGGAAGAATTTCTCTCACGGAATATCAATGACGATATTCGAGCTATCCTGAATAATTCAATGTCAAATTAATGGCGTTACTCGAGCGGCATCTCTGCAGCTGACGCTTGCTCTAGCGGAAAATTTAGCGAAGCCCCTAGAAAAACCTGCGGACCGCGTTTGCGCCATCCCGCAGTGCCTCAGTGGCCAATTCAAGCATGCGGCTGTAATGAATGAAGCCATGAAGCACACCCGGATAGATCTTTAGCTCTGCCGCGATTCCGTTGGCCTGCATGGCATCAAACAGCGTTGATGAGTCATCACATAAGGGATCGCATTGCGCCGCGGCGATAAATGCGCTCGGCAGACAGGCGACATTGCCACGCAATACGTTGTATCGGATATCCGTCTGAAGCGTTGCGGACCCGAGATAGCTATCAAGGTAGAAAAGCATTTCCTCCCAAATGAATTCGTACTCTGCGGTTCCAAAGGTTTTCCAGGAATCAGAGTCCGACAGACCAAAAGCGCCGTAGTAAAGAAGCAGGCCCTTGATAGAAGCAGGCGCATCGCGGTGCAAGGCTTGCGTTGCCGCAACCGCAAGATTGG
>Ga0181590_10005761_pt1 | contig 10213 bp, 10 predicted proteins | sample 071ome_34_FD_132446 | JGI IMG/M metagenome (GOLD analysis project Ga0181590, IMG submission 132446) | Coastal salt marsh microbial communities from the Groves Creek Marsh, Skidaway Island, Georgia - 071411BT metaG (megahit assembly) | ecosystem: Environmental > Aquatic > Marine > Intertidal... | reverse complement strand
ATGAAATACAGACACACACCCATGATTTCATCATTAAGAGCAACTGTAAGTAACCCAGCAAATTTAGTAGAAGGTGTAGCATCAAAAGGTTGGGTAAGAGGAGGAGTTCCATCAAGAGAATTATATCAAATGAGAGATAATAAACAATAATTGAATAATAATTTAAATGAATAATGCTAATAAATATTAATATTATGAGTTTAGTTTCTCAAAATGTTAATATGAATAAAGAATATTCAACAGATTTTATATGTACTTATAAATTCCATAAAGAAATTAAAGAACAAGATTTCTTTTATAGAACACAAATATTACAATTATTTAATATGAATGATTGGAACGATGATTTAATAGATAAAAAGAGAGATAAATTATTTGATATTATGTGTTCTGACGCAAGATTTAATGAATTCTTAAATAATTTTAATAAATCTGATGATAATTTTTTGAATACATTTTTAATATTTTGTAGTAATGATACAGAGAGAAAAAAGATGATATTTACATATTTGTTTAGCTTTGATTTATTTGATTTAACACATATGTGTATTTGTGATAAAATAAATATAGGTGTAGTGAGAGAAGATAATATGAATAAATTACAATTAAATATTATGAAAAAATAATGTGATAATAATATAACTAATATGGCTTCTACACGTAATAATAATTCAAGAAGTGATTATTGCTTACAACAAAGACAATTTAATTTAGCATGTCATTACAACACAAATGAAATATATGGAAGAGCAAAAGAACCAGCATTTGCGTCACTTGGAATGACACCAACTTATATGGCAAGTGAAACATTATCACACAACGCGGTTGATATTGAATCATCATTAAGAGGAATTGGTTCAACAAATTTAGCATTTGATACACCAGAAATAGTTCCACAATTGAAAAAATTACCAGAAAAATCATTCTTTGATAGAGTTCCATTAATTATGCCTCGTGATTTAGTAGTTGAAAAAAATCAAAGACCATTCCCAATTGGTTAAATGTAAAATAAAATAAAAATATGATAATAAATGTATTTTCTATTATCATATAACTTATTTATACTTGTTGGTTTTCAAGTTCAGGATATTTTTTAAATAACTTTTCATTAAATCTCTCTAATTCTTGTTCTAATGTTTTATTAAATTTCATTTTCATTTTTAATGTTAATCTCTCACCATTGAGTTTTCTATCGTATGTAATATGTTGTGCGTCTCTGAAATTTCTAATAGAGTAGTATTTAGGTAATAGAACTTTATTTTCATCATAAGTATCATTATCAAGTTTTTGTAAAATATAAATAATTTGTTGAAGTTTATCGTTAATAGAGATTTTTCTAGATTTTGAACCAGAAATACATTTTTTAGTCATATTAGGATGTTTTTCAATACGAAAGAATTCTCTATAAAGTTTTTTTTCTTTATTATAACATTCTTTACAATAGTAAACGTATTTAGGTATCATATCTTGTGTTATTTGTGGTGGTAATTTAATAGCATTTTTTTTTCTATTTCTTTTATTCTTATTTGGATTTTTTATTTTTTTAATAGCCCATCGTAGATTTTTTCTTCGATTATCTAAAATATTATTATTAATATGTTCGATACAATATTTTTCATCATCAATAATTTTTTCATCATCGTTCTCATCATTATTGCGATACATATTTTTTATAATAATAGAATGAAGAAATAATTTCTCACCAGATGGTAATTTTAAAAAAGCATAACCATTTTGATGTAAATTAACAACAGGTCTAAAAGGTTGAATATTAATTAAAAAAATGTAATCTTCTTTATCAATAATAGTATATTTATCATTATTTTTATTACATGACATTTTGTAATATTCTTGTTCTGTATCTTTATTAAATACAAGATATGATTTATTTTTATATGTATTAGCATGACGACCAGCTCGAATATATATACCTTTATCACCATCTATAACTTGTTCGTTTTCATCTAACATAATATAGTATTATACATAAGAATATAATATTATCTTCAAATATATTTTTTATTAATTTTCAAATTTAATACTAAATTGGTTGGTTGAGAAGGGCAAAAGACTATTCCCAATTGGATAATCATATCTAACCAATTTCTCTAAATATATCATCGACACAGTCACTATATGTTTTTAATCTATTACATTTTTCAAGATGTTTATGACGTTTTAATGCCCATCTCTGTTTCCACCATTGAGCAATTTCATTAATGTTTTTTGCATTTTCAAGAGGGTTTGGAGGAACATCTGATCGCAACGTAAGGTATTTTTTACTGTCTGTATGAGTGAAACCGAAATATACACCTTTTTTATTAGATTGTAAATAGTCTTCAATTGGAATATGAAGAAGACGCAATGCCTTTTTTACATTATACAATTTATCAGTATATGTGTCATATCCATTTTTAATTAGAATACTTTTAGATAATTCATTCACTTCGCCACCAATATTTGCAGTCGAGGTCCCATGTGTATATCCAAGGAATTTAATGCATGGAAGACGATCATATTGTATGGCTTTCCCATAAAGACCAAATGTTGTGAAACCTTGTGGATAAATACCATATGTTTCATATATTTTTTGATATACTTCTTTTGAGAATACAAGAGATGTAAGAAGTTTACCACCGTTATAATTATATCCAAATGGTTGTGTTGGAACACATGTTGATATATTGAATAAATGTTGCAATCTTCCGTTTGTAATACATGAATTATCCCAACCAATAAATTCATCACGAGGTTTAATATGTTTAATATCACTCGATAATGCAATGATTCCTACATATTTATCTGTGTAGAGATCTTTGACAAGAATATATAATCTTCTACCAACGATTTTAGATTTTTTAAGGCGTCTGAAACTACTGATGTATCGTCTATAAAATTTCCAGATACTGAAAGGTATTTTTGTTGTTGAATTAACGAATTCTAATTTTAGTTGAAAATTGTTAATTGATGTTGAACAATCATATATTTTGTTTATGTAAAATGTTGGATTTTTTATTAGTCTTGCACTCTGATAATCACTAACGGATATATTTTTATTTGTTAATAATTTTAACATTTTGGTTTTGTCATCATTATATGTTACCTTTTTACCAAGTATAAATTTGGAATAGATATTACGTATTTTTGATTTAAACATGTCAACACTGAGATCATTTTTCATAATATTACATGTTTTGCAACAAGGAACAATATTATTTTCTTGATATGAATAGTTCGAATCGATTCTATCAATACCATTTGCTCCTCCAGATTCACCAAATAATCCACAATAATAACATGAATCGCCTGTTATTTTTGTATATAAGTTTGAATCAATATCGAATTGAACATTTCTCCTTGCAGCATCATATTTATACATGTTAATAGTCTGTTTATAACTTTTACGTTTAAATGCGTCAAGATACAAATTCTTATCATATTTATAGTATTGTTCAGATATGGGTTCTTTAAGATATTTGAACATGAGATGTATAATAGAATATTTAAACTGTTCCATTGTTCTATCACATTTCATATAATTACAATATTTGCAGCATGGAACTATATTTGATAAAACATATTTACCATCTGAAAATATTCTATCAACACCAACAATACCAGTTGTATAGTCACAATAATAACATTTTTTTGTAACAATATTTTTGAATGTATCGAATGATAATTCCCATGGTATATTTCTTCTATTGGCTTCTGATTTATATATGTCGTATTTTTCAATAATTAAGTCTTTTTTGTTAATCCTCTTATTATCTGTCAGAAGTTTACAATTTTTGCATTTTGATAAATCATCATCATCTAAAATATTAAAACATCCTCTTATCCAATTTGAACATATACGGTCTCCATTCTCTGTGAGTTTAATATATTTCTTATAACTCTGATGCTCACCACAGTAATTATCATTAGGAAGACATTTATGAGTGCATCGTTTATTTGTTTTAAATATAATACCTCTACAAATACCAAATTTCTCTATTTTCTTTTTTCTCTGTTTATCATTTGCTTTTTTTGATGTAACAGTTCTACATTTATCGCATGTCTTAAATAATATTGTATCATTATTTTTTTCTGGCATAAACATATTTCTGCATCTGGTGCATCGAATAAATAATTTGAGTTGTTCATTAGTATATTTTTCATAATTAGAATGGCGTTTGCAGAATCTCTTTCCATTATCTACTTTCCACGGACATGGACCATCTTTTTGATTTGTCCATTTACATTTTGACTTATCTTTATTTCTTTTTTCAGAAAGTCGTATGATGTTTTTATTTCTTAATACTTGGCATTTTTCACACAAATTCTTTTTATTTAATTCTCTTGAAAATTTCTTACATTTTTTACATCTCTCAAGTGATGATAATTCTTCTGGTTTAAAAACATCTTCAAATTTTTTATGTAATTTACAGTAATTTTTCCCTTTTACTGCTTTGAAAATACATTGTGTGTCGTCGTTTTTAATCCATAAACAAATCTTCGTTTTGCTCATGGAGTCGTGTCCTGGTTGGTTCATGTCATGGTTTCCCATGTTATGAATCATTTTTTCAATTTATTTTTAAGTTAATTTTTATATATGTTTTGTCGTCGAACTCTAATGTATATCAACCTCATCAGTTGCTGTAAGCCAAACCGCCCATTCCACTCATGACACGGAATACGTTGTAGTTAGTGGCGTAAACACGTACTTTGGCGGTCTTGGTGCCTTCGACAGTGGCGTTGGAAAGAACGAGTTGGAGAGTGGCGTTGTCGATACGTGAGAAGTTGCAGCTGCCGGATGGTTGGTGTTCTTCTGGGCGGAGGGCGAAGGAGTATACGTTGATACCAGTGTCTGGGTTGCGGGTGTGGTGTTGGTATGGTTGAACGAGGTCGAAGTAAGTGCCTTCACGTTCGCTGAAACGGTCTTGGCCGTTAAGTTGAAGTTTGGCAGTTACGACTGGGTTTTCGCCCCAGCAGTGCATGTTGAGGGCAGTTTCGGCAAGGACGAATGATCCAGCATCAGATACACCAGAGTTGGCTGGGTCAGCGTTTCCGTTAGCGAAACCATCTTCACCACCAGCGACAGTAGCATCAGCCCAGAATTGAACGGCAGATACATCAACGGCACCACCGGATTCGAATAAGCCAGAGGCACCAATTACGGCGTTGGCACCTTCGGATGCTTGTGGTCCAGAGAATGCGTGGAGTGCGTTAGGGAGAGCATCTACGGCATCAGTGTAGTTGAATGGTTGGGCACCGAGGGCTTTGAATAATAATGAACCATTTTCGAGGGAACCGCAGTAGTCTACGTTTTCGTCTGGTTGGACTACCCATACTAATTCTTTGCATGGGTGGTTGAAGTTAAGTTTAAGTTTGTTGGATGAGGATCCTACGGATTCATCACCAGTGAATTGAAGTTGTTCGATGAGGTATTCGTGTGGGTTTTGTGCCATACGTCTACGTTCATCAGTATCAAGGAATACGTAATCTACGTAAAGGGATGCGGCAACAAGAGATTGGTTGTATGCGGCAGTTACTTTGGCACCATCGCTTCCGAGGGAGCTTACGGCCCATAAGCATTCGTCGATTGGGCGAAGATCGAGGTTGATCTTGACTTCGTGGTATTGGAGGGCGATGAGGGGAAGGGCAAGACCTGGGTTGCGGCAGTACCAGAATTGTAAAGGAACGTATAAGGTGGTTTCTGGTAAAGCGTTACGTGGGGCGCATACTTGGCGAGGGGCATCGCTGTCACATGGGCCATCAACGTTGGCGAATGAAGGATCGCAGATGTAAGTTAATTGAGTGGTGTTACCAACCATTTTGTTGTAACCACGTTCTTGTTCTGCGCTGAGGGTAAGTTGGTTCCAGATGTGCATCCAGTCACCGTATTGGCGATCGATACGTTGGCCACCGACTTCTACTTCTACTTGAGCGACCATTTGTTCACCTGGGAAATCTAACCAGCGGGCGTATACTCCACCAGCGGAGTTGGCCATTTGTTGGTTGATTTCAGGAAGAGTTACTTGTAAGTAAGTTCTTGATGCAAGATCACCATTGCGGCTGATAGTGCAAGTTACACGGCGGCCGAAATCGGCTTGACCGTTGAAAGTTTGTTCAATAGATTCCATTGCGAAGTTAGTGTGGCGACGGTAAGTTACTTTCCAGAAAGTAATTTGTGGTCTTCCAGTAAGATAGACATCTTGAGCACCATAGGCTACGAGTTGCATTAATCCACCTCCCATATTATAATATTGCTAAAGAAAAAAAAATTATAAAATTATAAAAAAAAATAAAAATTAATTAAAATAAAATTAATTTTTATAATATATTTGTAATATTTTCTTCAATAAAATCTTTCAAATAATGTTCAGAGTATACTTCTTTTTTACCTTCATGCTTCTTGGTAAAAATATATTTATCTTTTTGTTTTTTTACTTCCCATCCATTTTGAATAGCATTATAAATAAAAATAATCTTTCTTAATTTTGTTTGTTCTAACATTAAATAAATAAGACAATATTTGTTATTCGTTTAAACGATTAATAATTATTTTTATTTAAAACATATTTTTGATAATATATATTATGGTTGGTTTCAAGCCTAAAAATAGTAAAAAACTTATAGTATCTAATAAAAAAAGTACAACACTTGATAGTAAACATAAAGAAATAATTGAGACGATAACACGTAATGAATGTGATAAATTACCTGAACTTTTAAAAAAGAAAAAAAATATAAAGAAAAGAATAAAAAAATGTGAAAATATAGATAAAAAATTAGATCTAGAAGATAATTTAAAAAAAATAAATAGAGAAATAAGTAAAATAAAATCAGCTAAAAAAGATTATTTTTTAGAAAATTCTAAATATTTATTTGGACATTATGAAAATACTAAAAATAATTCAAAGGGTAATAATAAAAAAATTATACTAAATAGTTTTTTTAATATTGAAAATACAAAAGAAAAGGCTAAAGAAAAGAAAACGATAACCAATGTTCAACAATATTTATCTAATGTTGATGAGAGATTTATTGATATAAATAACTTTGTTATTCAAACAGATATTTGTAGACATTGTAATAAAGGTGAAATGATTTTAGTTGAAAGTGAAGGTAAAATGTATTGTAATAACTGTTTTGTTGGTGTTAAACATTTATTTGAAAATGAAAAACCATCATATAAAGAACCTCCTAAAGAAGTATGTTTCTATGCTTACAAAAGAATTAATCATTTTAGAGAAATATTGGCACAATTTCAAGCAAAAGAAACCACACAAATACCAGAAGATGTAATTCAAAATATAAAGCGACAAATTAAAAAAGAGAGAATAAAACCAATAGAATTAACAAATAAAAAAGCTAAAGAAATTTTAAAAAAATTAGGTTATAATAGATATTATGAACATATTCCATTTATAAAAGATAAATTAGGTATTAAACCACCAATTATGACACCAGAATTAGAAGAAAGATTATGTAGTTTATTCATGGATATACAAGCACCATATGCTAAATATTGTCCTGAAAATCGAGTTAATTTTTTAAATTATTATTATACTGTTTATAAATTATGTGAATTATTAGGTCAAAAACAGTTTTTACCATTTTTCCCAATGTTAAAAGATAAAGAAAAGATTATAGAACAAGATGAAATATGGAGAAAAATATGTGATGAACTTGATTGGGAATACTTTGATACTCCAACAGATGAACTATCTTATACTATGCATATTACCAATTTATAATTTATAATTTTTATAACTAAGTTATAAATTATATAATACTAGTATAATTATATTACTATATTATTTACATTCTGTGTGGGAAACCAACTAAGTTGGCTCCGATTCCGAGACCAGCACCACTACGGGCTTGGACAGCCATGCTTGGTACGTAAGTATCTAAGATACTGAAGGTTGCGGCAGCAGTTAATGCGATTAAGGCAACTTCTTCTAAGCGCATGGAACGTTGTGGGATTGCGAATGCGGCAATAGCAACCATAAGTCCTTCTACTAAGTATTTAACAGCACGTCTTACTAATTCTACTAAATTAAGGTTCATCATCATTTTATAAATTAAATATAGAAAAAAATAATATTTTATCATTTTTAATACTTAAAAATGTAGTATCTTGAAATATATATATAATGGATACAACAAATAATCAACCTAGAGGTGTAACTTGTAGATTAAACCAAAATGGAACACCTAATAATAAATATGTAGATGTTTTGGATGAAGATAAGCCAGTAGCAGGTCAAAAATTCGTATGTATTTCATTTATCTCTCCAGAAAAAATTATCAAACAAAAAAATATGTTTTATTTCCAAGAGTTCCTAAAACAATGGGAACTTAATAAATCAGTTGAAAAATTCTCTCAATTCATGAGTTTTGTTTCATACAAATATGGTTTGGATTTACAAACTTTATCTAAAGATTTGGAAGAATTCTGTTCTGAAGAAAAGGATAAATTATTTACTACAACCTTAGAAGACGAATACAAAACATTCTTAGATAAGAATGAAGATAAATTAAATGAAACATTTGATTCTGATAATCAATTCCAAACAAGCACAAGAGGAGTAAAAATCCGTGGTTCTTATCCATCACAAGCAGAAGCAGAATTAAGATGTAAAATGTTGAGAGAAGTAGACCCAAATCATGATGTATATGTTGGACCAGTAGGTGTTTGGATGCCTTTCCACCCAGAAGCTTACAAGACAGGTCGTGTAGAATACTTAGAAGATGAACTTAACCAATTGATGCACGAAAAGGTTAATAACGAAACAAGAGCTAAACAGGAATTCGAAAAACGTGTTCGTGAAGCTAAGGAAAAGGCAATTGAAGACAATAAACAAAAGGCAATGGAAAGTGGAAATGTATTGACACAAACAATCGACGAACAAGGAAACCTTGTAAGTGTAAAAGACGCAAACACATTCGATAACCAACTTGGTGAATCAGTTGCTGTTTCAGATATCCGCAAAGAATTATTCGAAGATGAAAATGTAATTATTCCAAAGAAAAATCAACCAAGTGATGATACAAACACAAACCAAGAATAAGTTATTACTTTAATATTATAATTTATAAAATTGAAATATAATATAATATAAATTATAATATAAATAAAAATAGGAATGAAGGAAAAAAAGACGAGATGTGCTGTTAAGGAGTGTAAGAAGAAGTTGAATATGATAGAAAAAGTAAGTGGTGTTTGTAAATGTGAAAAAATATTTTGTCCGGAACATAGACTATCTACAAATCATAGTTGTGAATTTGATTTTAAAAATGATATAGATAAAGAAAAATTCATAAGAGAAAATGATTGTAAATTTTCAAAGATAGATAAGATTTAATTATTATTTAATCAACAATTAAATCTTAAAATAATATTTTGTATTTTTTACCAATTACTACGTTTTTTAACATTAATGGTTGGACCTGATCTCTTTCGAGATGCCTTTGGATTATATTCTTCAGCATCTTCGTCGTCGGAATTAAGGTCTTTAGATAATTCCCAGAATTCTTTAGCTCCAAGTTTGAAATTACCATGTGGTTCTGCCTTATACCAGAAAATTTGGTCCTGTAATCTATTTGATTTTGAATTATTATCAATTACAAGACATTCATAGTTTTCAGTACATTGGTCCATAATTTGTGCGAAAGATTCAAATGTTGGAAACATACCAGCATAATTTTCATGAATTCTTTTTCTATTTGTGATATATGGCTCTCTTAAAATAAATACATAATCAATATTAGTTCTTAAATTTGGTGGAATTCCTAAAGGATACTGCATAGTAATAATTAACATAACCTTCCAGTGACGACCATTCATAAACAATAATCTCATCATTTTATCTCTTGCCCATCCAGCGTCATATAAACAATCATCTAAAATAACAAATGCTCTTGGGTCGATACTACATTTTCCATATAATTCTTTTTGTTTTTTAATTTGTTTTAATACTACACGTTGTCTTTTCAATATATTTTCAATAATAGTTGTATTATATTCTTCGTGTATAAAAAGTTTAGGAACATGTTTTCCATAAAAACCATTACCAGCCTCTGTACCAGATATAACAGTTCCAATAGGAATATCTTGATGATAAAATAATAAATCTCTAACTAAGAAACTTTTACCTGTATCACGACGACCAATTAAAACAATAACAGGACCTTTATTTTCATCAGGATGGAAACTAATTCT
>Ga0181590_10005759_pt1 | contig 10217 bp, 7 predicted proteins | sample 071ome_34_FD_132446 | JGI IMG/M metagenome (GOLD analysis project Ga0181590, IMG submission 132446) | Coastal salt marsh microbial communities from the Groves Creek Marsh, Skidaway Island, Georgia - 071411BT metaG (megahit assembly) | ecosystem: Environmental > Aquatic > Marine > Intertidal zone... | reverse complement strand
TAATGAGCATGTCCAGAAGGTGCCGCCGCATCGCGTGCTGGCAATGAATCGGGGCGAGCGGGCAAAGATCCTCAGGGTCAAGATCGAGGGGCCAACTGAGGAGATTCAGGCGGTTGCTGATGAACTGCTGGTTCCTGCCGATCATCCTCACGCCGAGTTTCTGCGGAACTGCTGCCGTGATGCGCTGACGCGACTAATCCTGCCGAGCCTGGAACGCGAAGTTCGTCGGGAAATGACGGAAGTATCGGAAGAGCATGCCATTGAGGTCTTCGCGCGAAATCTGCGGAATCTCCTGCTGCAACCACCCGTTACCGGTAAAACGGTGCTCGCCATTGACCCGGGTTTTAAAAGTGGCTGCAAGGCAGTTGTGATAGATCCCTGTGGTGTCCCCAAAGCCCATGACATCCTGCACATCATCGGCAAGCCAGAGCAGCGGGAGGCGGCAGCCACCCGGATCATTGAATTGGTGCGTGAGCACCACTGTGACGTCATTGCGGTTGGGAATGGCACAGCGGGTCGCGAGGTTGAGACTCTGCTGGCTGAGTTGGTAGTTGGTGATCTTCAAGAGAACAACGTCGCCTATGTCATCGTGAATGAGGCTGGGGCGAGTGTCTATTCCACCAGTCAGTACGCCCGGGAGGAGTTGCCAGAGTTTGAGGCCGCCTATCGTGGTGCTGTTTCGATTGGTCGCCGTCTGCTCGATCCACTCTCTGAACTGGTCAAGATTGAACCTGCGAATATTGGTGTGGGCCTCTATCAGCATGACGTCAAATCACGTCATCTGAATGCCTCGCTCGATGCAGTGGTGGAAGGCTGCGTCAACTATGTTGGCGTGGATGTGAATACTGCCAGCCCCGCACTACTGCGATATGTTGCTGGGCTCAACCAGGCGGTGGCTCGAGGCATTCTCGACTGGCGGGCAGCGAAGGGGCCGTTTACATCTCGGGAGCAGTTTCGAGAAGTGCCGGGCTTTGGTGACGCGGCCTTCGTTCAAGCGGTCGGTTTTCTCAAAATCAGTGAAGGCACCAATCCGTTTGACGCCACCCGCATCCATCCAGAAAGTTACGAGGTTGCTGAACGGTTGCTGCAGAAGGTCGGTCGGACGCCGGCTGATCTCACTGATCGAGAGCGGCAACGAGAGATTGCTGATGCCATCGGCACGCTTGACCTGCCAGCTGTTGCGGCCGAACTCGGTGTCGGGAAGCTGTTGTTGGCTGATATTGCCGAACAGTGCGTGCGGCCAGGCCGGGATCCCCGTGAAGACCTCCCAGAACCACTGTTCAAGAAGGGAGTGATGAAGTTTGAGGATCTTGAGGTCGGTATGGAATTGCGAGGTTCAGTCCTCAACGTAGTCGACTTCGGCGCCTTCATTGATATTGGGCTTCACGATAGTGGATTGGTGCACTTGAGCCAGCTTTCCAGCGGCTATATCCGCGACCCGCATGCGGCTGTTGTTGTCGGGCAGGCTGTTCGGGTCTGGGTGACAGAAGTCGACAAGAACCGGCGGCGGGTGTCGTTGACCATGATCAAGCCCGGTTCAAAGCCAGCCCGGCAGGATCGTGGCGAGAGGCGCGGGAAGGCGTTTCGGAAGAAGGCTCAAGAGCCGGGTGCTGGCAAGGCCCCGACGGGGCAACCAGGAACTGGTAGGAAGGCAGAAGGGAGCGGGAGGCCAAGGCGAGCTGGTCGGCAAGGAGAACGCCCGCCCCGTGGGCCACGGACCTACACCTCGCGTCCGGAGCGTGGCCCTCGGCCAGCCCTCAGCGAGGAAATGAAGTCTGGCCAGGCTCCACTGCGGACCTTTGGTGACTTGAAACAGTTTTTTGAAATCCAGCATCCTGATGCCGAGAAGCCAGCCCGGCAGAAAAAACGCAGGCGGGGCAAAAAGGCCAGTCCTGAATCTCCAGAGCCAGCCGAAGTAAAGCTGGCCATCCCACCGGCTACTGGTGCGGCTGAAGGAAGGGCTGAAGAAGCCGGCTTGCCACCAGCAAAAGAAAACGCTGAAGCGGTAGCGAATGCGGCAGAGCAGGCAGGCATCGGAGAGCCGCCGCCTGTACCTGAAGCGAAGGCAGTACCTGAAGAGGCGTCGGTACCCAAAGAGGCGTCGGTGGCTGAAGAGGCGTCGGTGGCTGAAGAGCCGCAGCCGTCTCAAGAGAAATCGGCAGGGGACATTCAGGACAATTCCTGATAGAAGCCTTGGCAGCGAGGCGTTGAGCGAGGCTAGACCTCGGACTTATTCTTCGCGTTCTCTGCCTTCTCGACCCATGCAATCGCTGCCAAGAGGGGCAGCTCTACCGTTCGCGGAAGGTAATCCGTCCCTTGGTCAGGTCGTAAGGCGAGAGTTCGACCCGAACTTTGTCGCCGGGAACGATTCGGATGAAGTGCTTTCGCATCTTGCCGGCCACGTGAGCGTTCACAATATGGCCGCCGTCAATCTGTACCCGAAATCGGGTATTGGCCAGGGCCTGGGTGACGACGCCTTCGACCTCGAGTGCCTGTTCTTTTTCCGCCATGGGGTTCCTGTGGAAAGTGGTGTTGAGAATCGACTCAACCCTATCCTGCCGGCCTCTATTCGTCTAGTCGGCGTCGGTAGGTTCTGGGATGGCTAGTCTTCGGCCGCCGCCGGGGCGGCATCAGATGCCTTCCAGCGGAGGAAGGCATCAAGAAAACCATCCAGATTGCCATCGAGCACACTCTGGAAATTGCCGACATAGTGGCCGGTTCGCTGATCCTTCACCCGTTGGTCGGGATGCAGGAAATAGTTTCTGATCTGGGAGCCAAAGCCCGTTTTGGGTTGCAGTTTGTACTTGGCGAGCTGCTCGGCTTCTCGTTTTTCCTCATCGAGACGGGCCAGCCGAGAGCGGAGCATCTTGATCGCGGTTGCCCGGTTTTTGTGCTGACTTCGCTCGCTCTGACACTGCACGACAATTCCTGATGGGAAGTGGGTCAGGCGAATGGCACTCGATGTCTTGTTGACATGCTGGCCGCCAGCACCACTGGCACGGAAGACATCTTCGCGAATGTCCTCATCACGGATTTCAATATCGGTGTTGTCTTCACTGATCTCAGGGGAGACGTCGACGGCGGCAAAGCTGGTCTGCCGCTTGCCTTCTGCATTGAAGGGGCTAATTCGTACCAGCCGGTGGATTCCCATTTCACCGCGCAGGTAGCCGTAGGCCCAGGGACCACGAATGGCAACGGTGGCATTCTGAATGCCGGCAACATCGTCGTCCTGCCGGTCGAGAAGCTCAATGTCGAAGTCATGCTTGTTGGCCCAGGCGGAGTACATCCGCAGCAGCATTTCGGCCCAGTCATTCGCGTCGGTGCCGCCATCACGGGCATGGATGGACACGAGCGCATCGCAGGCGTCGTGCGGGCCACTGAGCAGTGAGGTCAGTTCAAGCTGATCGATGAGTTTTTCGATCCGCTCGACTTCAGCGGCCAATTCATCCTCAAGCGACTCATCCTCACGGACAAGATCAGTCAGCGCTTCGAGGTCCTCAACTGCAGTGATGGCCTCATCGAGTGGCTTGAGGACCGCATTGATCTGCTTGAGCTTGGCAACCGTGGCCTGCGCCTTTTCGGCGTCATTCCAGAAGTCAGCCTCAGCCATGCGGGCTTCAAGTGTGCTGGCTGCCGACGTACGACCAGCGTAGTCAAAGAGAGTCTCGCAGTTGGAGGAGCCGGCCGCGAATCTCGTCTGCACGATGAAAGAGAGTGGTATCCATGGACGGGATTCTACGGGCAGCCACTAGGGAAGAAAAAGGGGCGTCGCTCGATCGCGTCTGCTGGACTCGGCAGAAGGCACCGGGGGCGTGGGGGGCGGGTGTCCCGGTGACTTAAGGCCCGGTGACTTAAGGCCCGGTTGCTTAAGGCATGGTGGCTTAAGGCATGGTGGCTGAGCCCCCAAGGGGTCTGCGGAAAGGGAGTGGCCTGCGGCGGCTTATTCGGGGAAGAGCAACCAGGCCGCCTCAGCCATGGAGGCGGGTGACGCGATTGCCGGGGATCCGACGAATAAGGTGACGGATTTCGAGGGCTGCGAGGGTGGCTAAAACCTGCGAAGACTCCAGGTTGGTGTCCAGCATGATGGCATCGATGTCACTGCCATGGCTGTCGTCTGCCACTTGGTCGATCGCCGTGAGCACCTTTCGCTGGAGGTCGTCGAGTTGCAGTTCGGCAGGATGGCGGACCTCACGGCCGGCTGTGTCGGTGACCTTTTCAAACAGGGGCCCTAGTTCTTCGAGAATTTCATCAACGTTTGTCACCAGGGTTACTCCATCGCGAATCAGTCGGTGGCAGCCGGCGGTGACACGGCAGTCAATCGGGCCAGGCACCGCAAAGACTTCGCGTCCCTGTTCTGCTGCCAGCCGAGCGGTAATCATCGCTCCCGAACGAGCGGAGGCCTGCACGACAACCGTGCCCAGGCTGAGCCCTGAGACGATGCGGTTGCGGCGGGGGAAGGCAGATGCCTGCGGCGGGGTAAACGGCGGGAGTTCACTGAGAACGGCCCCACCATCAGCCACCTCGTGGGCTAGTTCTCGGTGCTCTGGTGGATAGACGTCGAGCAGCCCGCTGCCGAGGACGGCAAGCGTTCGGCCTCCGGCGGCAAGGGCACCTCGGTGGGCGGCGGCATCGATGCCACGGGCGAGCCCACTCACGACGGTGCAGCCGGCCCGAGCTAGTCCACCGGCAAATTGCTCAGCAATCCGGCGTCCAGCGGCGGTGGCGTGTCGCGCGCCGACAACCGCTACGGAGAGACCATCTGATGGTTGGAACCGCCCGCGGACAAAGAGCATGTCGGGCGGATCATCGATGGTGGTGAGCAAGCGGGGATAGTCTGTGTCGTCGTCCTGCAGGATGCGAATGCCATGCTGATCGCAGGCAGTCAGAACCTGCTCAGCAAATCCTGTTTGCTTGGCAGTTGTGATGGCGGCGGCCAGCTGGCGACCAATGCCGTGAACCGCTCGGAGATCGAGTTCATTGGCTTCCAGAATCGCCGCTGCTGAGCTGAACCGCTCAAACAGCCGCCGCCGGAGCTGGGGGCCGAGCCCGGGGACAGCCATCAGCTGAAGCCGCTCGAACAGGCGGCTGGTGCGATCGGAAGGTTTGCTTGTGAGGGCAGGTGGGGACATGCCAGACCTCGCATGCTTGAGGGGGTGACACCAGTCACTACAACTGGACTGCGGGCCAATACGTGGCCTTTTGTTCACCTTAGTCAATGCTCGCAAAAAAGTCGAGCAATCGGTCTGAAAGACCCCGGTACCTCGGGGGGCGAAAGCGAGCCGAGTGGGCGAGAAGGCTACGTCCTGCCAGGCAAAGGCTGGTTCAGCTGACTGCCTTGCGCTCGGCGAGATGCTGGGCGGTGTCGACCAGCCGATCCCAGTTGGCCTCGACATACTCTGGCGGTCCACCCATCTGGGAAACGGCAATCGCAACTTCTTCGGTCGGTACCATTTCGATGGCATCCCACGGGCAGACCTTGAGATCGTAGGGATTGGTCTTTTTACCGGGGATGTGGACACAAACCTCACAGCCGACACAGCGTTCGATGTCGATTTGACACCAACTCTGCAGGTTGTGGAACTGGTCGTACTGCTGCACCTTGATGATGCAGTCGACTGGACACACTTCCAGGCAACTTTCGCAGCCAGTGCAATTGTCGGCATTGATGACTGCCAGTTCTTTGGGCAGCTTTTTACGGGGGCCTTGCTTTGCCATAAGAGCAGAAATCGGTTGAAAAAGGTCCAGAATCCAACTTCCTGTACTATAGCCCCACCAGGCGGCTCGACCAAACCGAATCGCGGCCACCGCCCCTGTTCGATGGTCAAGAACCACTGTTTTGCCGGTCGCGGCCGGCACCCCCCGGCGTGGAGGCCGGTGCGGCCCGGGAGGCTGCTCAGCCCTCAGGCAGCCCGGTTACCGATTCTCCACGGAGCAGATCTTCGGCCGTCTGACGAGCCCGCACCAGCCGTGCCTGACCAGCGTCAATGAGGACTTCTGCTGGAAACGGCTTCGAATTGTAGTTGCTCGCCATCACAAAGCCGTAGGCACCGGCGATCTCAATGATCAGCAGGTCGCCAACCCGAGCCGGGGGCAGGTCGCGGGTGGAGACAAAGCCGCCCTCTTCCTGGGTGAAGATGTCGCCAGACTCACAGAGTGGTCCGCCAATGGCCACGGCTTCATGGCCCGAAGGCGGCTGGGCAGCCGGAGCCAGACTCATCGGATGGTAGGAGCCATAGAGAACCGGTCGGGCCAGCGTGTGAAAGCCGGCATCGACCAGCAGGTACTTCTTGCTGCCCTGGCGTTTAATCGCGCGAACTTCCGTGATGAGTGCTCCCGACTCAGCCGTGAGGTAGCGGCCCGGTTCAATCTCAAGTCGGATGCGGTGGCCGAAGGCGTCTTCCAGACGCTTTCTCGTGGTATCCCAAAGGGTGAAGTAGCCGGAGAGGTCGGGCCGCGGTTCGTCCGCTCGGTAAGGCACAGGAAGTCCGCCGCCGGCACTGATGGTTGTCAGGGAGCGGCCAATCTCTCGAGCGGTCTTCTCGAGTGCGTCGGCCACGGTGGCCAGATGCTCGAGGTCAGTGCCGCTGCCGATGTGCATGTGGAGGCCGCTGACCGAAAGGCCGGCCCACTCTGCACGGCGGAGCACATCCGGGACGTCTTCGTGCCAGATGCCATGCTTCGAGCCTTCTCCTCCGGTGTTGGTCTTCTGACTATGGCCATGTCCAAACCCAGGATTGATCCGCAGCGTGACATGCGCACCCGGCACCCGCTCTGCCAGTTGGTCGAGCATGTCAGCGGAACCACAGTTGACGTGAATGCCATGGCGGACGACGGCTTCAAGACTCTCCCGGTCAAAGATGTCGGCCGTGTAGACGATGGGATCGGCCGGCGGGAGTGCGTCTGGGTTGGTTTGAGGTGCTGCTGTGGTCGGATAGCCAGCGGCAATGGCCCGGGCAATTTCGCCGTGACTGACCGCGTCGACCAGCACTCCTTCCCGGCGGACCAGGTCGAGCACAGCCAGATTGGAACAGGCCTTTTGGGCGAATCGAACGGTGTCCCAGGCAGCCAGATCAGCACATCGCTGCCGAATGACAGCCGCATCGTAGACGTACAGCGGTGTGCCATAGCGTTCGGCCAGGTCGCTCACCCTCATTCCGGCAAACTCGTGCCGAATGCCGGTGCCTTCGGATGGGGCGTTTGTGCTGGCAGCAGAAGCGGGGCTGGTCATTGGTGCGGTGAAACTCTGCGGGAATGGAGATGAAACGGAGCGAACAAGCCAGCAAAAGTGTACCAATCAGCCCGGTCTGGCAACCGGAAAGGCAGCGAGCGGCTATCTTGGGGGCATCATGTCAGACTCCAGTCAGCATATCGGTTCAGTCGTGCCAATCGAGCCAGCGCCAGTCCCGTTGTCTCTCTGTGATCAGCCGGTTGACCGGCCACGGCCGCGGAGCCTGCCGACACGGAATGTCCTGCTCTATCTGGCGACCTGCCTGACGACCTTTGCTGCGGGGACGGTTGGCTGGCAGCCCGCCGTGCTTGGGCTTGATGACACCTTTTGGGCAGATGTGGGGACGCACTGGTCTCGGGGGCTGACGTACATGCTGGCCGTGATGGCCATTCTTTCGGCTCATGAAGCGGGTCACTTTGTGGCCGCCAGACGGCATGGCATTCCTGCCACGCTGCCGTTCTTCTTGCCCGTTCCCGTAATGCTCACAGGCACGTTCGGGGCAGTGATTGGCATGGAGGGCTCGCGGGCCGACCGGCGGCAGCTCTTTGATATCGCTCTGGCAGGCCCACTTGCCGGGCTTGTGCTGGCGATTCCGGTGCTGGCTGTTGGTATGGCCGTTGGTCTGCCAACAGAGGAGAGTCCCTTTGGCCTGCCGCTGCTTGGCGACTGGCTCTTGGCCGTGATTCGTCCAGACCTGCCATCGGGCCAGACGATTGCCCCCAATGCCCTGCTTATGGCCGGCTGGCTTGGCCTGCTGGTGACTGGCCTGAATATGCTGCCGCTGAGCCAGCTGGATGGAGGGCATGTCTGTCACGCCCTGTTTGGCAGGCGGTCGCATCTCGTGACACGCAGTGTGCTGCTCGGGGCGATTGGGGCTATTGTGATTTTGGGCGGCTATCAGTGGGTGGCGATGGTGGTGATCATTACCTTCATGGGGGTCGATCACCCGCCGATTCGGGCTGAATACCGGCCGCTTGACCGAACACGACAGTTGCTGGGACTGGCGGCGTTGGCGATTCCGGTGCTCACCTTCATGCCGGAGCCACTACGGTTGCCGTAGTCCGGGGCTCTTGCTGCCGTTCGTTGACGCCTCGCCAGTAGCCTCCCACAATAGGGAAGAGTCAGTTGAGCTGAGCTTGCCCGCAGCCCGCCCAAGGAGGTGTTACGTGAATTTTGTTGAGCAGGAAGATCCCGCAGTCTGGTCCGCAATTGCCGCCGAACAGACCCGCCAGGCTGAGGGGCTGGAAATGATTGCCAGCGAGAACTTCACGAGCCCTGCCGTGATGCAGGCGGTGGGGAGTGTTCTGACCAACAAATACGCCGAAGGGTATCCGGGCCGCCGGTACTACGGTGGCTGTGAGTTCGTTGACAAGGTGGAAGACCTCGCTCGCGATCGGGCCAAGGAACTTTTCGGTGCCGACCATGCCAACGTTCAGCCACACTCGGGCAGCCAGGCCAATGCCGCAGTCTATTTGGCTGCCATTCAGCCGGGCGATACCGTGCTGGCCTTCGATCTTGCACATGGTGGCCACCTCACCCATGGCATGCGGCTGAACAGTTCCGGGATTCTCTACCGCTTCGTCCATTACGGGGTCCGACGCGACGATCACCTGCTCGACTTCGACCAGATTGCCAGCCTTGCCCGTGAGCACAGGCCAAAGTTGATTGTGGCCGGAGCCAGTGCCTACCCGCGTGAAATTCCGCACGACCGTTTTGCCGAGATTGCCCAAGAAGTCGGCGCGAAATTGCTCGTCGACATGGCCCACTACGCGGGCCTCGTGGCTGCCGGGATTCACAACAGCCCCGTCCCTGTGGCTGACTTTGTCACCAGCACGACTCATAAGACCCTGCGCGGCCCGCGAGGGGGAATCGCCATGTGCCGGGCAGAACATGCGAAAGACCTCGATCGCTCGGTATTTCCGGGCACGCAGGGTGGGCCGCTGATGCATGTGGTGGCGGGCAAGGCCGTGGCCTTCGCAGAGGCCTTGCGGCCAGACTTCAAGGCCTATGCCCAGCGGGTGGTCGACAATGCGCGCAGCCTCGCCGAGGCGCTTGCCGCCGGCGGTGTCAAACTCGTCAGTGGCGGAACGGACAACCATTTGATGTTGGTAGACGTCACGCCATTGGGGCTGGGTGGCAAACTGGCCGAAGAGGCGCTTGATCGTTGCGGCATCACCTGCAACAAAAACATGATTCCCTACGATGAACGGAAGCCGGTTGATCCCTCTGGTATTCGGCTCGGTACGCCGGCGCTGACCACTCGGGGTATGGGCACTGCCGAGATGCAGCAGGTTGCTGACTGGATTCTGCGGGTGCTGAAAGCTCCGGAGGATGAGCAGGTCATCACAACCACCCGACACGAAGTTGCCGAACTGGCTGGGCAGTTTCCCGTGCCAGCAGCACGGCTGACTGACCAGCAGGAAGTGGTGGCCTGATGACACCGGCCGCGGGCCGGACGGTGAAAATCGGTCTGGTCCAGTCTGCCTGCACCGCCGCGCGTGAGGCGAACATCACCCAAGCCCTTGCCGGCATTGCCGCAGCCGCGAATCAGGGAGCGGAGGTTGTCTGCCTGCAGGAAGTTTTTGCCGGCGAATATCCCTGCCAGGCAGAAGACCATCAGCGTTTTGTTGAGGCCGAGCCGGTGCCTGGCCCGCTTACAGACCGACTGTCAGCCGCTGCTCGCGAACACGAGGTCGTCGTGGTTGCCAGCGTTTTCGAGCGGCGGGCCGCCGGGCTGTTTCACAACACGGCGGTCATCTTTGATACCGATGGGTCGCGTGCTGGTACCTATCGAAAAATGCACATTCCCGATGACCCGCACTACTATGAGAAATTTTATTTCGCTCCGGGCGACAGTGGCTTTTTGAGTGTGCCGACTCGGCGCGTGGCGATCGGCCCCTTGGTCTGCTGGGATCAGTGGTACCCCGAGGCTGCCCGGCTGACGGCTCTGGTGGGTGCCGAGGTGCTCGTCTATCCGACCGCCATTGGC
>Ga0181590_10005746_pt1 | contig 10234 bp, 8 predicted proteins | sample 071ome_34_FD_132446 | JGI IMG/M metagenome (GOLD analysis project Ga0181590, IMG submission 132446) | Coastal salt marsh microbial communities from the Groves Creek Marsh, Skidaway Island, Georgia - 071411BT metaG (megahit assembly) | ecosystem: Environmental > Aquatic > Marine > Intertidal zone... | reverse complement strand
GCCGCTCAGCATGTTACGTGTGCTCCTATACGGATGCTTTTTCCACAGCGGTATTTCTAAACTGGCCCGCCAACCTTATGTGTTGGATTGTTTTGCCTTGATGCTATGTTCTAGCAATGCCTTGCGCAATTTGTCGGAACCGCCAACTCTAACATTAATAATTCCATTGTAATACTCGTCGCTCTCTAATACACGGCGGTCAAATTGCTCTCTTGCCTCAATGTAGGACATTTCGCCCCTGCCTTTACATAGGTATAGGATTTCTCTTGTGAAATTTTCTGGGCCTAATTCTGCTACATCAGCATTCAGTCTATCCGAACTACCCCAGTAGTCGCGCCAGTCTGATTCTTTGTAGCCTCTACGTTTATTCTTTTTGCCTTTAAGAGGTGGTTTAGTAGTTTTAAATTTTGCAAGTTTCTTGCCTATATACTTTTGCCCAGTTTTAAGATTGGTTATAAGGTAAACAAAGCCTTCGTATTCGTCTGGTATTACATCAATAGGATTGCCTTTATAAGTCCACTTCATAGTGATACTTATTATTTGCCTTGCTTTTCTGCCTGTTTCTTGGTTTGATAATCAGAATGTATTTCATCCATACGTTCTTTAGCAAGTTCGCGGATTTTTCTTAACCAACGTCTACTTGCTAAGTGTGTACGATGAGACTTACGAGACATATATGCCTCGTTAGCCTTAAAATACTCCATATAAGCCTTTGTTAACTTGTCGTGTGTGTCATCTTTAATCATTCTACTACGTCAATATCGTTCTCGTAACTTGTAAAGCCATTTTCTTTAATAACTTTTAGTATGTGATTTACTCGTCCTACTAATTCGTCCTTGTGTGAGATTAAGAAAATGTTTTTGTCACGTTCTCTAGTCATCTTTTTAAGTACGCTTAGTGAATTTTCAACGCCAGCAGTGTCCATACCACTATCAATCAGCTCGTCAATAAACAACAAGTTGATATTTTGATATAAACTCTCCCAAACATCACGGAATGCAAATGATAAGCCTAAAATAAGCCTGTTTCGTTCGCCTCTACTTAGATTATCAAAGTCTAAGTCTTGACCTAACTGTGTAATTTCAACATTTAAGTCGTTTTGGAACAGTACCTGATGCGGTAAACCTAACTTATCGAGATAGTATGTAAGTCGATTGTTTAAGTACGCAAGGTTTTGCTCAATAATCTTTTTACGAATAAAGCTATCTTTGTTTGTGAGCAGTTTTAGTAAGAACTCTTGGTGATCTTTAAGATTAGTGAGCTCATTAACCGGAGTCCAGTCAATTTCTTGAATAGCTTCTTGTGTAAGTTCTTCTATTTGGCTTTCGTAAGGGTCAGATTCTTCACTCTTACTTAGCACAGACGACTTTAAATTATCTACGTTGCTTCTATGCTCATATGCTTCTTTAGCAGTTTCATAAAATGTAGATGGCTTGCCGTTAATGTCGCCAATATCTTCAAGACCTTTTAAAACTTCTGTTAGTTTACTATTAACGTCTGATTGATAAGCCATTGCTTCTTCAAGTTCTTTTGCTTTTTCTGACAAAATTTCTTGCTTTTTATCCTCGTGTAACGGCTGATTACACGCATAACACATTGCATTATCTAGCTCTAAAACGTCTTTTTCTACCTTTTTGACACGCTTGTCTGCTTGTAGCAGTGCTGAATCTAGTGTACTTTTTTCTTTGTTTAGTGCAGTAATCGCAGTGTTTAGCTCAGTCCAGTTAGCTAATTTGTCGTGGGCTTCTAACTCTACTTCAATGTCTAAATGTTCTAATTCATCCAAACCTTGCTGCAATTTGCTTAGATCTTGCTGCTTTTTAGTATTCCAAGCACTTTGTTTAGTGCGTAGACTGCGAATAGTTTCTTCAATTCTATTGTTAGCAGTATTAATAGCGTCAATCTTAAGAGTCTCTGTTGTAATAGATTCTTTAGTTTGTCTAATTTGCTCTTTAAGTGCTTCTGCCTTTTCAGATAGTATTGTAATACCTAATAACTGTTCAATAATAACACGTTGGTCGTTAGTACGCATTGCTAAAAACGGTTCAGAATATGTATTAAGTGCTACAATATGTTTAAACATATCGTGACTCATACCTAGCAGTGTGTTTATTGTTTCTTGTGTTTTGCGACTGTCGCCTTGTGACTCGTCTTCAGCTTCTTGTTCTTGATCATTAACATAAAATTTTAAAAAAGTTGGCGAACGACCGCGTTCAATACGATAGTCGACGCCATCTTTTTCAAAATCAAGCGAAACAACCATACCTTTACTATTAGTTTTATTGATAAGATTGTTTCGCTTGATGTTAGTTAGTGCTTGGCCATACAGGGCATAGCTCAACGCATTGATAATGGTTGTTTTTCCTGTACCGTTACGACTACCAGAATCGTCACCTCCTTGATCTAAGTTTTCGCCAAGCACTAAAGTCAGTTTTTCTTTGTTAAAGTCTACAGCCTGAGTTTGATTACCCACGCTCATAAAGTTTTTTACTGTAAGGTCTTTAATTTTAATCATTTATAGCTCATTGTAGATGTCTAATAACATCTTCTTGTTAAAGTTATCACTATCGATTGCAGTGATTTCTTTAGATACAATTTCATCAACACTTTCAAATGCTGAAATGTCTAAGTCAGTTGTAATTTCTTCAACTTGCTTTTGTGGAATTAGTGTAATTTCGCGACAGTTGTGTGTACTAATGTAAGTTTCTTTAATGAACTGTGCTTCTTCGTAACTAATAGGCAAGTCTAGTGTAACTCGCAAGTACATTTTAGGTTTAATAATGTCTGAGTCAGGATCAAGTAACTTGCTTAGTGTAGTTGTACGGTATTTAGGACAGTTCCACCAGTTAATGTACTCGGGCTCCTTGCCGTTTTCTTTGTCAAGGATCATCATACCACGTTCATCATCCCACGCATCTGCATAGTTATGCGGCATTGCATTGCCTATGTAGTGAATCTTTCCTTGTACTTGTCGTTTATGGAAGTGTCCTGAGAATACATAGTCTTGATGTTCAAAGTGTGTAGGCTGTAAGTCGCCGTGATCTGGCATTTGCACCATTGCGTTCATATAAAAGTGCGGAAGTTCAAAGTGTCCAAACATATATTTGGCTTTAATTTTACTAATCTTCTTCCATTCGTCGCCTACAAGCCACGGAACAAGTGCTACATCATCTTCTTCGTAGATTTCGTCTACAAAAGTAACACCTTCAATGTGTTTACCAAACATAGTTGAAGCAACATCACGCTTGTCCTTGTAATACAAGTCGTGATTGCCTACAAACATATAAAATTTGTCAAATGCTTTGCCTAGTTTTTCTAGACTGCGGATAGTTGCATCCATAGTTGTTAGATTAAGCGAATTACGATTGTGATGCCAATCTCCGCAGAAGATAGCAGTTTCGCAATTATTTTCTTTAGCTTGTTCGATAAACCAATCTACAAATTCTTCACAGTCGTCGTTATGTGTTCTACTATTGCCTTTCAGACCAAAATGGATATCTGTAAAGACTGCTGCTTTTTTAAACAAATTGTATTCTCCATACTAAGTTACACTAGTATACGTTAGTTTTTATCAAAGGTCAACCATTATTTTCGCTTTCGCGTCTAACTGATGCTTCCCATTCGCCTTGTGCTTGTCTTGTATAGCTCGGAGTTAAGTCGTTCATTTCAAGGATGTCGTCTCTAATGTTTTGATTGCGTTTTTCAATGTTGATAATACGTACAAATGAGTTTGTGACTGCCGCTGTGTAGTAAGCAAACGGGTTGTTTGACTTGCTTTCATCAAACTGTAGACCAATTTGAGCAAGTTGTAGTATTGCTTGTCCTCGCATTTCGTCATTGTAAGTATATCCTCTCACGTTTCCTCGTGTTGCGTATCTTTCGCACAGTTTCATCCACATACGAGCAAGTTTATCTGTAGCCTGTCCCTTTTTAAGTGCAAAATTTCCGTTTTCCATACCGCCTTCCCAGTGCGATTTGCCTACACACACTAAATTATCGTTTTCATCAAATTTATAATGCTGAAAAGGTGGAAAATTTAATTTTACTTTACTGTCTGCTACAGTTTTTGGATTTTTCTTGCGTCCAGGCTCGTCAGGAATGTGATCATACGTCATAATACGAAAGATTAGTTCTTCTTTTGTAATTTTTTTGTAATCAATTTCGCAATCTGCTTGCTTTACACGTTCACCTGCTTCTTTTCTTTGAGCGTAGTCTTCTTGTGATAGGCGTTTTGCTTTGTTTCTTTTTGCTTCTGCAATAGTTCTAATGTTAATTTTGTCTATACTTGGTAAAATTATGTCGTATTCGCTATAGCTGTCGTCAACATAGCTAGAAAATGATGTTTTTGACCTGTGAATTTCTAATAACAAGTCTTTATTGTTAAGATAGTTTACTTTTCTCATAGGGGCTCCTGAATGTTGTACATATTATAATATACTCTGTTTATAAAGTCAACTAAATAATAGCATAGGAGAGTAATTATGAGCTTTTTAGGAAATATCGGCAATCGAATTGTTAACAACGTTAAGCAAAAGGCTATCGAAGAGATTTCAGATACAAATTTTGGCCGCGTGTTAAGAACATTTAATTTATTGCCAGGTGCCAATCCAACTAATGACGGGTCGTTCTCGGCAGCTACCTGGGATACAGGTACTAATGCAGATTGGCGTGTTAGGATATCTCTACCTCCGGGTGGTGCGTTTTCTAGTAGTACATTATTGGCGCCTTTAAAAGAAACACAAAATTCTATGGTATTCCCTTATACGCCACAAGTATTTATTACCCATAGTGCAAACTATAATGCATTACAGCCTACACATAGTAATTACCCCTTTCACATTTATACAAGTTCGCAAGTGGATCAATTTACAATCACAGGCGAGTTTACAGTAGAAAATTCAAAAGAAGCAGAGTACTGGATTGCAGCAGTACACTTCTTAAAATCAGTTACTAAAATGGCATACGGTGAAAGTTCAAATAAAGGTTCACCACCGCCAGTAGTAAAACTTAACGGTTACGGAGATTATGTTTTTAATAATGTTCCTGTAGTTGTTCAAAACTTTAACGTAACATTACCTTCAGATGTTGACTACATTCCGGCAGGTATTGGATTTAATGGATCATACGCTCCTACTAGATCAGAAATATCTGTTGCACTAATGCCACAATACAGCAGAGATAAAGTTAATAGATTTAGTCTTGATAGATTTGTTAGTGGCGGATACATTGGCAGTAATGATGGATACTTATAATGGCATATTATGATGATAAAAGTCAATACAGTGACACAAGAGCAGTAAACGGTCAATATTTAGGCATTCTAAATATTAGACCTGTCCCGTCAGAAAATGATGATATTGTATATGAAATTGAACCGCAATACACTTATCGTCCGGACTTATTAGCATATGATTTATACGGAGATAGAAAATATTGGTGGGTTTTTGCTCAACGCAATATGAATGTACTTAAAGATCCTGTATATGATTTTGTTGCAGGCACACAAATTTATCTACCAAAAGAGAGAAACATTACAGCACAGCTAGGAGGCTAAATGGCAACTTTTAATTTTAAGCCGCAAAACTTAGAAGCTAGGCTAAAACAAGCAGGAAAAGATTTTGAAGATACCGCTGAACAGTTTGGTAACGATATTTCTAGTGCATTAAACAAACCTCTTGCACCAATTGTAAATTCTGCAAATATTAAAGTAGGAAACGCAATTAGTTCTGCTCTTGCAGGACCGGTTGCAGATATAAAAGGAGCAGTTGGAGTTGTAAATGATATTTCTGCTGCTTTATCTAATCCAGTTGCATTTGCTGGAAATGCAATTAGCGATGCACTAGCAGCACCTCTTGCTAACATTGGCGGAGGTTTACTTGGCAATTTACTAGGTGGAGGATTTTCACCTGTTGGTATTCAAAAAAATCCTTTGAGTAGATTTGCTAGTTACAACAATATTTTTACTTTTGGCACAATAAACAAAACTTCATTCAATTCTCCAGACACTACATACAGGGTAAATGGACCTGATGTAATTGTATTACAGTCTGGCGGCAGCGGATCTAGACAAGTAAGAACTCAATTAGAACGTGCAGCAGGAATTACTGGCGAATATTTTATTGATGATGTAGAAGTACATTGTTTAGTTGCTCCAGCAGCATCTACTAAACAAACAAATGCTACTAATATTAGTTTTAATGTAACAGAACCATATAGTATGGGATTGTTTTTACAGTCATTACATATTGCTGCTGCACAAGCAGGATACACTAACTATCTTGATGCAGTATTTTTATTACAAATAGATTTTATTGGTTGGGACGACAATGGAAGATCTTTTAAAGATACAAGATCAAAAAGAATGTTCCCGTTAAAACTTAGTAACGTAACTTTTGATGTATCCGAAGGCGGAAGCCAATATCAAGTAACAGCAATACCATATCACGAAATTGTATTGTCGGATGAAGTACAGCAAACACAAGTTGCAGTAGACATTAAAGGAACAACTATTGTTGAATTTTTACAAACAGGTCCTGAAAGTCTTGCAACAATTTTAAACACTAGAGAACAGGAACAGAAAAAATCAGGTAACAAAAAAGTTGCAGATGAATATGTTATAATGTTTCCTAATGAGCTCACTAGTACTGCTAGTGCAGGAACTGGAGCAACAGATAACAACAAAGGCGCAACAACACAAAGTTCTAAAGATGATTCTGCTGCTGGCGCCCAAATGTCTGAAGAGAAGAAACAAAAATTGTTTGAACAACTTTCAGGTATTGAAGGCGGAGAAGTCCCTGCAGACTTTGATGCAGAACTTAGTAAAATTTTAGGTATAGTTGTAAAACGCAGCCAAATTGGCGAATCTATTAGAGAAGCAGCAGAAAAAGAAGAAAATATTAATGCAATTGGTAAGGCAAAACTTGTAAAAGATTTCTTAGATGAAGGTAAACAGTATTTTGGTAAACCTGCATTCACTGAAGATAAAGAAAAAGCACCTGGTACATTCCAAAGAGGTAATGTTAAGATTAGCGACGAAGGTAGAAGAATTAATTTTGCTTCAGGAACTAAAGTACAAAACATTATTGAAGAAGTAATTTTGCTATCTGATTATGCTAGAAAGTTTGTTACAGAACAACCAGATGCAAATGGAATGAAAACTTGGTTTAGAATTGAAACTGATGTATTTTTAATTCCAGGTAATGATAATGTTGCACAAACAGGCGAAGGCGGAAAGGTTTATGTATTTAAAGTTGTTCCATATAAAACACACGTTGCAAGAATTACAACACCTTCAGTTGCTCCTCCTGGATATGTAAACTTAAGAAAACACGCTGTAAAGCAATATGATTACATTTATACTGGTCAAAACGATGATATTATTAATTTTGATATTGATATAAATGTAGCATTTTTCCAAGCATTAGCAGGAGATATGGGACAACTTGGAAAAACGCAAAAAACACAAGGTTCTAATGCAATTACAGCAGCCGCTAATAAACCACCAGTACACGGTGTTGGCGATGGTAATAATCAAAACTCTTCAACAGCGGGTATGAGTACAGCAAAAGCTACTCCTAAAACTAATACAGGCGAATCAGGGTCAGGCGTAGCAACTCATCCAGAAAATCAAATTGCTAGATCGTTTAATGATGCAATCGTAAATAGTGATGTCGACTTAGTTACAGTTGAATTAGAAATTTGGGGAGATCCGTATTATATTGCAGACAGCGGAATGGGCAACTATAGCGGTAGATCTGCAGGACTTAATATTACATCAGATGGATCAATGGATTATCAATCATCAGAAGTCGACATTATTTTAAATTTTAGAACCCCAGTAGATACACGAGATCCGGGATATATGAAATTTCCAGCAGGTGGCGCAAAAGCAGTTGGTGCATTTAGTGGCCTGTATCAAGTAACTGAAGTTACTAATACTTGGAGCGGAAATCAATTTTCACAAAAACTAAAAACTATTAGAAGAAGAAATCAGCCCGAAGATACTGGAATTGTTCCGTTAGATATTGCTATCGAAAGTGTAATTGAAAAAGGATTAGATGCAATATTATCTCCACTTGCAAGTTCTCCTGTAGCATCGTTTGCAGGAGCATTTAAGAAACTTGAAGGAGACATTCAAGGAGCAATAGATCAAATTGGAGCAGCAATAGCATCTAACCCAATTAGTGCAGCATTAAACAACGGTGTTGCGGCTCTTGATGCAGGTATTACAGAAGCAGGCAATGCAATAACTTCAGCATTAGGTAAACCAGTTATTCCTCCTAAACTAACTGATAATGCAATAACAAATAATTTAAGCACACCGCCAGTTACTAGCAAATCTGTTGATTCTGGCGCAGGCGACACAGCAGCAGCGCAGCGAATTGCAGCACAAAGATCAGTAGATCCTAATCTTACTGGAGGCATTAGTTAATGGTAGATAAGGTTAATAAAAGTGAAGTTGAACGCACTACCAATGCCGGTGTTAAAGAAAAATTTCCTTCTCAACCGTGTGTTGCTATTGTTAGAAATCATTTAGATAGTACTTATATGGGAAATTTAGAAGTTGAAATACTAACTTCTAGTAATGCAGGACAGTCTACAAACGCTCCAGGGCAAATTATTCCAGTACGATACCTAAGCCCTTTCCACGGTACAACATCTTTAGAAGGTACTAGCAAAAATGCTGGCGCACAAAACAGTCAGCGTAGTTACGGATGGTGGGGAGTACCGCCTGATATTAATTCAAAAGTTCTTGTTATATTTGCTGAAGGTGGAGACGGATATTGGTTAGGATGTATTCCTGAAGATCACACAAATATTATGACTCCTGATCCTTGGGTGTCAACTACTTTTAATGATAAAGACAAAGCGAAAAAATTACCTGTTGTAGAATATAATAAAAAAATTGAAGATGGCAAGGGAAGAGATAGTACACAATTTATTAAGCCGGCAAACGAAGATGCTATTAGCATTTTAACAACACAAGGTCTTATTGAAGATGAGATTAGAGGAACAACAACTTCAAGTGCTAGAAGAGAATTACCTAGTGCTGTTATGGGATTTAGCAGTCCAGGACCTGCAGACAGACGTCCTGGTGCTCCAAGAGTAAATTATGGTGAAAACTTCGCACAAACTCCTGTACCTCAAAATAGATTAGGTGGTAGTAGTTTAGTTTTTGACGACGGTGATTCAACTCTTGTAAGAAAAACACCAGCGGGTGGCGAAAACCAAGGTCCATCAGTTTATGTAAATGTTGAAGGCGGTGAAAAAGGCGGAGATCCTACATTACCACATAATGAGCTTGTGCGTTTAAGAACCCGTACAGGGCATCAAATTTTATTACACAATACAGAAGATTTAATTTATATTGGAAATGCTAGAGGTACTACTTGGATTGAATTAACAAGTAACGGCAAAATAGACATCTATGCACAAGACTCAATTAGTGTACATACTGAAAATGATTTGAACTTTACTGCTGATAGGGATATTAACTTTAATGCAGGGAGAGATATTCATACAACAGCTGGCAACAGTATCTTTACTAACGCAACAGCAGATATACACACTAATGCAGGCAAGAACATTTACGAAACCGCTGCAACAAATTGGGAAATTAAAGCAGGTGCTGACGGAAAGATTACAGTAGGCGGATCTAGTAATATTAGTGCTACAGGAAATCACGTAGAAACAGCAAAAAATATTCATATGAACGGACCAGCTGCTGCAACAGCAACGGCTGCAACAGAAGCAAATATACCTTCTAGAGTTCCGCAACACGAACCGTGGGACGGCCACGAAAATTTAGATCCTGCTGCATTTGTTCCTGAAAAAACAGATAGTAAAGAGGAAGAAGAACCTAAAGCAACAAAACAAGCAACCCCGGATACATTTAAAAAGAATACAAAAAGAGATGTAAGAGAAAAACCAGCATCACAACCTGCAGAAACAGAAACACCTCCAGCAGCTAATGGCGCAGCAAAAGTTGATCCTAAAGTAACAGCAAAAGCAGCAGAAGTTAAAGCAAATATGAGTCCAGCATCTGTGTCTGGATTTATTAATTCTGTAGTTGAAGCAGGAGTAAACTCGTTTGCACAAGCACAAAATCTTATTAAAACTATTGACGACATTGCTGGTGCAGGAGTTTTAGGTAGTATTAAGAAAGTTGGCGGCGCAATAGTTGGCGGTGTAACACAAGCCGCAAACGATTTACTTAATTTAAGAACAACTCTTG
>Ga0181590_10005743_pt1 | contig 10237 bp, 9 predicted proteins | sample 071ome_34_FD_132446 | JGI IMG/M metagenome (GOLD analysis project Ga0181590, IMG submission 132446) | Coastal salt marsh microbial communities from the Groves Creek Marsh, Skidaway Island, Georgia - 071411BT metaG (megahit assembly) | ecosystem: Environmental > Aquatic > Marine > Intertidal zone... | reverse complement strand
TTTAAACTGAACAGAATGATCTACTAACTGTTTCCATACATTCTTTCTCTCGGCAATGTTTTGATGAAACTGCTCAACACCTTCAAGTGCTACAGAAGCACAAAGGTCTGTTGTTTTAAAATTGCTGCCAAATCTAAGATGATCAAAGTACGCACTCTTACCGTGTCTGCCGTGAGAACGAATACTTATAATCAAATCTCTAAGTTTTTCACTATCAGTATAAACAAGAGATCCTTCTCCTGCTTGTACCAAATGTGCTTGAAACATTGATGAGCAACCGCCAATAGCATATTTATGACTAAACTCTCCTTTAAATTTACTACCATAATTCTCACAGGCATCTTCAAATAGAATTAAGTCATATTTATCCGCTATTGCTTTAAGCTTATCCATTTCTGATGGACGACCCATAGTTCCAATAGCATAGATTGCAACAGTGTCCTCATCAATAGCTTCCTCAACAAGATCTTCATTTATATTTAGGGTATCAGGTTTTACATCTACCCAATTAGGTCTTAATCTACCAGAAACAATTGCTGTACTATTCGCAATAAAACCAAGAGCAGGACAAATAACATTACTCTTACCTCTCACTACTTTTCTAGGGCATAGTTCTTCTAATGCCAGTGTTACCGCAACTAATGAAGAAGTACCACTTGAGGTAGCAACAGCATATTTAGTTCCCATAATCTCAGCAAATTTTTGTTCAAGCAATTCTGTCTTTGGACCCATACTAATCCAGTTGGTATCCAAGCAATGCTGTATATATTTCTTAGCAGTATCGCCAATCCTCAATTCACCGAACTCAATTCTTTTCATTATACTTCCTTTGCAAAGTTATAAATTTTTTCTGGAGTGGGTGTTAGATTGTCACACCCATAACCAAATCCTGATGTTCTATCTTCTAAACCGATTACATGACATGGGATCTTATATTTTAACATAATTTCATATGCAATATCCTTAGATACGCTACAATACTCATAATCAGAATCAACAATTATAGCCTTATCTGTATTATTTTTAATTACATCCCACTGGAATTCATCTAGTGTAAATGGTTTCAGTCTAAAGCAATTTATTATATTGACTTGACCTTTAAAAAGTTCTAATAATTCATCTTGTTTTAATCTTGATGGTCCTATCTGTATGACCGTAGTTGCTTTATTATTTAAAAAAGTAACATCTGCTATTTCTTTATCATTTTTAAAACTCAGTCTATGTTCGCTACAATATACGGGATCATCATGAGACATAAAATAGTTCCATGCATATTCCCATTCTCTTGGAGTAATAGGTGCAAATACAGGAATACCGGGATGTCTAACAACCATGCTATGATGAACACCACCAGCCACTGGTCCAATACTGCCCTCCATTCCTATACTTCTTACAAACACTGGACATGGAACATCCCACATTTCCTTACTCTTTGCTGCATAGTTTAATATACTACATGAATTATACGTCATAAATCCCTGATATCTAATAGCATAAATTGGTCTTCTGCCAGATAATCCAGCACCACATACAACACCGGGATTAGAGGAGTCAGATGTTGGTAGCTCTACAATACCCTGCTCTTCAGTTAATTCTGGAACAGTTCCACCTATCCATCCAACTGCTGTTACACACTGACCATATAGAAGACCATTATTCTCTAATAAGTGTTTTCTAGTTATTTCTTTAATTGTTTCCGCTACGGTACTCATCGACTGCATTCCTTGTATTAACCCAGATACTTTCAACTTTATCTTTAATGTGTTGTAACTCTGTAATAGTTACATCGACTCTCTCTTGCATTTCCGAAAGAGAATCATATTCTGGTGGTCCATCATTACCACTACCAGCGTGCCATAAATGTCTTACACAATTAATATTTAATAATGTAGGTTTAGGATTTTTTAGAAATGTCAAAACCCTATGATAGATTTGTTGTGGAGTATCTGGAATATTAACAGCATCAACTCCAAATCCATGTGCTACATCTACAATATTCCAAGATCTTCTAATAGCCTTTTCAGTTAAAATTGATAAGTCATTATCTTCGCAAATGAATAAGATTGGTGCATTTTTAGTTTGAGCAAATCCCATTGCAGCTAATGCATAGTCTTCTTCAGCAGCGGCATCTCCCATAATACAAACTGTTGGCTTATTACTTGCCTGTGCATATCCAGCAGCTATAGGAACCTGATCTCCAAGCAATCCAGAGTGACCAAATACATTAGCCGTTTCCTTATTACTCACAGACGCAGAACCACCCATACCTTTATTACAACCAGTAGGCAAACCGCATAACTCATGTGCTAGTTTAGTTGGATCTCCATTAAATGATAGATAGTATGAGTGACATCTATGTTGAGGAAACAGTGCTACATCTTTAATATCCATCATAGATTTGATAGCTTGTTGTATGCATACTGGTATATGCTCAGTGCCAACAGAAAGATATATAGGAGGATTAACATATCCCAAATCTAAGTGTTTTGCAGCCATCAACTCAAATTGACGATTAAAGAATGATTGAATAAATATGTTTTTTAGATGCATGATTTTATTAACAACCCTTCTAGTTTATTATGTTCAAACTGCCCTATTAGATGATCTAAATTTTTAATACTTAAAATATCGCCCGGACCAGCAACTTGGAAATCATTAAACACAATATTTCCTTCAGTAATCATAAAACAATTATATTGTGCATAATTAATGTAAGATTTTAAGTCTCCAAATTTGACATCACAACAACCAACCCTGCAATCATTATCAGATAGTTCTAATGGTTCTACATTTAGCACCTCATCTGGACTATAAGCTTCTCCTGCTCTCCCATATCTATCTTTTAATCTAACTATATCTGCCTTATCAACAGGAGTTTCTATTTCTAGTAATTGTAAAACAGAATTATTTTTAGATGTGCTTTGATGAAATACTCCTTGCCTTATCATTACTTTTTCACCGGGAAATAGCTTTTCTCCTCCACCACCTAAAAAAGAAACCTTAGCAGCACCATCAAGTACAACCAAGCCGGTCTTTTTATTCGGGTGGCAGTGTAGAGATGTAGATTGTCCGGGGTCAATGAATAAATGCCATATTGCAACATTATCGTTTTGATATAGCAAATATTCTTTTCCCCAAGGTTTTTTAGTTGCTTTCATTATATAACTTAAATCCTGTAGCTAACCATTCACCCATAAAATCATAATGTGGGCATGAAACTAAATTATCATCTACACATACTGGACCCTTATGATATTCGGCACCAGCATTTTTAATATCTGGTTCAATGGAATAATAACCTGAACATTGCCTTCCTCTTAATACATCTGCTGTAATCAATAGTTGAGTTCCATTGCAAACAACAAATGTCATCTTTCCAGCATTGACCCAATTTCTAGCAAAATCAACAGCATTCTTTTCCAACCTAAGTTTCTCCAATGCCTTGACACCGCCGGGAATGACAAGCAGATTATATTCATCTAAGTTATTAGGGTCAAGGTCTTGAACAAGCTTATCACAAACAATAAAAGCTCCAAGAATACCGGGAACTCTACCATATGCATTTGCTGCTACATCAACCTCAAATCCTTCTTGCTTTAATGCATAGAATGGATAGATCACTTCATGATCTTGAAACTTTTCCCATGTCAATACTAATGCTTTTTTCATATTAGTCCTCCAATATTTTTCTTTTAAGTTTAATAGAAGTCATTCTTTTAATATTATCAACTGCTTTTGGACCGAATTTGTTATTAATCATATTGAGAAATCTTGGGTTCTCAAACAATACATGAAAGGCATAATCTCTAAATGCCACTACTTCTTTTGCTTCTAAAGCATAAGTTCTACTAGGAACATGCTCGTATGATAAAAATCCATATTCTGCATAGTCATCTTGTGGAAGATACCAACCTTCATTTTTTGCCTTCAAATACAGAGGACTGCCCGGAAGTGCCGTTGCACAATAGATGTTACTATTTTCTGCATTAAGTTCAAGTGCAAGATTCAAAGTTTCCTGCATCGTATCCCAAGTGTCATGTCCAAGACCAAATATATAATTAGCACCAACATTTATACCAGCATCTTGGATCATTTTAACAACATCACGAATATTAATGTCTTCAAATTTACCCTTAGTGATTTCTCTTCTAATCTCTTGACTTCCTGCTTCAATACCAAGAGCCAACCAATTCACACCTGCTGCCTTTAATTTTTCAAGATATGCTGGTTTAACAGTATCAATTCTACTATATGCCCAGAAATTAAAATCATGACCACGCTCTATAATGAGATCGCATAGTTTTTGAAAATGCTTAGGTTTCAAAACCCACAACTCATCTGCAATTTTGATTTGCTTCACACCTTTATCTGCTAGGTAGTCTAACTGCTTAATAGTGAATTCGGGTTCCCAATACCTAAACTTATTAAAAGATGACGCTGCCTTATTAGGATCATTATCTGTTCTATTAATAATATTAATCATGCAGAATTCGCATTTAAACAAACAACCTAAAGAAGTGTAAATACTTGCAAATGGGCTTCTATCTTCATCAATATAATTAGCGTGCCATGAACTTGTTCTGTACTGATCTAAAGATGGCATAAGGTCATATGCAACTCCCGGCAAATCCTGCTGTAGTAACTCTTGAGGAACTATCCTCTCTGCTGGATTAATTCTTATATCTCCAGACTCATCTCTATAGGCAATACCTTTAACACCAGACAAATCTGTATCTCTTAAATTTGTTTTTAATACGTTCTTTAATGCATATACTCCTTCATTTGTAAATGCAATATCAATTTCAGAATGTTTTTCTAAAGTTTCAATTGGCAATGCATTAACGTGAGGCCCAACAAATGCTATTTTAAACTCATCTCCCAAGACCTGACTAGCGTCAGTTGCACCTGCCATAGCCGCAGTAGAAGCATTTGGGTTTTGACCAGTAACAACAAATAAAACTAATTTAGGATTATAGTGTTTAACTTTGTCATAAAATTCTTCTTTAGACGGTCTTTCGACTTCTAAATCATAAATAGCAACACTATGTTCATAACGAACAGCATTAGCCAATAAACCCGCCCAGATATTTGTTTCTTTAGCAGAAAAATCCGCTTTAAGATCCTGATATAAACCAGCCGCACTAGGAGCAACTATCAAAATATCTAAACTCATTTTATGCCCAACCTTTTTTGTAAATCAATTAGTGAATCAGCATTCATATCTCTATGAGAAATTATACTTGCAAAATCACAGTTCCACTGAGGATTAATTTGAGAATCATTGTAATATACGCTCCATTGATTTTCTGGTCCAGTATAGTGATGACTCCATTTGTAATGAAATATACAATGACTACTTAAACATTGATGCCCATTAAGTACTCTAGGTGGAACCAACACAGATATTGATTCTTTATCATCACCATCTAAAATATATTCTTGTTTTATATCAGTGTCAACATCGTATGTAACAAGTTTAATCCTTCCATATAAGCACGTTATGAGTTTCCAAGTTATATCATCTCCATGAAAACCCCTAACAACACCTTGATGCGACTTGGAAATTTTATCCTGTACAAACCCAATATCGAAGTCTTTACTGTCGTATATGGTATATAGACTTCCTCTATTTTCAAAATATTTAGATTTAGATTTAATATGCTGCATATGCATGATGAACCCTCTGCAAGATGCCCAACATATTTTCGCTTGGAGGTTTCCTAGAATGCACACCAGCAAATGAAAATGCTAGATTTTCTATATTGTTTTTATTATGAATAGATAAAGATTCTTCATCATATGATCCAATATGCATATCTGATATTCTATTCTTCCAGAAGAACGGAATATGTCTATGATCAAATTTATAATCAGCACCACTTTTATCTGCTGCATAATGATGTGGATTCATCGGATCACAATATGTATATCCCGACTTCTTCTCATAGAATGATAATTTCATATCATCAGAGAAAAATCCATCTGGTATTGTTAGTGTTGGACAATAGTCTAAAGGAACTTGAGGACGAGCGTGTGTATATGCATCAAAATGTCTGCATATTTCTCTAAGGAATATAAATGTAGTAAAATCTTCTGGTAAAGATCTTCTCTGATAACACCCATCAATATTATGGGTTGGTTCAATGTAATCAGATCTAGGGAAGAACCAATCTTTGTCAATATTATTAAACCACATATCTTTATACCAAGCATTGGTGATTATTTGTATTGAATCATATAGCACATCTTTCATATATAGCATAGAAAGATTGTTGTGTATAATCTCATCACATCCATTTTTAGAGCCATCTCTTTGAGGATGAAAGCTATACCGATATATGTTTTCTGGATAATGACTAAAATATATAGAGGAGCATTGTTTATAGCAATCTACTATTGATTTGAAACTTTCTAAAAAATCATACAGATATTTTGTTTGATTATCTACGAAGACATGATCATGATTACAAAAATACCAAATTAATTCATCATCTAAACTTTCATAAAGATTTTGCCATTCCCATACATATCCTATTCTTTGATTTTTAATTGTTAGGTCTGTATGTCCCCATTCTTTTTCTATAAATTCTATAAGTTCTGCTTCTCTATGACGGAACTGCTCGTCCAGAGTAAAACAAATAAAAGCCTTTTTCCATGGATAAGCATGAGCTAAACTGGCTAATGTATATTTATATATGTCTAATTTATCTGGAAGAGGAGTATTTCCACGATTTGTAGGTAGCCCTGCACCACGATGTATCTGATGTGTAATAAATACATTATTAAGAAAAATCATATGCTTATTCCCGTATATAGTTTAAATTGGTATTTAGCTTGTCTTAGTGCTAATTCTTTCCCGGTTTTTGTTGTTACAATACAATCAATAAAATTGATACAAGTAGGTAAATCTACGGTTCCGATATTTTCAACCGGAGTGCAGTTAAACACTGTATCTGTTGGTAGGTCATATATATCCGACCAATTTTCTCTAGTAATAATATACATCTTTATGCCTAGACACTTACACGCATATTGTACAGCTTTGGAAAAACCACCGTTTCCCAGAATGGTTATGTCGTTAATTCTTAGTTCGGATAAATAATCTCTGACCGCAAGAAAATCTGTATTCTCAGCATGTAATTTACCATTGTTATTGATTATAGTATTTGAGGCTCCAATTAGTGAGACACTTTCACTCATTGTATCTACAAATTTTAGAACATCCTGTTTAAAAGGCATCGTAATCCCAGCACCTTTAATATCCAATACTCTCATAGCATCTATAGCACTTTTTATATCTTTTACTGAAAAAGATTTATAGATTGCGTTTATGCAATATTTGTTAAACATCGCATTGTGAAACGCACATCCTTTACTACCAGCAACTTCAGCAAAACTACAATATAAGGATGTGTCTTTATCTATGGTTGTCATACAACATCTCCTTACCTTTGTAAAAAAGATAATCACCAAACGGTAGTTCATGTAGAGGACACATATTTAGAAATATCAAAGATGTCAGTATCTTAACGGTCTTTATATCAAATCCTTTCGTTTCGATCCAACGATCAAGCCACCTAGTTCCTCTTAGTTCTACTAGATTGGGAGAGTTGTCAATCAAGTTTAAAGAAACATTGTTATCCCACACAGAAATATTAGCATTGGTATTATTTCTCATCTCTCTATAATTTATCAAAGTCCCGCCATACATTTTTGCTAAATCATAATAGACATCGCCGTAGTCTGAAGAACCGCCAAAATCATCTCTCCAGTCTATCATTGTAAACTTATTGTCATTATAAATGATATTATCGAATTGTAAATCACCATGATATAGATTTGTTGGAATATGTGACAATGTATCCCAGTTAATTTGATCTAACAAATCATAGACTCCACCACAAGACTTATTATTTACAGACATAATTTCTGGTTTGTCTATCGTAATGTTTTTCTCAATATATTGATCTACTCGACTAATTGTTTTTTGTCTATAAAATTTGTCGCACAACTCATCAAAATTATCACAGTTGACTGGTTTCCATAGATTATCAGATACCCAATTAACAAATGACTTATATAGACCTAAATCATCCAACTCATAGAGTGTTTTCCCAGTAACCCAATGATAAGATAAAATATGATTGTCTTTGGATTCTATATTCGGTATAAAGGGTTTTAGATAAGATATTCTATTTATTTTATTGCTAATATCTTGAGGGAATACTTTTACGCATCTTGAATTCGTTTCTTTACCGCATGAGTTACATATATCTTTTAGTCTGTATAAGCATTCTCCTGTTGTCTTGGGTAGGCTATGCTTATTATTTCTAACTTTAACATAATTGTCAATAGTTCCCGTATCGGTCCAGTTTAATTTATATGCTTTGAAGTTATTGTATGCTTTAATATTGTAAAAAGCAGAAACGACCTCTCCACCAGACTTCATATTTTTCTCTAATTCTGACCAAAAGGTTTCGTAATCCTTAATACCAGCAAGACCAATAAAAGCATGACTAAACCCACTGCTTGATTTATTTATAAACTGAGTAATATTATTCTTATCATCAAAGTCTACAGTAGAATATAATTCTGGAATACCAGTCTTAAAAACACCGAGCCAGTTTGTATCCAACGGAGGTAATTTATCAACTAAACAATCTGCGGTAATGAAATAGAAAGGTCTTTGTAGATGTTGTTTACAAGTACTTAGTGAGTATCCCGGTCCAGATCCATATCCATCAATTTTATCGACATTAACGAACGTCAAACTTCTATCTGGATGTGCCACCTCTAAATAACTTTTAACTAAATCTCCAGCATAACCTAACGCTACAATAATATCCAAAGTTTTAGGTGCCAAGTCTATAACGTGAGAGATAATTGCCTTATCTTCAACAGGTAATAATGCCTTATTAATATTCTTTGTTAGTTCTTCCAGTCTTTTTCCAAATCCTGCCGCCAAAATACAAAGTGCGGGATTAATATGTTCAGATTCAATTTTGCCATCAGCACGATTAGCATCATCTTCTATTCTGATTACATCATCCACATGAGGAGTAGATACCTCTTGTAGAATAACGTCAGTGATAGCGATTACCCTATGCTTTTTTGGAGGAGAGACATCAAAGTATTCGCCAGACTTCATAATCTTCTTTTCAACTACCCCTTCATCATTCTCTAACCAGACTTCTGCTGTTCCAGAAATAATATAATTTGTTTCCTGTTTGAAGTTGTGGTATTGAAAACTGGTTCTGGTTCCAGCATTAATATAGATACGCTTATAGCAGTAGTGCTCATTTAATGCCATCCATTCCTCATGGCCCCAAGGTTTTTCTACTCTCTTAGCTTTCATTTTCACTCCTATATGAGGAAATGTAATAATTTATAATTTTTTTAATATTGTTCTTGATTATATTTTTTAGATTGACATAATTAGAAAGTTCATCTGCTACCTGCTTATATTCTTTTGTATTAAAATGATAGTGTCCTGCTAATGCTGTAACATAGTCTAATTCGATCTCTCTATGAGACTCTCTCCACTTTTCCCAATTATTATAATGATATACAACACGTTTAAAATCTGTTGTGTCCACTCCATACATCATTGCCTCATTCAATACGGTTAGTGTTTGAACAACTCCAAATTGTGGAGCAATATTCATCCCATTAATTATACCATGTCTTTTCGCTATCTCAGACTTATTTAGATAATCCGCATTATGTTCTTTTATTTTAACAGATGCCTCACTTAATATCTGTAGAGACTTTTCACAAACATCAAACTCTTTACTATTATTGTAACCTTGAACAACTGAACCAGTTTCTAGTACATAGAAAAAAGGAGTAGTTAGCTTTAATATCTCATCTAAATATGATCGAAGTTTATCTGGATTCAATTTATTATTGACTGTATTAACCTCTGTTCCTATCTCAAATTTTATCTCATTATTAGCAGACAGTGCCAACTTAATTGCTTCTAAAGTATATTGTAGTTTTGCTTCTCCCTCTAGCCAACAATTATCAATATGTATCAACTCAAAACCATTCTCTATATCATCAATAATCGTCTGAAAGCACTCTTCTTTAGTTTTATAGTTAAAACCCGGACCACAATGATCTCTACACTTCCAAACTTCTGAACCCCGTAAAATCTTTGCAAAATCAGAGGTTTTTAATCCAGTATAACCAGCATCTCTATTGATTTGGTTTTCACTACAGATAAGCATTAGCTGAA
>Ga0181590_10005733_pt1 | contig 10246 bp, 9 predicted proteins | sample 071ome_34_FD_132446 | JGI IMG/M metagenome (GOLD analysis project Ga0181590, IMG submission 132446) | Coastal salt marsh microbial communities from the Groves Creek Marsh, Skidaway Island, Georgia - 071411BT metaG (megahit assembly) | ecosystem: Environmental > Aquatic > Marine > Intertidal zone... | reverse complement strand
CGCCGTCATTCACGCTGGCCACGCCTATGGTCTTTCCGATGGCATCCTTGAGTGTGTGCGGCTCGCCGATGGGAAGCGGGCCTGGAAGCAGGGCCGCTACGGGCAGGGACAGGTATTGCTTGTTGGCGACACCCTGCTGGTACAGGCAGAGTCGGGTGAGGTGGTGGCTGTGCCGGCCACTCCCGAAAAGCCCAAAGAGCTGGGACGTTTGGAAGCCCTCAATGGGCAGACCTGGAACACACTCTGCCTTGCTGGGAACCGGCTGCTCGTGCGAAACGCTGAGGAGGCGGCCTGCTTTGAACTGGACGTCACCCTTCCCACAGCCTCAGACACCGCCGCTGAGCCAGCCCCCGGCCAGACCGATACGGCAGGCCAGCCCGACGAGAAAGACGGTTGAACCAATGGGTGATCTTGATGGGCAACATGTTCTCATCACGGGTGCCACCAGCGGCATTGGTCGGGCGGTAGCCCGACAATTGGCCGAGGCAGGTGCAACAGTCATTCTGCATGGCCGCAGGGCAACTGCAGCGGAGGAAGTCGCGGCGGAGATTGCCAGGCTCCCACGAGGGTCGGTGGGCGGAACCATCTTGGCCGACATTGCGACCCCTGCCGGCTGCCAACAACTGACCGAGGCTGCTCAGACCTCCTTTCCTCAGCTTGATGCGGTCTGCCTGATTGCCGGAGCCGATACGCTTACTGGGCCGACCGCCCAACTTGGCTTTGAGGAGAAACTGCAGTTACTCACTGATGTCGACCTACGTTCAACGATGTTACTCGGCCGGGCGTTCGGGAGTCGGCTGGCTGCTGCCGGCGGTGGCTCACTGGTGACTATTGGCTGGGATCAGGCCGCCATTGGCATGGCCGGCGACAGTGGCGAACTCTTCGCTGCGATCAAGGGAGCGGTGATGGCCTTCACCAAAAGCCTGGCGAAATCTCTGGCACCGTCGGTGCGGGTTAACTGTGTTGCCCCGGGTTGGATCAAAACGGCCTGGGGAGAACAGGCAAGCGCTGCCTGGCAGCAGCGGGCTATCCAAGAGAGCCTTGTGGGTCGTTGGGGTGAGCCGGAGGACATTGCCACCGCCGTCCACTGGCTGGTCTCGCCGCAGTCATCCTTCGTGACCGGCCAGATCATCAACATCAACGGCGGATTCCGCACCAGTCAAGATCCGTCCTGAGACACGAGGTGTGCTGACACGGCGTCAGGGATGCGAACGCAGCGTCAGTGGCACCGCCTGTCCGCTCGCTTCCGCTCGCGGCTTCAATAGGTGAAACTCCGCTCGCGGTTTGAGTCGATGAAAACTCCGCTCCACTCGCGGCTTGCATAGGAGAAAAATCTGCTCTGCCGACTGCCACCCGGCGACAGGATGTCGCCAATCAGCACAAGCGGCAGCAGGCAAACCTTGGCTTTGCCTCCTGCCGCCCACAGGAAAACTCGGACAGGATGTCCGAGCTTTCCGTAAAAATACCCCGGCCTGGACGAGCAAGGCGGAATGCTCGCCCAGGCCATTGGGGCATCCTTCTGGCCAAGAACGGAGGCTTACTGATCAGCCCCCAGTGGATAGGCCCGCAGGCCATGTTCATGGAGGTCGAGGCCTGCCTGCTCAACCTCTGGGCTCACTCGTAGCATGCCGATCGCCTTGAGTACCCCGAACACGATCGACATCGTGATGAAGGCCCAGGCACAGATCGACACCGTGCAGATCAGCTGAGTGGTGAAGAACTCACCAACCGAGCCGATTCCATCTGGCAGGTCACCGAAGATGCCGGTGGCAAGACCGCCCCAGACACCACAGAGACCATGGACCGGCCAGGCGCCAACCGGATCGTCGATCTTGAGCTTCTCCAGGATCAGGATGCCCATCACCACGAGCAGGCCGCCTACAAGCCCAATGATCAGCGACTCACCCTGCGACACGCGATCGCAGTTGGCCGTGATCGCAACAAGCCCACCCAGCACACCGTTGAGGGCCATGGTCACATCAGGCTTGCCAAAAAGCACCCAGCCAGTCAGGAGGGCGGTAACCGCACCTGCAGCAGCTGCGAGGGTCGTCGTGAGCGCGATGTAGGTGGTCGCGTTGGCATTGGCCGCACCAGCGTAGGTCAGCTGGCTACCTGGATTAAATCCATACCAACCCACCCAGAGAATAAACACACCGAGGGCAGCAAACGAAATGTTGTGGCCAGGAATCGGCATGCTCTTCCCGTCTCGGGAAAACCGGCCGATCCGCGGCCCAAGGAAAATCGCTCCGGCCAAGCCGGCAAACCCACCGACAGCATGAACCACAATACTGCCAGCAAAGTCTTGGAAGCCCAGGGCATCACACCAGCCACCGCCCCACTTCCAGGCACCGCTGATCGGGTAGATCAGCCCGGTCAAAATGGCGCTGTAGACGAGGTAGGCTGAGAATTTCATTCGACCAGCAACCGCGCCAGAGACGATGGTGGCAGCCGTTGCAGCAAAAGCGACCTGGAAGAGAAAGTCGGCATACGAACTGTAATCGCCGTAGCCTGTTCCCTCAGAGCCCACGACAAACGGCGTGATGTTGCCGATCCAACCAGGCACCATCCAGGTGTCACCCGGATACATCAGGCTAAACCCGATAAACAGATAGAGCAGCACCCCAACACAAAGGTCCATCACATTCTTCGCAAGAATATTGACGGCGTTCTTCGCCGAGTTGAGGCCGATTTCGACCATAGCGAAGCCGGCCTGCATGAAGAGCACCAGCACCGCACAGATGAACATGATCAACGTGTTGATCGTGTAGTCTGCCTCAGCAATGTAGGCGGCAAGAGGATCCTCCGCTGTTTCCTCCACAACTTCCTCTTCAACCACGACCACTGCCGCCGGGGCTTCTGCCTCAGCCGATTCAGCTGGTTCAGTAGTCTCAGCCGGTTCACTCGCTGCCGGCTCAGCATCCTCCTGAGCCAGAGCGACGGGCGCAAAGGCGGTCGATACCATCCCGACCGCGAAGCAGGTTGCCACTCCTATAAGCAGCCCAAAAAGCCAACGATCCCCGTAAATCCTCATGACGAGCCTCCGCCTCTTCTATTTGCATTAGGAAGGAAGGCAGGAACAGCGTCCTGCCCTGCGAGCAGCCTGCGTCTCGTGACGCAGCCGCCGTCGCGGCGGAGCGATAACGCAAAGGTCATGCCAAAGCCTGGTGGGCAGTCAGAAATATTCCGGCTTGTGGCGGAAAAATCCGTAATTCCTGCATCCACTTTCCCTCCTTCGGAAAGCCACCGACCGCTTGCCGCAGGGGGCTCCCGACGCCGAAAGCCTGTTCCCGAGGCAGCCGTGCCACAACCTGAGGCAGCGAGTTCAGACGGTAGCTCCCAGTAGCCACCCTGCTCGCTCGCAGCAATCGCTAGCCGCTGCTCGGGTGCATCGAACGGCAACCGCCCCCCTCGGTGCTGTCGAGTGTCGCCCCTGCAAAAAAGCGGGCGGAGGGCGTTTCCCAGAAACACCTAAAACGTCACGACTCGGGTGTGCCCATCATCGTCCGCTTTGTTGGCCTTGCCTGCCTGCCGGACCACATCGGCATCAAACTGATCGACCAAGCGTGAGTCGACGGCCCGTCCGGCATGCTCAAGAAAATTAGCCAAGAGGCGAAAGCCGTACTCCGTAAGGATTGACTCGGGATGAAATTGCACCCCGTAAAGGTGCTCTGCTTCGTTGGCAACGGCCATCACCACCCCATCGGCTGTCCGGGCTGTCACGGTCAGACCGGCTGGTACTGATGATTCTTCAGCAACCAACGAGTGATACCGGCAGGCCCGCACCGGACTGGGAATTCCGGCAAAGAGATTGGTGCCGTCGTGCAGAATCGCGCTGGTGCGGCCATGGCGTGGCTCGTTCGTTGCAATGATTTGCCCTCCCGCAGCCGCAACAATCGCCTGGTGGCCCAGGCAGACACCAAGCATGGGAATCATGCCGCGAAACCGCTGCACACAGGCCACCGAGCAGCCCGCCTCGGCCGGGGTGCAGGGGCCGGGCGAAATGACAATCCCAGTCGGCTCTCTGGCGGCAATCTCATCCAGGCTGGTTGTGTGACTGCAGAGCACCTCGACAGGGCAACCCAGCAGCCGGAAATAGCGGGCCAGATTGAACACAAAACTATCGCGATTATCGAGAACGATGATCATGCCGGCCCCTCCCCGGCCAACGCGGCCAGGACTCGCAGCATGCCTTCGGCTTTGTGCAAACTCTCTGCATATTCAGCAGCAGGCTCGCTCCCAACGGTGATTCCACCACCAACTGAAAACCAGATTTCAGACGGCTCAATCACAAAACTCCGAATCAACAAGTTGAAATCGGCGGTGCCATCAAACCCCACATAGCCGAGGCTACCGCAGTAGGGGCCACGACCGGCCCGCTCAAGTTCACAAATGATTTCACAGGCTCGATGCTTGGGGGCCCCGGTGACACTGCCACCGGGAAAACTGGCCAACACCGCATCGAGCGGGCCCGCCCCCGGCAACAGCCGGCCCGCCACCACCGACACCAGGTGCTGAACGTACCGAAAGCGTTCGAGGCGACAGAGTGCCTCAACCACAACACTTTCTGGCCGACAGACTCGGGACAGATCGTTGCGAACGAGGTCAACAATCATCACGTTCTCAGCTCGATCTTTCTCACTGGCACCGAGATCAGCACTCGCATAGAGATCAGCCTCCGGGCTGGCGAGCATCCGCCGAGTCCCCTTGATCGGATGCATCCAGACGCGGTCGCGAACCACCTTTAAAAATCGCTCAGGCGACATGCTGGCGATCGCAGCATCGCCGAGGTCAAGGTAGCCAGCAAAGGGTGCTGGGTTGAGTTGACGGGCCAGCCGGTAGAGCTCAAGCGAATCACAGCCGGCTGGCACTGAAAGCTGCTGAGCGAGGTTGACCTGAAAAATATCACCGGCCCGAACATAGTCGATGCCTGCCTGCACCATCGACAGATAGTCGGCTGGAGCATGGGTTGAAAACACACCCGGGCTCCCCGGCAAGGGTACGAGCCCCGCCGGCGTTGCAGCTGGATTGGGACGCTGCCAACGGGCTGGCGGCGGTATGGCTTCTGGCGACTCGGTGATTGCCGCCAGGTGCAGACTCAGGCGTTCCTCTGCCCGTTCGCGGCGGCTGGCCACCGTCCCAGTGGGCACCCCCTGTGAAATTGCCCAGCCGCGGCGCCGCCGATGGTCAAAGGCAAAGACAACGTCATAAACACCGAGTTGAATCAGTGGCGTTCTGGCTGGCCGCTGGTGCGGTGGCTCGACGCCAAGGTGAGCGAGTCCTGCATCAAAGGAGAGGAGCCCCGCAATCCCTCCCTGAAACGGCGGCAGACCAGGAATCGTCGGACAGCGACATGCTGCCAACAACTGCTGCACCTCTGCGAGCAACCGGCGGACACGGTCCCCTGCACCGCCAGCATCATCAGCAGGGATCCGCCAAGAAAAAAGGGGATCGGCCGCCAGAAAGGAAAACCGCTCAAGATCGAGTGCATCTGCCCCAGGCGGTCTCTCCGCAGAGTCATCTGCGGCATCTGAACAGCTGTCGAAAAAGACGAGGCCTTCAAACGTGCTCAGGGCACGCATGATCCGCTCAGGGGTATACGCCGCTGGTAGTTCAGCAACCAAAGAGCCCGATGCCGTAAACCAGGAATGCAGCCCATCGAGTTTCATGAGGTTGCATCCTGTCGAGGTTTTGTCGCTTGCGGGGCAGGCACCCGGGCAGCAGCAGCCGAGGGACCACAGCCGATTTCAGGCTCAGTCAGATGGCCCCAGTCGAGGGCCTGATCCTGCCGGTAATCTTTACCGAGGGTGAGGGCTGTCACAGCCTTGGCCATCTCATACCCCAGATAGAAGGCATGACTGGCATCAACATCATCACGACCATGCTCGGCAAGCTGATCAAACAGATCGAACGGGTCCCGAGACGAAAGATGCAGCCCACGGCCAACTAAATGAATGGCCCCACGTTCGGCGAACAGACGGAAATTCGGATCACGGATCGCCGCCGCAAGCTGGTCGAGGGCCTCTTCCCCATGCACCTGCGGCTTGCCCGACCGCAGGGTCACCAGGCCGGGCTCCACATGCTTCGGCAACGTCTGCTGGGTAACGGCATGATGGACCAGCCGCCGGGCGAGGTCACACTCCTTCACACTGCTGGCAGCCCAATAGATGACCTCGGTGGTCAGGACTGAGCGAATTCCCGTCTCCTGGCAAAAGCCGAGCAACAAGGTGTTCAGGCCGGCAGAATCGACATCCGTCAATTCAGTAAGGTTGCCAATGCCCATCATCATTTCAGCATCTGGATACTGCTGGCGAACATTGAGATAGCGGCCCAGGCTCGCCGCCAGGCCAAAACCGATCGGCTCAAGCACTGGATCAAGCCGCAGCGGCACGCCGTGGGCAAGCAGCCGCTCAATCGTCTTGTCAAAACCGGCCAGCGTGGCTGGCACATCGGGTACCACGACCACTTCGCAGCCATAGTCAGGGGCTGCCTCAACATTCCTGGAATCAACAGAAAGCACCAGGCTCGCTCCGGCCCGCGTGGCTGCCAGCACCTCGACCGGTTCGAAACTGTCGATCGACACCCGATGGCCTTCGGCAACGAGTGCCGCCACGGCATCACCGACACCAGCCCACGGTTCACCCGGAGTGCAACCGACATCAATCACGTCGGCCCCTGCAGCCCGCAGTCGGGCCGCGCAGGCAAGCAATTCTGCAAGGTTGAGCCGGTTGGCATGATTGATCTCGGCAATGATCTCGATGTCGTGCTGGCCATAGTCAGCGAGATCCTGCCGCTTGCGGCCAAACCATTCAGCAAGCCGGCGGCAATCGGCCGGCCCCCGCTCAACCGGCACCCCGGCGACCGCCTCAACTGCAGCCAGATCACCACGGCACAGCCCCGGAATCAGCACTTGATCAGTGCCCGGCGGCACCTCCAGCCGGCGGGCAATCCAATCAGTCGTCATCAGGGCAGCGACCGTGATGTTGAGAACCTGCACCGTGGCAGTAAAGCCAGCCTCACCAGCCAACTGGTCGATCGCCTTTCGCAACGCCGGCTCGGCAAGTTTGCCGGTGACGAAGTGAATCTGTCGGTCGGTACTCGGATGATCAGCCATTCCCACAGTTTATGCTCGATCTGAGCCTTCGCAGGGTAGGATGCTGGTTTCTGCGACGGCAGCACGATCCTTGACCGCCTCCCCATCACTCCACCCCCATCGTTTCCTGTGATTCTCGAAGGCCTCGTCACCACCGCCGCCGCTGACGGCAGCCTGCATCTGGCTGCCATGGGGCCAGAGGTGAGCAACCCTGCCACCATTGATCGGCTGACCCTGAAACCCTTCGCAGGCAGCCGCACCGCCGACCTGCTAGCCGCTCACCCTGAGGGTGTTTTCCATCTGACCGACGACGTGCTGCTGCTGGCCCAGGCTGTGACCGGCACACTCTCCACACCGCCGGCTGCCCGCCCAGCGACAGCAGTCCGTGGTTGGGTTCTCGAAGATGCCTGTGAGGCCTTTGAGTTCCGTATTGATGAGGCCGACCGCTCGGGCCAGCGGGCGAGGCTCGAGGCAGTTGTTGTTCAGACCCATCAGGGCCGGCCCTTTCGGGGCTTTAACCGGGCTGCCCACGCCGTTGTTGAAGCCGCAATTCTGTTCAGCCGCTTGCATCTGCTGGGCCCGACCGAAGTCAATCGCCAACTGGAAAGCCTGCGACCGCTCGTTGAAAAAACGGCCGGCCCTCGTGAACACGAGGCCTTTGGGCTGCTCGTTCACCGTGCGGCAGCACACCGCTTTTCTTGAACTAGCCGCCACCGCCCGGGATGGTCTCACTTGCTGTAGGGGTCACCTCTGATGCCGCCCCGGCTTGGGCCCGTTCAATCATGAAACGGGTTAGTCGCTCAGACTCAAACCAACTCGAATCACCGGTATGACCACCGCCCGGCACCACGATCAGTTCCATCGTTCCGCCAGCCTCTCGGTAACGCGTGGCCAGTAGTCCCGAGTTTTCCTCCAGCGGCACCACCTTGTCGTGATCACCATGCAGGTGCAGAAGCGGCACGCCCGCGGCGGCGAGCCCCGCCAAACGATCGATCGGATTAAAAGTGGCCAGCTGCTGCGAAAGTTCAGTCGACGTTAGCCCATAGGCAGGTGCCGCCCGGTCAAGCCCTGGGTAACTGGCAAGATTCCCCACCGGATAGATGCCGGCAATGCCGGCGACGCAGTGAGGATGATCGGCTGCCCAGCCATAGTGCATGAGTCCCCCGCGACTGCGGGCCAACAGCACCGGCCGTGGGCTGAAGCCACGTTCTTTTGTCAGCTGTGCATACAAGGCCTGAAAGATCTCCCGGCCAGCCGGACTACCGTACGACTCACCGACATCGACCCCGGCGATTGCAACACCGGCGGCCAGCAACCGCTGAAACATCCAGGTCTCCTGCTTGCCTGGCAGTCCGCTGCCAAGCGTCGGTGCATACCAGACCCATGACCGGGGGCCAGCGGCAGCAGCAACTGGCTCAATGACAAAGGCCGGCCTGCCCTGCACCTCCAACAGCGCACGTGGTGGGATCGGTGGCAGATCATCAGCCGCCTCTGCGGCTCTAACGCCTCCGATTAGCATCATGCTAGAGACAGCAAGAAAGCCAACACCTCTTTTGATTTGCTTCACCAATAGCTGGCAACTCATAAAAGCATTTTCCTCCGACAAGCCGCACGGTCTAATGCCTCTTCAGCAAGCGGCATCCAAGAATTTCATTATTTTTCAACGACCGCGTCGGCGGGGTTTCTATTCACTCCCGATAACTCGTGGACCGCAGCGCAACCCTCATCAGACACAATCCACTTTTCGTAGATCATAAAGAGCGGGTCGTGGCAGGGATCAATCGGCAGTGTACTCGGTGCCGCTGCTGCCAACTGGACGCGCCCATTGCGCCACGAATTGGCGTGTTCAATAAAGGAAGATCGCCAGAAGATGGCTCCAAAGGCCCAACTAAAGGCTGCCAGATACCCGCCGCCCGCGTTTATCCACCTTTGATCACCACCTGTCCAGAACGGACACCCTTGGGAGGGTCGTTTGAACTGAAGGCAACTCCCACGAATACGCATTAAAAAAGATAGAAAAACTGGTCTTCGACAGCCAGAAGCCCGTATAAAGGGAACGGCGATGGGCAGGCATTATTCCGCAATTTGCCCAGCCAGAATCAAACGACTTTCCCACGAGCCGATCCCTCACGCCCTCTTAGGAGCATCACCATGACACGCCCATTCTCGTTTGCCCTGACGTTGCTGGCTCTCTTTGCCCTCACCGTGCCGGCCGTGGCCCAGCGGGATGCCGGCGCGAAGGCCCGTGGCGACTATTTTTTCTATGGGCATAGTTCCCATAGCCATCTGCATGGTGCTTCCCAACACACTGGCCACTACGGACGCTATCTCGAGTCAACCCAGACGGTCTCGCCGCATGTCAGCAGCATGACCCACACCGCCATTGATCATCACATCAACCAGACACAGGCCCATCTCGACGCCTTGCAACAGGGACTTGAGGCAGACAACAACCAGGCTGCCTTAAAGGGCGTGGCGACGGTCAACAAACACCTTGGTGATGCCCGAGAGCATCACGACACGCTGCAAAAACTTTCTGAAACAAAGCCAGTTGACGCAGCGGCCAGCAAAAAAGTTGTCGCCAAACTCCAGGCGTCTCTCGATACGGCCTTGGGTGAACTTGAAAAACTGCTCGAGAGCCTCCATCTCGGCAAACCGCCAGCACGAACCGCCACATCGGCCAAGTGATTGTCCGCTGCGAAGCCATTCGGTTTCCCGCGAACTTCGCTTTATTCGGTCAGCCCCAACTCTGCGGCTTCTTTCGGCAAGGCCGGGTCGACGAGTCCACGCGAGCCACGCCCCTGGGACACCCGATCGTCAACATCGAACTCAATGTCCGGATTATCTGCCTGCCACCAGCGTCGTCTGGCATCGACATCGGCTGGTGTGCTAACTGGCCTCACCAGTCGCATGCCAATGCCAAGGGCGGGCTCTTCGGTGTACCAGAAAGGGCTCTTGGGTAGATTTGGGTCGACGTCCTTCCAGGCTTCGTCCTCTGAGCCACGGCGGGCCGCCGCGCGGCACTGGGCGGCCTCGTCGTAGTAAGCCCCTCCACGAATCACACGCGACTCAACCTCCGTTGGCCAACGAATGGCGTCAGCCACTGCCACCGGCGCAGGCTTGGCGGCAATGGCGGCATAGCCATCCTCGCCCAGT
>Ga0181590_10005729_pt1 | contig 10252 bp, 12 predicted proteins | sample 071ome_34_FD_132446 | JGI IMG/M metagenome (GOLD analysis project Ga0181590, IMG submission 132446) | Coastal salt marsh microbial communities from the Groves Creek Marsh, Skidaway Island, Georgia - 071411BT metaG (megahit assembly) | ecosystem: Environmental > Aquatic > Marine > Intertidal... | reverse complement strand
AGTCGGTGCAATGGTTATGGGGCGCACCTATTACAACAATGCCTCTTTTGAGCAGAGAAATAAGTTTATAGAAGTTTTCAAATCATCATTGCTGGACACTTATGCGGAAACATTAGCCCAGTGGGGAGATCAAAAAATTGAGACTATCTGGCCGGATGATTTATCAGAAGAACTGCCTAACGTAGTAGATGTAAATCAAAAATTGATAACTAGCAGCAATATTTATCCTATTACTTACAAAGTAAGGAATAATGGAGGCAGCGGATGGCAAATAGTAAATATTGTCATAAATGGCGTTAATCTTGGGCTAACTTTTAGAAACCAATTTCAAGCTCTTGCATCTGAAAATAATAATGATATTGAAATTGTTATTAGCAATTGGTCCGCTGATATAGAGGTTTAATGGATAATTCAAAAATTGAAGAGATTATTAAAAATAATCTAAGCGAAGCCCAGATTTTTTTTACCCATGAGGAGGGCTGCAACTTGAGCTTAACAATCATTAGTCCAGACTTTGAAAACCTTTCCCTAGTTAATAGGCATAAGTTAGTCCTTGGACTCTTTAGCGATTCTTTTGCTTCCGGCTCTTTGCATGCTATGAGTTTATCTCTAAAAGCTCCGCTGGATGGTTAAATGGAGAGGTTAAGAATTATTGGTGGAAATCCATTAAAGGGTTCTTTAAATTGTTCAGGCTCAAAAATGCTGCTTTACCAATGCTGGCGGCCTCAATCTTATCCGATCATCCTGTAACTTTTCAAAATTTACCCTATTTGCAAGATATTACAACCATGTTTGAGCTACTGGGTTCAATGGGAGCAGATATTACTTTAGATGAATCTATGGATTTTAAAGTTGATGCAAGCAACCTCATTGATGTGGAGGCTAGGTATGAATTAGTGAAGACAATGAGGGCTTCTATTCTAGTTCTGGGAGCTTTAATTGCTAAGTATGGTAAAGCAAAAATTGCTCTACCTGGTGGGTGTGCCATTGGATCTAGACCAGTCAATTTTCACTTAAACGCATTAAAAAAACTTGGTGCTGAAATTGAGCTTAAAGATGGGTATATCGTTGCTAAAGCCAGAAAACTTCAGGGCACAGATATTGTTATGGAGGGAGTAACAGTTACAGGAACTGAAAATATTATGATGGCAGCAACCTTAGCAGAGGGCACTACAAATATTAGAAATGTTGCTAAAGAACCAGAAATAGTTGACCTAGCAGATTTCCTAAATTCAATGGGTGCTAAGGTTTATGGCGCAGGAACAGATCTAATTTCTATAGAAGGCGTAAAAACACTTAATCATACTGAGTTCTTTATTCCTGCAGATAGGATTGAGGCAGGAACTTACTTAGTTGCAGCTGCATTATCAGGAGGGGAGATTGAGATCAAAAAAACACAACCCGAAAGAATGGCAAATATTCTTGAAGCACTTCGACAATGTGGTTTCAAAGTAAAAGTATTTCAGGATTCAATTCAACTAAAGTCTGATATTGAAAATATTACTCCTATTGATATTACAACAGCTCCATATCCTGGGTTTCCAACAGATATGCAAGCTCAATTCACAGTACTTAACTCTCTTGCTGCCGGCTCATCTGTAGTCACAGAAAATGTATTTGAAAATAGATTTATGCATGTTCAAGAACTAAATAGAATGGGATGTGATATTACTGTTAAAGGAGCAAATGCATTTATTAAAGGTGTTGATCAAATTTCTGGAGCAGAAGTCATGGCAACTGATTTGAGAGCGTCTGCAAGTCTGATATTGGCGGGGATATGCGCAAAAGGTGAAACCATTGTGGATCGAATTTATCATATCGATAGAGGATATGAGAGGATTGAAGAAAAGCTATCTTACTTAGGCGCGGATATTGAAAGATTGCCAAGATAAAATATTTCAGCTAGCTTCTGCTTTTACAAAAATTTTATAAATTTTTCCTTCTGTAAAAATATCTAACTCCAAGCTATCTCCAGGAAAGGCGCTATTTAAATAAAATACAAAATTTTCCCAAGTTGCTGGTTTATTGTTGACCCCAACAATCATATCTCCCACTTTCACCTCTGAATCTCTAAACAAGGGGCCATCATCCGAGCTAATTATTTCTAGAATACTTGCAGGGCTGTTATTTAAGAGGATTCTTTTAGGCTTGACTCTAAAATTACCAATCCAAGCCCTTTTTGCAGAGCCATTTTGAATAATTTCTGAAGAGATTTTAATGATCTTGTCTACAGGAATTGCAAAACTAATTCCCTGAAACCCACCTGTTTGAGAGAAAATTTTTGTGTTTATGCCTATTAGGTGCCCAAAACTATTAAGCAAAGCTCCACCTGAATTACCAGGATTAATTGCTGCATCAGTTTGAATTAATTCTAAGTAAGGATTTCCATAATCTCTTCCAGTTGCGCTTATAATCCCTTTTGAGAGCGTAACTCCCAAGCCATAAGGGTTTCCAGCAGCATATATTTCATCTCCTAGCTTTATCAAGCTTGTATCTCCTATGATTGCTGGAACGAACTCTTTTTCAGATTCGATCTTTAGAACAGCCAAATCAAGTCGATCGTCAACTCCTAATACTCTTGCAGGAAAAGTTATTCCCTCGCTTGTTTCAGCAAAGATTTCTTTTAAATGGTTCTTTATTACATGATAGTTTGTTACCGCAACTCCATCTTTAGAAATAATAACACCCGAACCAATTGTTGAATTCCTGTAGTTAGAAGAAAGTGGGAGGTTACTTGTTTTGATAGTTATTACTGAGGATAATGCCTTTTCTATATTTATTGAATTTGAGCAGGAGCAAAGGAAAAAAACTAATGCTACAAAAAGACCCTTTATTCTGGGGAATTTATAAAAAGGTAAGTTTTCAAAAGACATGATTAAAAAATTATATGATGTTCTTGCTGAAGAGGGTATAAATCTTGATAGTTACCAGCAAGAATTTTTAAATACTTATTCAGAATTCAAAGATAAAAAGAAAAGCACATTCAACTTTCTCAGTAAAAATCAAATAATCCAATCAGTCTATCTTTGGGGAAATGTTGGAAGAGGAAAGACGCTTCTTTTAAAGGCTTTAAGTAAGGATTTATCTAATAATGTTTTGACTGTTCACTTTAGTGAATTCATGCTTAAAGTCCATGCATTTCTTAAATCAAACCAGGGAAAAAAAGACCCGTTAGCTTTATTTTGTAAAGAAGTTTTACAAAAAGTAGATATATTGCTCTTAGATGAATTTCAGATAGAAGATATTGGTGATGCCATGATCATTGGCAAGGTTCTCAATGAACTAAGAAATCATAACACCGCAGTATTCCTGTCTTCTAATTACCCATTTCAAGAACTTTATAAAAACGGATTACAGAGAGAGAAATTTATTAGATCTATTAAATTTATAGAAAGCGATTTTTTTTATTTTAATTTGAAAGGCTCTCAAGATTATAGAGCTAAAAATATAGATAATTTCTTAAATTTAAGAAGAGAAGAAATAAACGATAAGACTATTCAGGAATTTCTCAAGATTAATTTTGATAAGTATGCATGTTTTTCAGGCTCATTAATTTTGTCAAAGCGAGAATTTTCTGCAAAAGGTTATGGAGAGCAGTTTGTTTGGCTAGATTTTCAGATTTTTTTCTCTCAGGCAAACATGGCTAAAGATTATCTAGAGCTTTGTGAAAAATATAACTGGGTATTTATTAATAATTTTAAAAAACTAACAGATTTAGATATTAATATAGTTAGAAGATTTATTTCTTTTTTAGATGTTACTTATGCAAAGGGCTCAAAGGTTTGCATCCTTGAGAAGCAAGATTTGATTTCTAATCTTTACGTGGGAGAAACATTACTACATTTATGGCAGCGTGCTCAAAGTAGGCTTCATGAGGCCCTCTTTATTAGGTAGCAGAAGACTAATAATTTTTATGAAAATCATTGATTAAGTTAGCCCTTAGTTTTAATATGCGCATCTGATTTAAGTTCTGTTATGAAAACACAATCGTTTAGAAAAGAAGATACTCAGCATAAATGGGTAATTGTTGATGCAACTGATAAAATTTTAGGTCGTCTTGCATCTAAAATAGCTGATAAATTAAGAGGCAAAGACAAGCCTATATTTACTCCTCATGTTGATTGTGGTGATTTTGTTGTAGTTGTAAATGCTGAAAAAATAAAAGTTACTGGTAATAAATTTGAGGATAAAAAATACTATACCCATTCTTTATATCCAGGTGGCTTAAAGACCAAAACATTCAAAGATATGAACGCTACCAAACCTGAAAAGGTTATCGAGCTTGCAGTAAAGGGCATGTTACCCAAAAATAAGCTTAGCAATCAAATAATCAAGAAACTAAAAATTTATGCTGGATCTGAACATCCTCATGAAGCTCAGCAACCTCAAAACTGGGAAATATAAACTTTTATGGCCTCAAATACATTCTATGCAACAGGAAGAAGAAAAACTTCTTCAGCTAGGGTTTATCTTACTAAAGGTAAAGGTAAGATTTCAGTAAACGATCGCACTCTTGAAGAATATTTTGGTAGAGAAGTTGCTCAAATGCTTGTAAAACAACCTTTAAAGTTAGTAGACCTTGATGAGAAGGTTGATCTTAAAATTATGGTCAAGGGCGGAGGAAGTTTTGGTCAAGCAGGAGCTATCAGACATGGTATTTCTAGAGCCTTATTGGAGTTTGATGAAGAATTGAGACCTCAGTTAAAACAAGCTGGTTTCTTGACCAGAGATCCTAGAAAAGTTGAGAGGAAAAAATTCGGCTTGAAGAAAGCGAGAAAGAGAGAACAATATTCAAAACGTTAGTGGTTTATCAGATTTCTTTGCATTAGAATATAAGCCCTAAATGAGCAACCCCAACACTACAAGAAGAAAAGTTTTAATAGGTATGACTGCTGCAGTAGGAGCTGCAGGCATCCCTTTCGCTGCCACACCTTTTATATCAGCCTGGAACCCAAGTGCTAAAGCTAAGGCTTTGGGTGCCGCTGTAAAAGTTGATGTATCTAAAATACAGCCTGGCCAAAAAATACAGGTATCTTGGCGTAAACAACCAGTTTTTGTTATACGTCATACAGCAAAGTCATTAGAAAGTCTTGGACAAGTTGTAGCTAAGTTAGATGATCCAGAATCTCTGAATATAGAAGAGCCATACAGAGGCATAAATAATACTCGCTCGAAGAGTAGCGAGTTTTCTGTATTAGCTGGTGTTTGCACTCACTTAGGGTGTTCACCAAAATACTATCCTGAAATGGAATCAAAACCTTGGGATAATTCTTGGTCGGGAGGATTTTTTTGTCCTTGTCATGGATCAATGTTTGATTTAGTTGGTAGAGTCTATAAAGGTGTGCCTGCGCCGACTAACCTTAAAGTTCCACCTCATTTTTTTGAAGGAACCATTCTCACTATTGGGGAAGACGGAGGCGTTGTTTAATGAACGGTATGTTTTCAAAAGTTTTTGACTGGGTTAATCACAGGTTACCTATTGTAAATACCTTTGAGAGACACCTCTCTAAGCATCCTGTGCCTAAGAAAGTTAACTTTTGGTATCTTTTTGGCGCACTTGCCTCAGTGGTACTAATTATTCAAATAGTTTCAGGTATTTGGTTAATGATGCCTTATGAAAACACTGAAGAGGGTGCATTTGCATCAGTTGAGTTCATCATGAGGGATGTTGAGTATGGTTGGGTGATTAGATATATGCATACAACAGGAGCATCGATGTTTTTTGCGGTTGTGTATCTACATATGTTTAGAGGATTACTTTATGGCTCTTACCAAAGACCACGAGAATTAGTTTGGATTTTTGGTATGACTATTTATCTGGTTATGATGGCAGAAGGGTTTCTAGGGTACGTCTTACCATACGGACAAATGTCATATTGGGGCGCTCAAGTCATCATTTCTTTATTTGGTGCCATTCCTTACATAGGGGAGTCATTGGAGGTGTGGGTCAGAGGAGACTACTATATATCTGGAGCAACAATATCAAGATTTTTTGCATTGCATGTTGTTGCCTTGCCTCTAATATTAATTGCTTTAGTATTCATGCATCTTGTTGCACTGCATGAGGTAGGTGCAGGAAATCCAGAAGGCATCGACATAGAGAAATACGTTGATGAAGATGGCGTTCCTCTAGATAGCGTTCCATTTTTCCCATATAAAGTCCTCAATGCTCTCGTTGGTATAGGTGTGTTCATGATTGTTTTTTCAATAATCATGTTTTTCTTCCCAGAAATGGGAGGCTATTTTTTAGAAAAAGCTAACTTTGAAGAAGCTAATCCCCTTTCCACTCCTGAGCATATTGCTCCCGTTTGGTACTATTCACCATATTATGCAATGTTAAGAGCTGTTCCAGACAAGTTGGGAGGCTTAATTGTCATGGCAGGGGCTATTGCAATTTTATTTGTAGTCCCTTGGCTGGATAGGAGTAAAGTTGCCTCTATTCGTTATAAAGGTATTTTTAGCAAAATTGCATTGGTATTATTTGCAACTAGTTTTATAACTCTTGGATATCTTGGAACTGTCCCAGTAACTGAATCAAGAAAACTTATGAGCGTTATTGGCACATTTATTTACTTTGGCTTTTTCTTTTTGATGCCGTTTTACACCTCTTTAGAAAAGACTACTGTTCCACCTGAGAGATTGTGATCATGAGATTAGTTTCAATTTTATTTCTTTTAACAGTCTCCAGTTTTGGATATACAGCAGGCGGAGCAGAGTGTGGTGACTATGGAGACTGTGATGAGTTTGTCGCTCAACTCCATGATAATAGCTCGCTTCAAAGAGGTCTGAATACCTTTATAAATAATTGCTATGGTTGCCATTCATTGCAATATTCAAGATGGGGTAGGATAGCTAAAGATCTTGACATCCCTGAAACAATATTATTTGAAAAATTAGTATTTGATCCAAATGCTAAATCTGGCGATCTTATGAAAGGTTCGCTTGATAAAAAATCTTCTGAAGATTGGTTTGGAGTCGCGCCACCTGACTTAACTCTTGTTGCTCGATCAAGAGGGAGTAACTGGATTTATACATACTTACGCACCTATTATGAGGATGACTCTAAACAATACGGTGTTAACAATCTTGTTTACCCAAATACTGCAATGCCAAATGTTCTAGAACATTATCAAGGTAAGCAGGTATTAGGTTGTAAGCAAGTTCCTTCTTATGCTTCCAATGGAGGGGTCAGAAGAGATGCCGATAGAAATATCATTACTAAAGAAGAGTGTGGCCATCTTCTTTTAACAGAGAATTATGGTAAGTACACTGCTGCTGAATTCGATACTATGATTTTTGATCTAACCAATTTTCTAACCTACGTTGCAGAACCTGTCAGAGCTGATCGTGAAAGAATAGGCTGGTTCGTAATACTATTTTTTGTAGTTTTCACCGCTCTCTCCTACCTGCTATTTAGAGAGTACCAAAAAGATTACCATTAGGGATTAATTATATGATTCTATATTCTGATAAAGATGATCATTACAGCCACAGAGTGCGAATTGTGCTTGCTGAAAAAGATGTTGCTTGTGAAATTAAAGAAACCAACAATGAGGAAGCACCCGAGGAGGTTCTCTCAATTAATCCAGAGCATAGTCTTCCAATTTTAGTAGATAGAGAATTAGGTTTATACAATACCGCAGTAATGCTTGAATATCTTGATGAAAGATTTCCGCATCCACCATTGTTACCAGTCTACCCAGTTAATAGAGCTAATTGTAGAACCTTGATGCTTAGAATTGATAAAGAAATTTCACCCTTAGTAGATGCATTAATTTCAGGCTTAGGTACTGAGAAAGAAATTTTAGCTACCAAACAAGATCTTTTGCATGAAATTACTTCTCTTGCTCCCACGTTTAAAGAATTTAAGTACTTTATGAATGAAGAGTTTTCTTTATGTGATTGTTATTTGGCGCCGATCCTATGGAGACTTCCTTCACTGGGAATCAATCTTCCATTAAATAGACACACAAAAGCATTAATTGACTATCAGAAAAGGATCTTTGATAGACCTGGTTTCCAAGACAGCCTATCTTTAGTTGAAAGAAATTTAACTAGTGCAATCTAGGTCTCAAGTTTTGAGACGCTGAGTAGTCTTTCAGTGCAGGTATTTCCCACTATGAGTAATCCAGTATAACCATTGACTATCTTGGGTGAGCTATTTAATTCTTTAATAGCCTTTAACACCAGCCAGTCCATAACAATTCCATTCTTCAGAGCTTCTTCCTTATATAGCAAGTTTGAGTCTTGAAGGTAAAACTGAGGAGCAGAAAAATTCACCCCCTCATAATCTATCAAGTCCCCTTTATTTAAATTTGATTTCAGGGCATTAATACTTGAGTAATAGATGAGCTTATTAGCGAAGTTATATTTAAATGCAGGAATTAGTTTTTTTTGAACTTCATGATCAGCATCAAATACCATTACTTCAAGGTCCTTTCTAATTCTTGGTGTAAATTCAATATTGATTGGTACAGCTAGCCTTTCAATCTTTTTAAATCTCTCATTACTTTTTGTAATCTCTAAAATTGAAGCAGCAAATTCTTGAGGATTCTCATTGTTGTAGAGAAAAATATAGTTTGGATCTATTGAAAGATACCTTGTTATTAAATCTCCAGGATAATTTGTGATAACAATGATATTTTGATTTTCTGAGGATCGAGTTTTTGCAATAGTTTTGAGACTATCTAATTCTAGAGAGTTACAAAACAACTCATTGCTTCTTAAAAATTGAATAGCCTGTTTATCATTGAATGAAAGTTCAAAGTTATAAGGGAGCCTAAAAATCGACTCAATGAAGATTTCTTTTAATTCGTTGGGAGCAGTAATTTCAATCTTACGGTTTAAATTACTTTTTATTTCTAAGAGCTCATTCCTCAAAATATTTAATGTAGATTTATCCTTATTAGAAAGGTCATTTCTATCAATAATCTTATCAAGTTCATTAAAATTTTCTTCAGAGAAGCTTTTGAAGGAAAACATTTTCTCAATCAATTTATATTCAGATTCAGAATAACTACTTGATAGAATGGCTGAACTTATTTCAACATTAAAGGAATCTTCATTTTGAATCTGATGAGGTTGCGAAACCTTTAATTGATTAGAGGAGCAATCTATTAAAACCAATAAAATTAGGGCATTTAAAGTAATTTTAATAGTATGATATTTTTTTAAGTCCATAACTATGTTTTATATAGTAGCAACTCCCATTGGTAATTCTAAGGATATTTCATTTAGGGCCGTAGAAATTCTTCAAAAAGTTGATTTTATATTATGTGAGGATACAAGAATAACTGGTAAGTTGATTGCCGAACTAAATATTACATCACACTTATTAAAACTTAACGATCATAACGAAGATAGTATGATCAAAAAAGTGTTGTCCCTCCTCAAAGAGGGCAAAGATATTGCTTTAGTAAGTGATGCGGGCATGCCTCTGATAAATGATCCTGGATTTGCCCTTGTTAGAGATCTTATTAAAAGCAGGCAGCATATTACCTCAGTACCCGGGCCAAGCTCTATTTTAACTGCGCTTCAACTATCTGGCATCTCAGCAAATGAATTCTGTTTCTTGGGATACTTTCCTAGAAAAGCAAATAAACAAATTGAGTGTATTAAGAAAATCAAAGAAATTGGAATGACGGCAATTTTTTTTGAGTCACCTAAAAGAATTATTAATACTTTAAATATATTAAAAGAAAATATTCATGAAAATAATGAAATTGCCATAGCAAGAGAGCTGACCAAAAAACATGAATCACTCTATCGAGGAACATTAGATGAAATTGGTAATTTAATTTCAATTCCTGAAAATGAAGTAAGGGGAGAGTTTACAATAATTATCAAAATCTTAGGAAAACCAGAGGAAATTGATCTGAATCTCCAAAAAGACCTATTAAGCTTCTTAAACAAGGGAGACGCAGCAAAAGTCCTTTCAAAGGTATATAAATTATCCAAGAGAGATATTTATAAAAAATTCCCTAAATAGAACTAGTTGTTTAAAATGCATTCCGAGTTGATCGGATGATTGCTGAGTTATCAGAGGAAAGTCCGGACTTCAAAGAGCAAAGTGCCAGGTAACTCCTGGAGGGTGTGAACCCATGGAAAGTGCAACAGAAAATAACCGCCCAATTGGGTAAGGGTGAAAAGGTGAGGTAAGAGCTCACCGCTTGCTTGGTAACAAGCAAGGCTGTGTAAACCCCACTTGAAGCAAGACCAAATAGGGATTCTATACAGCTGCTCGTTGTGAATT
>Ga0181590_10005723_pt1 | contig 10262 bp, 11 predicted proteins | sample 071ome_34_FD_132446 | JGI IMG/M metagenome (GOLD analysis project Ga0181590, IMG submission 132446) | Coastal salt marsh microbial communities from the Groves Creek Marsh, Skidaway Island, Georgia - 071411BT metaG (megahit assembly) | ecosystem: Environmental > Aquatic > Marine > Intertidal... | reverse complement strand
GTAGGACATCAATCATTAAAAAGTGTAACATCAGGAACTCTTAATAACGCAATGGGTTCTCAAGCACTATTTTCACTTCAAACAGGAACACGACATGTTGCAATAGGTCAATGTGCAATGTATTCTCAAACAGGTGGATTTGATAACATAGCAATAGGATTTAAAGCTCTATCATCTGTAACTACTGAACACAGTAACGTTGCTATTGGATCATGTGCTTTATTAAACACTACTGGTTACGGTAGTGTTGGTATTGGTAGATTTGCATTAATGAACTCAACAGGTTCTCAAAACGTAGCCATTGGTGCTGAAGCGGGATGCTGCATGACAAGCCATATACGTAGTGTTATTATTGGTGCATATGCAGGTAAAAATATTCAGGCAAATTCTTCTACATTTGTAGGATATCAAGCTGGTGGTTTAGCAGTTTCAGGCTCTTGTAATACGTTTGTAGGAACTTGTGCAGGATTAGGTGTAAGTTCATCTACAACTGGTTTTGGAAATGTTGCTGTTGGAAACTGTGCATTATTTTCTTATACAACAGGCCGTTCTAATGTAGCAGTTGGTGATTCAGCATTGAAATGTGCATCAACAGGTATGTGTAATGTTGGTATAGGTTTGAGTGCATTAAGTTCATTGACTACAGCCAATTGTGTCACTGCTGTTGGAGCATGTGCTTTAAGAAGTAATACAACGGGTGGTGGAAATGTCGCTGTTGGATTTAAAGTTTTACAAGCTAATACAACTGGCTCAAGAAATGTAGCAGTAGGATTTGAAAGTGCTAATAATATTACAACTGCAACGGATAACACCGTTATTGGAAGTGCAGCTTTAGTGGCAAATATTGTAGGAAATGCTAACACTGCTGTTGGAAGACAAGCTTTAAAAGATGTAACAGGTTCTGATAATATAGGTGTAGGTTATTATGCAGGTTATAATTTAACAACGGGATCAAATAATATTATTATTGGTAAATATATTACTGCTTCATCAGCAACCGTTTCAAATGAAATTACTTTAGGTAACAATTCACATACATGTTTGAGAATTCCTGGTTTAGATGTGTATGCAAACTCAACTGGATTAGGTGTTGGAGTAACATCACCGTCATATACTTTAGATGTTACAGATGGTACTGCTAAGATTGATAACTTAACAGTTGGTGATGCTGACGAAGGCAGAATAAGAATGACGGCTGCTAGCAGACTTGAATTTAGAGATGGTAACAGTTTTATACAAGAAAGTTCTGGTATTCACTTATATAATAATGCTGGTGGTAGAACAGTTAGAATTTCTACTAGTGGTACGGAAAGAATGAGAGTTGATACTTCTGGTAATGTTGGAATTGGAACAACAAGTCCTGATTATAAATTACAAGTAGCTGGTGACATAGTTCCTGAAACTGATAACACCTATGATTTAGGTAAATCTAGTTTAGTATGGGCTAACATATACACTGGTGACTTACATTTATCCAATGAAGCCAAAGACACAGGAAATGATATAGATGGCACAAAAGGTAACTGGACAATACAAGAAGGTGAAACTGATTTATATATCATAAATAATAAAAACGGTAAAAAATTCAAATTTAAATTAGAGGAAATAGAATAATGGGTATTATTTCTAACGGAACAACATTATTAGATAATGGAGTTTTTCAAAATATTGGTTCTGTAACTTGGGATACTACTGTAAAAACCTCATCATTTACTGCTGTAAGTGGTAATGGGTATTTTGTTAATACAACGTCTGCGTCTATTACAGTTACATTACCTGCCTCTCCAAGTGCTGGAGATATTGTAGCTATAATAGATTATGCTGGAACATCAGCTACAAATGCCATTGTTGTCGCAAGAAATGGATCAAATATAAATGGTTCAGCTGAAAATAAAAATATTATAGTAGCAAATTCTGGTGGTGCTCTTGTTTATATTGACGCAACACAAGGTTGGAAATTTGTTGAAACTTCTGGCTTAAGTGATGTAGGACCTACAGCTCAATTTATTTCTGCCACAGGAGGTACAGTAACAACTTCGGGTGATTACAAAATTCATACTTTTACTGGACCAGGAACATTTACAGTTTGTTCAGTAGGTAATGCATGTGGAACAACAACTGTAGATTATTTAGTAATTGCTGGTGGAGCAGGAGGAAACCAAGACTCTAGTCAACCTCCAGGTGGTGGTGGAGGTGGTGCTGGTGGCTATAGAGAGTCGCATAGTACTAGCACATCAGGTTCTTATACTGCATCTCCTTTAGCAACACCAGCAAGTATAACAGTTACAGCACAGGCTTATCCTATAACAGTAGGTGCAGGTGGTTCACCAACATCATCTATTGTGCCACGATCTCCTTGTAGTCCAGGTCAAGGTAATTCATCTTCTTTTGACACAATCACTTCTGCAGGAGGTGGTGTTGGTGGTTATTATTCAGGAGCGCCTGGTAATTCAGGTGGTTCTGGTGGAGGTGGAGGTGCTAATGGTGGCCAAGGTGGTTCAGGCAATACTCCACCCGTAAGTCCTCCTCAAGGAAATTCAGGTTCACCAAGTCCAGGTCCTGGCACACCAGGCGGAGGTGGAGGAGCAGGAGCTTCAGCACCTGGTTTAAATGGTGGTAATGGTACAACATCTGCTATCAACGGTTCTCCTACTACAAGAGCTGGTGGTGGAGGAGGTGGTAACCCAGGTTCAAGTGGTGGATCAGGTGGCGGTGGAGGTTATAGAACACCAGGCACTGCAAATACTGGTTCAGGTGGTGGAGGATCTTCTAGTAGTGGTAATACTGGTGCTGGTGGATCAGGTATAGTTATTATCAGGTATAAATATCAATAGGAGACAATTATGGCACATTTTGCAAAACTAGGAACTAACAGTAAAGTTATTCAAGTATTAACACTCGATAACAAAGATATGTTAAATGCTGATGGTGTTGAAGACGAAACAGTAGGTCAACAATATTTAGAACAACACAATAATTGGCCTGCACAAATGTGGATTCAAACATCTTATAACACTATTAATAATACACACAGGTTAGGTGGTACACCTTTTAGAGGAAATTATGCAGGTATAGGTTCAATTTGGGATGAAGATAATCAAATCTTCTGGCCTAAAAAACCACATGCATCATGGATAAAAGATTTAACAACTGCTGAATGGAAATCACCTATTGGAGACGCACCAACACTTACATCTGAACAAATATCTCAAAACGAAGCAAATACACATCAATGGAGATATGAATGGAATGAAGAAGAATATCAATCTGATAATTCAACTGGATGGAGTTTAGTTAATACTTTAGTTTAATTATATATATTATACATTAATTATATTATGAAAAAAATAGTTTTGTCTGAACAAGCTTTATTATATGGCAATGTTGAAATGCCCAAAGGTTGGGACATTGACCGAGATAAGTTATCAGGTGACATTTTACAATCACAAATAACAAATTCATCTTTCCCATTCTCACGGACTTGGGATATGTTAAATACCTATATACGAGAACACATTAGTGTCGAATATAGTATTAATCTAATTAACAAAGAAACGTGGGGCAACATTTATAAACCTGCGGAAACTACAATCCCATTATTAAATATTGATCCAGTAGATTTACGTAACTCACCAGACTTTACATTATTATATGGTGTAAAAGTTAAAGATTGTATGGTTCGAATACACTTTGAAGATAATAGACGTAAAGGAAGAAGCTGGGATATATCTTTGACTAATAATAAATTTATAATGTTTCCGTCAACTAATATGTACTATCTAACTAACACACAAAAAGATTCAATAAACTTTGTACAAACAATAACTTATGAATATATCTAAAAATTTTTTAGATAAAAAAGATTTTAAAAAATTAAAAGATAAAATAATGGGAGAATATATGCCTTGGTATTTCAACGAGGGCGTAAATAGAGCTATTGACAAAAATTTTCAATTTGTTTTTACCTTTATAAATAATGGAAAAATTAATTGTTCACAAGAAATGATGAATATTTTAAAACCTATTTTACATAAAATAAAATATAAAAAGTTAAATAGAATAAAAGCAAATTTATTAACTCAAACTAGTAATATTATTGAACATGGAATGCATATTGATCAGGATGAAGGAACTACAGGAATTTTTTATATTAATGACTGTAATGGTTACACCAAGTTTAAAACTGGTGAAAAAATTAAAAGTGAAGAAAATAAATATGTTGAATTTAATTCAATTTTAGAACACACAGGCTCTACTTGTACAGATAAAAATATAAGAGTTGTAATAAATTTTAACTATGTATGAATATTTCTAATTATTATTGGTATTTTAAATCTGCACTTTCACCTAAATTTTGTGATGAGGTTATAGAATATGCTAATTCAAAAAAAGAAGAAATGGCTAGAACAGGTGGATATGGCGACAGAAAATTAAACAAGCAAGAAGTATTAGATTTAAAAAGAAAAAGAAACTCTGATTTAGTTTGGCTTAATGATACTTGGATATATAAAGAATTACATCCATATGTTCATATGGCTAATAAAAATGCTGGTTGGAATTTTGATTGGGATATAAGTGAGTCTTGTCAGTTTACAAAATATAAACTAAACCAATATTATGATTGGCACTGTGATAGTTGGGATAAACCGTATGATAGAAAAAACCCAAACGATCCAGAGCACGGAAAAATTAGAAAACTATCTATGACTTGTCAGTTAACAGATGGATCAGAATATAGTGGTGGAGAACTAGAGTTTGATTTTAGAAATTATGATCCACATATGCGTGATGAATCAATACACAAAATACAGTGTAAAGAAATATTACCAAAAGGTTCTATCATTGTATTCCCTTCATTTGTGTGGCATAGAGTTAAACCCATAACATCAGGCATAAGATATAGTCTTGTTGCTTGGCATTTAGGAAGGCCTTTTAAATAATGTTTATCAATAATTATTTCAGCACAACTATTTGGTCAGAACAAAAACCAGAGTTTGTAACCTCATTAAACAAAGCGTCTGACAAATATATCAAAGATGCAAAAACAAAAGAGAAAGTTTTTATTAAAGAGCACGGTGATTTTGGAAGATCATATCACTCAACACCTTTAACTGCTGATAACGATTTTTTAGATTTTAGAAATTATGTTGGCCAAAAGTCTTGGGAATATTTAGATCATCAAGGTTATGATATGCAACAGTACACAACTATGTTTTCTGAATTGTGGGTACAAGAATTTGCTAAAAAAGGCGGTGGTCATCATCCAGCACACATACATTGGAATCAACACGTATCAGGTTTTTATTTTTTAAAGTGTAGTGACAAAACTTCTTATCCAATATTCCACGAACCAAGAACAGGTGCTAGAGCTACAAAATTAAAAATGAAACCAGATCAAAAAGGTATATGGGGTGGAACTGAACTTATACATTTTAATCCAACACCTGGTACATTAATTATCTTTCCAGGGTTTTTAGAACATGAGTTTGCAGTAGATTTTGGTAAAGAACCTTTTAGATTTATACATTGGAATATAACAGCTGTACCAAAAGGGATAGTAAAAGATGTTTAAAAAGAAAAAATATACAGTTATTCGTCAAGCAATATCTAAAGACTTAGCAGTTTTTGTTGCAAATTATTTTAACATGCAAAGGCAAGTTTATGATACCTGTTTTAGAGAAAAATATTTTTCTCCTTTTGAAACAATTTTTGGATATTATGAGGGTAAAGATGATCAAATTCCTAATACTTATTCTCAATATGCAAACGTAGCTATGGAAACATTATTGTTGAAATGTTTACCACAAATAGAAAAAATAACACGATTAAAATTATATCCTGCATATACTTATGCAAGAATTTATAAAAAAGGTGACGTTCTTAAAAGACACAAAGATAGATTTAGTTGCGAGATATCTACTACTATGAATCTTGGTGGTGATAACTGGCCAATATATCTAAGTCCAAATGAAAATGTGGGCATACCAAATGATAAAAATATTACTACAGAAAGTAAAGCTAAAGGTATCAAAGTAGATTTAAAACCAGGAGATATGCTGGTTTATTCTGGTTGTGAGCTAGAACACTGGAGAGAAAAATTTAAAGGTAAGGAATGCGTACAAGTTTTTCTGCATTATAACAATCGTAAAACACCAGGCGCTAGAGATAATATGTTTGACAAGCGTCCACATTTAGGTCTTCCATCTTGGTTTAGAAAGGATTAGTTATTTTAATTATATATAATATATGACGAAACTAAACACATATATTGTTGAAGGTGGTGTAGGTAAATGTACAACTTTTACAGCGCTAGTAGATAAACTAGCAGAAAAAGCAGGCCAACCCATTCAAGTATATACACCGTACGTACAATGCTTTGCAAACAATCCAAACGTCAAACTTGTATTTGAACAAACAATACCATTAGAAGATGAACGAATAATGGCATCAGATAATATCTATTATTCTGAACCCTACAAATCTAATTTTCAATTTGGTAATCAACATTTAATTGAAGCTTACTGTAATCTACATGACGTAGAATTTGAATCTACAATGGTACCTAAGATGATTACAGATCATTTAAAAAAACAAGTTGATGATTGGAAAGAAAAAAATAAAGTAGGTAAAGATTATATTCTTGTACAATTTACAGGTGGCCAAAGTGGTTGGGTAGGTGGCGCTGTAAACACACCATATAATAATACTAATCCAGGCCGTGTATATCCACAGTGGTTAGCACAAACTGTTGTAAATACTATTAAAAAAAAATATCCAGATTGTACAATATTAGACTGTACCTTACCAAATGAACCAACATATGCAGGCACCATTAAGTGTAATTTACATTGGTCTGGTTTACATGAGTTACTAAAAGATGCTCGTACCTTTATTGGTATTGATTCTTGTTTACAACACTTTTCAGCCTCAATAGGTAAAAGAGGCATTGTTGTATGGGGAAGTACAAAATGGACACAGTTTGGTTATACACATAATACTAATTTACAATTTCACATGGGTTCTAAATGGAACAACAATAAGTTTGATGCAAACGATCCTAGAAACATAATGGTAGAACCTGAAAAGATATTTAATTGTTTTGAAGGTTTATATGAAAACTACAAAGAAAAAGAAGTAAGGTGTGCTAAGGAGTAATGTGGCAAGAAGAAGTTAAAGATGTTTTATGGAAAAATGAAAACTTTTTAACTAACAAATTTATTGATAGTATTTTAGAATATAGTAAAAACCACACACTTGTTGAAATAGAACAAAAAGATACCCATTACGAAGCTTACGCTGACGCAATACGTTATCGACCTGAATTTACTAATCCTATATTGTTTCAATTAAACAAACAGTATAAAGTCTTATTTAATAAAATCACTCAAACAACAGGTATGAGTTCTTTACAGTTTGTAACAAAACGTTTTGTTCCAAATAAATCATTTTACGACTTACACAAAGAGTTACCTACTGTTTATGGTGCGTGTGTGTTTATGTTTTATTTAACTGACGAAACAGACGGTGATTTAGTCTTGCCAGATTTTAATTATCGTATCACACCTAAAAAAAATACTTGTGTAATAATGAAAACAGGTCACTTTCATTTAGTTGAAAAATGTCAAGGAGAACGTATAGTTATCACTGGTTGGCCTTTTGCACCTCATAGTAGATTAACTAAAAATATAAGAAAAAACTATGATAAGTTGTAGTTATAGTTATTATAAATAGTAATATAATAAGGAGATTATATATGGCACATTCGGATGATGCAACAAAAACACTTGAAAAGGCAATCCCAACCACAAATACTGATGGTAATGTTGTTAAATGGGATATAGCTTATTCTTATGAAAAAAATGATTATAAATCAGAATATTCTCAGGAAGTACACCAAACTGAAGAAGGTGAAGAAAAGTTTGCTTTAAAAACTCCAAGTGCTTTTACAAAATCAGAATTAATTGCTTTGTTACCAATTTCACATTGGAACAATGTTTATGACAGTCAATATGAGTCTACTCATCCAGAAGTAGAACCAGCTGTAGAAACAACTGATGAAGATTTTGATGTAACAGCACTTTCTGATTAACAAAATTTAGGTATATTATGAAAAAGATTTTGGTGGGTACGCCTGCACATGATGGAAGAGTTGAAGTATATTATGTAAATTCTTTGATACAAACCATACGATATATGGAAAGTAAGATGTATGAAGTACATCCTATCTTTATGTCATATGATAGTTTGGTTCAAAGAGCTCGTAATGATTTAATTAAAATTGCAGTTGAACAAGATTATGATTATCTATTTTTTATAGATAGTGACATGGTATGGGAACCACAATGGGTAGATGAGTTAATTAATACTCCTGTGGATGTCATCAGTGGCACTGCTCGTAAAAAAACAGATAATGAATTGTCTTTTGCAATTAAGATTAAAAAAGATTTTGAAAATGCTAAACGTCTACCTACAAATCCAGACGTTATGGAGGTAACAGGTACAGGAATGGCATTTACAAAGATAACAAAAAAGGCCTTTACTGATGTTTGGAATTTAAGTCCCAAATATAAAAATGGTGAAAGAGAAGGCCGAATGGTATTTGATATTGGTATTGATAATGATGGTGAATTATATAGTGAAGACACTTCATTTTGTAATAAATGGAAAAGTCTTGGCGGTACTACTTGGGTCGATATCAGTATGACTTGTGGTCACATTGGATCAAAAGTTTTTACTGGTAATTTTAAACAATTTTTTGAACAATACGTAAAAGATTATGGTAAAAACAAAAAATAGGATTCTATGTCAAAAGCACGAAGTTTAGCAGATTTAATTTCAGGTGGCGCAACCATCGAAGCAAGTGAAATTGCTGATAGTACTATTACAGGTGGTAAATTAGCCTCTGATATAACAATTAATACAACAGGCACAGTTACTACTACAAAAATTTCTGGTGCATCATACACTAATCTTACAAATTATTCCGAAGAATTTGATAACTCTTTTTGGGGAAAAAATAGAGCAAGTATATCAGCTAACGCAACAATCGCTCCAAATGGAACCACTACAGCAGATTCTTTAATTGAAAGCACAGATAATAATACACACTATGTTAATAAGATAATTAGTTCAATGGTTACACTGGCTGATGGTGATAAAATTACTTTATCGGTTTATGCTAAAGCAGGTACACGTGATTATTTATTTTTATCATTCAATTGGGCTAACGCTAATAACACAGCGGGAGTATCTGTATTTGATTTAAGTAATGGAACTATTTCAAATACTGCATCTAGCCACGACAACGTAGTTATGGAAGATGTAGGTGAAGGTTGGTATAGATGTTCTATTACAGAAACACATGACGCAAACAATGCTAATGCTACGTTTAGATGTGATATTGGTATTGCATCTGGAGATACAACTTTTTCTTATACTGGAGATGGTTCTTCAAATATTTATATTTGGGGTGCTAGTTTTTCATTGTCAGATAGACCAATTAGTTATATAAAAACTGTAGCAAGTAGTGAAGCCGAAACAGAAGCGTATGTAGAAACTAAAAACTTTAACGTAAATTCTGGTGCGTTATACATTGATACAGATAATAGAAAGGTTGGTATAGGCACATCCACTCCTAGTTCTACACTAGACGTAAATGGTGATTTAACATTGAGTGGCAATATAATTAATACAACAGGTTCAGTTACTACAAGTCAACTTAATTTAGGCGATAATGAAACAGCATACTTTGGTACAGGTAATGATTTAGAAATTTACCACGATGCTAGTAATAGTTATATTAAAGACGCTGGTACTGGTGATTTAAGAATTGAAGGAAGTTTTGTAAGACTAGTTGATACTTCAAACAGTCATACTACAGCCACATTTGCTTCAAGTGCTGTTGTTTTAAGACACAGCAATAATGCTAAATTAACAACAGTATCAAGTGGTATTGATGTTACAGGTAGAGGTAAATTTACAGGCACTAGTAATACAGCTGGTATATTTTTTGATAATTCTGATTTTGGTACATTTGATTGGGAACAATATCAAAATACTGCAGGTCAATTAGTATTTACTATAACAGGTTCTGGTGGTGCTGAAATGACATTAAGAAATAATAACACAGCATCATATACAAATGCAGAATTATTTGTAGGTGGTTCAACAGTTGCAACTACAAGTAATACACTTAACTTATCAAATAAAACGTTAATATCACCAACAATTACAGGCAATGTGGCGTTTGATACAGATAATAG
>Ga0181590_10005722_pt1 | contig 10264 bp, 29 predicted proteins | sample 071ome_34_FD_132446 | JGI IMG/M metagenome (GOLD analysis project Ga0181590, IMG submission 132446) | Coastal salt marsh microbial communities from the Groves Creek Marsh, Skidaway Island, Georgia - 071411BT metaG (megahit assembly) | ecosystem: Environmental > Aquatic > Marine > Intertidal... | reverse complement strand
TCGCCCGTCAGAAGGGCCTCCGAGTCGTGTTCGAGAAACGACGGCTCCCAGGGACGGAGCGGACACGACCAGCCAACACACAAAGCCGATAGTTGGCAGGCGATCAACCTAAACTGACGGAGGGACCCAGGGCACGGTCCCACCAAAACACCCCACACAACACAACCCAACAAACCAACACCCCCAAAAGACCGATAACATGTATGGGATGTCGGGGGTGGCGCGGCAGATGGGTAGGCGAACACGTGTTCGTCGAACAAATGTTCGGGCCGGGGGGGGTATGCGAACGGATGTTCGTGCGTACGTACGTTCGGGCGAACAAACGTTCGAGAAGGTACCGAACGGGGGAGCCGAGACTTTCGGGGTGGTGCAGCTGGTGTTTCACGTGAAACACGAACGGGTGTTCGGGTGGGCGAACAAGTGTTCGATAAATTCGTTCGATTTTATTTTTCAAAAAATGTCGATTGGGGGTTGTCAAGGTGTGGGAATTGTGGCATGATGGTGTCACACCAAAAAGCAAGGGAGTCCAAGTGGATATCGAAGAAATCAACCATCAGGAACGCGTCGATATGATCGGCTACTGGCACAAGTTGCACGGGTTCGAGGACGCGCTCAACTGTGCGTTCGCAACATTCGACCGGGCCGCAGCTAGCGCCGCAGCCGCTGAGTACATCGCACGTCGCAGCCCGTACGGCTTGCTCGACTGACCCAACACCAACAACAACAGGAGATCAGAAGTGATCGACGCACACGGAAACACAATCGACCCAGCCGATATCAAGGCTTATCGGAACGGCTGGCGAGCATGGGAAAACGGCTCGATCGACGCGCTAGAGCGTGCCGACATCCGCCGAGTCTCTCAGGCTTGGTACCTCGGCTTCTACGACGCGAGCGTATCGCGAGCCGAACATATGAAGTACAAGTCGCTCGAATGCCGCCACGCGCTCGACACCAACAGCAAGCCATCGCTTGAACCTCAGTACCCCGGCCACGTGCCATGCAGGTGCTCGACGTGCGACGATCTCCGCAACAGCCCCGACAGTGGCTGGGGCTGATCCCAACCAACCAACAACACAAGGACCCACCCATGAAGTACGCATACGCAACCCGCTACTACGTCGAAACACTCGACGGTGACCGGCTCCGCTGGCCCGACCTTGTCGACTTCGACACCGATCGGACACTGGCCGACATCACCGACGATATCTGGTACGTGATCCTTGACGCTGAGGACTTCACCGACAGAAACCGCACGTCCGACGGCTACGACCGAAGTGACCTCGCTTGGGAACTCGCCGAAGTCGTAGCGTTCGACCGGGCCTAACTCTCCCCCAGTGACCTAGGCAAGTCTCGAAACTGCCTACCCCAACACCCAACAACAACAACAAGGAACCCCAACATGAACCCCACCAGCTACCGACTGTCCGACCTGATCCGGTTCCGGTCTCGCCACCCACGCGCTACCAAAATCGGCAACAACACCTACCTGATCGGCAACGGAACCGATAACGCGCCGTTCACGATCCGGCTTCACTCAACCGACATCGTGCAAGTGTCAGCCGATACGATCCGGTTTGACACTGGCGGATGGCAGACCGTCACCACAAAAGAGCGCATGAACCGTGCGATGCCTAACGGGTGCTCCCTGATTCAGCGTCAGTGGCGCTGGTACGTCAAGACACCTCACGCGACGATTCAGGTAGGCGACCGATTCCATATGAAGCTGAACCGCGATAACGCGTGGACCGTGGTCTCCGCTTTCTCCCCAGTCTGACCCAACACCCAACACCCAACAGAAAGAATCCGACAAGTGACTATTGCAAACTACGACGACGGGCGAGGCTATGACAGTGAGTGCGCCGACTGTGGCACTCCCGGCTTAGCCGGACGCTACCCCGACGACATCGCACGGGACCTCAAGCGAATGGGCTGGGAGATTATGGGCGAGGATGACGGAGTGACCTACGCCGATGCGTACTGCCCAGCTTGCGCCGATGACTGACCTACCCCAACAACACGAAAGAACACTGACGAATGACTACTGCAAACCTCGACACCGAGCGACTTGAGCGTCTGGCATGGATGACTGAGCGCTACGCCCAAAAGCCCACGGCTGTACTCATCAAGAACGTCGAGTACATCACCGACTGGATGACCCGCCCTGAGATTTACGAACAGGAGTACCGGGACGTGGCATCAGAAGGCCGAATCCTCGCCGGAGCCGTGGCTGAACTCATGCGGCGTGGCGTAATCAATCTGGACGACTGACGATGGCCGGCAAACTGACCGACACGCTCGCCCTGCTCGGACTGCTCGCCTTCATCTGGCTAGCTGCATCTCGACTCGACTTCATCATCTCCCCAGATTCTTGCTGGACATCCTGCTAACTATCCCCTACACTTGCCAACAACACCAACAGAAAGGCATCACGCCATGATTGACAAGAACGAACTACTCGACAACTACATCCTCGGCAGCGGCATGTTCGGCTACTGCCCATGGTGGACCGATGTCACCGAAACTGACGATGGCGTGACCGTCACGTCATGGGAAGGCGTCCACACCTTGACTGCCTCGCAGGTTCGGTCGGCATTCGTCACGCTAGTGATGGAAGGTTTCCCGGCTTTGAAGGGCACCGACCTCGATGATCCTGACCTCGACGCCACGATGGCCGACTGCATCCTTCAACGGGCCGCATTCGGTGAAGTTATCTACGGCTGATCCCCTGACCTGGGCAAGTCTTGAAACTGCCCGCCTTTACCAACAACGGAGCAACAATGAACAACACCCCAACGATGAAATATGCACAAGACCACGCTCAGCAACCCTGGGCCAACATCCCCAAACCGAACCAGCATCTGATGATGGACGGCAGTCGATCCGTGCTCGGCCTGTGTCGAGACAGCGGCGCAACAGTCCTTGTGCCGTGGACTGGCCCCCGTGAAGCGCGACACCTCTGCCCCGGTGACCGGGTGCAGTGGGAGGGCAACACGTGGGTTGTCGAAGCGGTGACTGTCACTCTCGCGACGACGAGGGTCGCGGTTTACGCGCCGACGATCGAGTCTGACAGTCGCATGTTGGTGCTCGGATCGTGTGATCTGGTCGACCCGGAGGTGCGACCGCTGTGATTACTAGCTACACCCCGCTCAATATCGAGCCAGACCCGCCGACTATCGACGTGACTGCGACTCTCGCCAACATCTTCGGATGTCATGACGCTGACGTAGACCAGCTTTGCCAGATCTCTGACTGGGCCGCCAACGTGCGGCAGTGGTTACAGGTGTCTGACGCTGACGGCGCGTACTTCGAACTCAAGCAAGGTCTTACTGACACGGCGGAGGGTTTCGCCAAGTGGATGGTGAGCTACGTGAAAGAGGAGGAACGATGAACAGCACTACGATTTTCCAAGAGGTCACGATTCGGGTGGCATACGAAACCTACGGAGGCGAGTTCGAAGCTCTCGACGCCGTGCTGGACGCTATCGAGGAGTCTGCCCCGATCGAGCTGAAGGTGCTGGACTACAGCGCACGCGACCTGCGTCTTGTGCCGACGGAGGAGGCGTGACTCGGCTGTGTGGCATCGCCCTGCTCGGGGCCGTGCTCCTACTCACCGCAACAACCACGCCGCATATGGCGGTCATCGCAGGAGGGCTGTGGCTATCGCTCGCTCTCGCCGGATGAAACAACACGAGTGCCCGGTGCCTGACGGATACGAATGCGTCAACGGGTCACTGTATGACGACAGCGTGCGGACGGTCCGACCGCTGTGCAACTGCGGGTGTCACTTGCCGCCCGGAACTACCAAAAGGAAACCATGAAAGACAACACAAGCACATTGCAGCACGAGGAAGTGTTGCGTCACCCCATCAAGTCGGGCGACCTGCCGTCGGATCAGAAGCCGTCGCAGTGGGTTCGACAGATTATGAAAGAGGCACGCCGCAATGGATAAGACTGCACTGTTCAACGCTGTAGCCAAGCGCACCGGCATCCCGGTGTCCGACATCATCGGAGACTCACGCCGATCGGAACTCGTACATGCCCGACGGGTTGTTGCTGTTGGTCTGCGTGAACTCAAGTGGGCATACCCGGCCATCGGGCGCGCAATGGGGCGAGATCATTCGTCGATCGTGCATCTTGTGCAGACCGCCGACGACGCCACGCGGGCGCTTGCCCGTGAGTGTGTCGACGCCATGTATGAGACAACGTTTACGCTGCGGTACGTGCCGCCGACATCCTTCAACGATTCGCTGACGTGGATCGTGACCAACCCTCGCACCGGGGCAGAGGTCATGTTGCCGTGCGAGTTGACTGACGATCTGTGTGCGGCGTTGGCATCGGGGGACATGGAAGGGTGACTGAGTGGATGCAGGACGCTGCGTGCCGGGGGCGAGACACGGAAATGTTCTTTCCGGTCAAGGGCCAGGCGTCAGGCAGGGCGGCGCAAGCAATTGAGCGGGCCAAGGCTGTGTGCCTGGGTTGCCCGGTGCTTGCGGAGTGCCGTGACTACATCCTCTCCGACCATCCGCGCTACGAAGATGACTACGGTATCTATGCTGCGATGACGCCTGAAGACAGGCATCGTGCCAGGTTCGAAGCTCGTAATGAGCGGCAGCGTGAGCGCCGTCGTCAAAGAAAACACAACAACCAGTAACACAACGTGTTACACTCGTACTTGGAGGTACGACAATGCCAAATGAAAACCTGTCCAGCGATGTACACAGTTCCCGAAGTGGGCCAACGATCTACGTGACGATCTTCTCCGAAATCGGACTTGACGACGCCACTACGACCACGTTCCGGCTGCCGATTGCCAAAGCCACGGACATCTACCGTCAGCTTGGTCAGCACTTGACCGACTTCCATCTTGAGAACCAGCACGAGGAGCACGCTGACCCGCACGAACGCGCTGCCCTCATGGACGAGTACCACGAGCATCAGGCCGACATCGAACGCGACCTGATGTTTGCCGAGCCGTTCTGATGCTGGCTCTTGCCGCTGTGGGCGGTGCTGTTGTCGGATTCAGCATCGCCCGCAGCGTCACCTACGAACGCTGGGTGCGTGACCGCCGTGACCGTGCGGCCATCGCTCAACGTCAACGAATCAACGAACACTTCAACCAACGAAAAGGAGTACAGCATGTTGCCTGTACAAAAGACGTGGACCGAACATCAGGTTTGGCTACGCGAACAAGCCGGACCTAAAGCCACCGCATTCAACACACCACATCGGGTGTCTGCGGCTGGCGATTGCCTGCGGGCGCGTGGGATGTCAGCACTCGGGGCGATGGAGTCCGAAGAGTTCTCGCCCCAGACCTACATGGCGTTTGCGATCGGCAACGCGATCCACGAATCCATTCAGGATGCACTCGATCAGGACCACAACGGTTGGACGTTTGAGGCTGAGGTGCCGATTGACTTGACCGAAGCGTCAAAGAAAGTCGGGCACGGTGTTGAGGAGTTCGGCCTGTCCGGTCACGCCGACGGCATCCTGACCAGCATCATGGACGACACCCGCACAGTGGTCGAGATCAAGACCGTGTCAGGGTTCGCCGCCAAGCTGGCGTGGCCCGCTGGTCGCAACACGATGGGGCACGGGCCGAAGCGGGAGCACTGGGCACAAGCCGCCTTGTATGCGGTCGGTGCTGACGCCGACTCCGTGATGATCGTGTACGTGTCAAAGGAGGGTGATTTCCGCACTGGCATCAAGGCTGGCGACATGCACCAGTGGGTGCGGGGGTTGTACGAGGTGGACGAAGACACCGGGCTGTCGTTGTACGACCTTGCCCTAGAGGAACTGCGTCACTTCCAGTACGTTGACCGCTACACCCGCAAGGGCATGATCCCGCCTGCGTTTGTGCCGGACGACGACGGCAGTCTCAACCTGATGCACGAACGACCCGAGTACATGGCAAAGCACGGTGAATGGCGATGCCGGTACTGCATGTACAACACGACATGTCGCAGCTTGCCTGCTGATGAGGTGTCGGTTGAGATGATTGAAAGGATCAAGCAATGACGGACCCACGACGCACCATTGACATCACTGCGACGATGGCGAACCTTTTCGGGTGCGGCAACAGCGATGACATCATCGACCGGCTGTGCGAGATTTCCGATCTGGCTGCGAACGTCCGTGTTGCGCTCGTTAACTCCGACATCAAGACCGCAGTGCAGGACTTGTTCGTCAATGAAGACATCTTCATGAACCAGTTCGCAGTGTGGGAAAAAGAGTGGTGAAAGAAACAATCCTGAGGAAAGGAAACCTATGACCACGGACCTGCAAGCCCTAGCGAAACCCGTACCCGATAACTGGGTACACCAGAAGCCTGGCAAGTTCGCCGCTGACTACATCAAGCACGGCGACGCAGTGCAGATCGCACTGTCCAAGCTGGCCGTGCCCCCGTCGCAGGAGATCACTCAGTTGATCCGCAACGCAGAAGGGCACGTTGGCGGCGTGGTGCTTCGCATGGTGCTCCAGATTGACGGCAACACCGTCGTCATTGACGAGGTGGGCGAATCCGAGCGGCCTGGATCTGTGGATGCGGTCAAGTCAGCCGTGTCGGATGCGTACAAGCGATGCCTCATGCGGTGTGGCGTGGCCTTGTCCTTGTATTGCGAGAACTATGTGCTAGATCAGCTACTCGCACAGAAGAACCCAACCAACGAAGGGAATGACAATGCTGAATGACGGACAGATCCAGAACATTGAGGGCAACCTCGGGCGTGACTGGGAATCCAAGACGGTGACCGTGCAAGGCGTTGAGAAGACGCTTTGGGAGTCGGCTGTCGCCTTGTCGAACGGCAAGGACGAGCCTGCGACATGGGTCAGCCTGACCGTGTGGCCGAACCGCAACGACAACTCCGACGCTGAAGGCCGTGCGATCGCTGAGGCGACCGGCAAGGGGTCAAAGGTGATGGTGCGTGGCAAGGTCAAGGCCGGTTCGTACGTGAACAAGCAGGGCCAGACGGTGCAGACGTGGGAGATGGGGGTGTACCGGTTGGGTCAGCAGATCCTGCCGCCCCGTGACAACTCTGCGGGTGTTGCTGCTGCGTTCCCTGGCGCGACCATGCAGAAGTACGACAACGCTTCGATGGAGCCGTTCTGATGCAAACACCGAACACTGCCGAGAAGCGGCCTGATGGCATCCCTAAGATGGTGTCGCCTAGAGAACTGTCTGAACTAATCGGCATCAACGTGCACACGCTCGCCAACTGGCGCTCGAAAGGACAGGGACCACGCAGCTTCCGCCTTTGTGGCTCCGTGAAGTATGTCCTGCAAGATGTGGCAGCCTGGATCGAGGAGGAACGGCGGGCTGAAGCATGAGTAATGACACTGCGGTCACGCTACGTCTACCCCAAGACGTGCTCGATCGTTTGACCAAGCTCGCAGCGGACGACGGGGTGAGTCGTTCGCTGTTGATACGCCGGTTCTTGTTGACCGGCATTTACCAAAGGGAGGGCCTTCATGACTGATGACATTGGGCATCAACTAGCGCTTGAAGGCATGAATCGGGCTTGGCGTAACGCCGAAACCGATTGGAAAGCCACTGCGGCAGAAGTTATCGAACGCCTTGCAGACAACCCGCAAGGGTTTACGTCTGACGATGTGTTGCGGGAACTGGCATCGCTTCAGTGCTCTACGCACGACAATCGAGCCTTAGGCGGTCTGATGAGGACAAGCGCCAAGGAACTTCGTTTGAAGAAAGTAGGGCTGGAAGAGTCAACCCGTCCCGAACGGCACCGTGGCATTGTCGCCCGTTGGCGTGCAGAAAAGTTCTGCTAACTGTGGCAGTTAGTCACCCATTTGCCATCGTCCCACTCGGGATGCTTGGCACTGTCTCGGCCAGTGCAGTGTGTGTCTACGCTGTGCTGGCCGAGGCTGCGAACCAGCACCAGACTTCGTGGCCTAGCAAAGCGACCATCGGTGACCGTACCGGGCTGTCGCCTCGGACGGTACAGCGATGCATCGCAGAGTTGCGCGACGCAGGGTGGATTCGTGTCTCGGAACGCAATCGAGACAACGGTTCGCAGACCTCCAACACGTATTTGGTGATGCGTGTTAGGGGAGACACTGGTGTCCTACCCCCCCAGGACATTGGTGTCTCCCCCCCGGAGACAGTTTTGTCTCCCCCTGAACCAGACCCAGTAGAACCAGACCCATGTGGTTCTGAACCTTTATTTCCTATCGTCCATCCGCAAGCGGATGAACAACCGAACGAACAACAGGACTTCGACATCTGGTGGGCCGAGTATCCACGCAAGGTGCGGAAGCCTGAAGCCAGGAGGGCTTATGCCAAAGCAGCGAAGAAGGTCGGTCATGACCGCCTGCTTGACGCTATGCGAACGTACCGAGACTTTGACAGCCGTGTGGAAGCAGGGTTCATTCTCCATGCTTCGACGTGGCTCAACAACGAATGCTGGGACGACGAGATCGTGGAATCCCGTCAGAACGACGAGGAGCGCCAATGGCAGCTTCTGAGACAGCAGATGGGGTCCGAAGGCGACGAGGCGCTGTGATCGCAGCAGCGACGCTCCTGACGGCTCTCACGGCATGTGCGGAAGACGACCCGCTGCACGACACGATGTCGCCAGAGGCCGTCAAAGACACCTCAGCCCCTACCACGACCACAACAGTACCCGTCACGACAACAAGCACCACGACGACAACCACAACGACGACAACCACAACGGTCCCCGTCGTTCGTACCTTCTGGGACAACGTGGAGCGTTGGCGACCAGCCGTTACAGAAGCAGTCTTCGCATTCGGCGGTGACGACGCTGACGTTCATCGGTTTCTCCGAATCATGCAATGCGAATCGGCAGGGCTACCGGACGCCAAGAACCCCAACAGTAGCGCATCAGGACTCATGCAACATTTGACTCGATACTGGGACGACAGGGCCGAACGAGCAGGCAGGCCAGGGGCTGACGTGTTCGACCCCGCAGCAAACATCTGGGTGTCAGCGTGGCTGGCACTCGCCGCCCCCGAAGGCGGATGGCAACACTGGGTATGCAAATGAAACGACACGAAGCAGCCGACCTCGTAGCCCACGCCAAGACGCTATGGGGCACAGCGATGAAGATCACCGCCCAGACCGCAGACGAATGGGCACAACACGCAGGCGACCTACACCCCACCCTCGTACGCCAAGCGCTCGATGCCTACGCCGGTGAAGGACGCGAATTCCCGCCGCCGCTCGGCACACTCATGGCACGGGCACGAGGGCTACGACCCAAACGATCCTGGGACAACGACAGCAACGAAATGCAATGCCACGAATGCTCCGGCCCCACACTCATCGACCGCAACGGCAACCGACAACCACACTTCGCACACTGCCCCACCTACGGCACTGGGTCGCTCAAACTAACGAAGCCAGCCGCCGACCCTGAGTGGTATGTTGTGTGAATGGACTTCGACGGTGACGAAGATTTCGCAGGACTACTCGTAGTCGGATGGGACAAGTTTGACAATGCGCCCATCGCAGCAACAACCGTTGAACCCTGGCTTGACCTAACGATCAATCAAGAACGGGCCGTGTGGCAGCTAATCGCAGAGATCGCGCTTGAGAACTGCGCCCGGTTCGCTGTGCCAGACACCGTTGACGACATGTTCCCAGAATAGAAAAGCCCCCCTGGATGCGATCAACAGGGGGGCCTTTCGGGTTGCGGGTGTTTCAACAGGCAACAAGAACCCGTCGCAGGATCTCCCTGCGCACCATGCCCGCACCGTTTACTTCTTCTTGGCTTCCTTACGGATCTTACCAAGCAGAGCAGCCATATGCGGCGACTCATAACAGCCGGTCATGCGGCCCTTGGCGATCACCTCTCGCCAATGGTTAGGCGACTCGATGACGGCGGTGCCTTCGCCTGGGATACCGACTCGGTATTCGTCGGTGTTGCTGTCGTAGGTCAGAAACATTCCTGAATCCTCTGGTAGGGGGCCGTCAACCCAGCCCGAACTTGTAAGAGCCTGAAGATGCCACCACTCACTGCGGACAGTCTGCTTCAAACCCCACTTAGCAAGGTACGGCTTGACCGCACGGTCAGCCATCGCCCGAGTCACACCGACCGGACGCTTCAAGTCTACAGCGTGCCCATACCCGTCTGCCTGCTCCATATGCCACGACCCACGAGGCTTCCACGCATACGGAAAGCTCTTGCCGGTACGCAGGATCCGGTCAGGGTTCGCAGCTAGGTTGCCGCGTCCAGCCTTGTACCGGTCGTACAGCGCCTTCTGCTTGGAGTAGAGACGCACGGCAGGGT
>Ga0181590_10005718_pt1 | contig 10269 bp, 6 predicted proteins | sample 071ome_34_FD_132446 | JGI IMG/M metagenome (GOLD analysis project Ga0181590, IMG submission 132446) | Coastal salt marsh microbial communities from the Groves Creek Marsh, Skidaway Island, Georgia - 071411BT metaG (megahit assembly) | ecosystem: Environmental > Aquatic > Marine > Intertidal zone... | reverse complement strand
GGGAGCAGGGGGGCAGTCCATGGAAGCAGCAGGGGTGGAAGTGCTGATCGATTTCACTCGTCACGGGGTTTTTGGGCTTGTGGAGGTTTTACGTCATTATTTTCAGTTCAGACGCTGGCTCCGTCAATTGGTACAGGAAGCTCTCAAGCGGAAGCCTCGGGTCGTGGTGTTGACCGACTATGCCGGGTTTAACCTGCGCTTTGCCAAGGCTCTGCGGCATGCCATCAAGCGCAGCGGAAGCGCTTGGAGTCCCCGAATCATCTATTATGTTTCACCTCAGGTTTGGGCTTCTAGGGCTTCACGGGTGTTTGCCCTGCAGAACCATGTGGATTGTTTACTGAGTCTTTTCCCCTTTGAGAAGGCCTGGTATCGTTTGCGCGCTCCAGGCTTTCGGGTGGAATATGTCGGGGATCCCATGCGAGATCGTTATCAGTCCTGTTTCAGAGCCCAGGGTCGCATCCTTTCTGATCGCCCCTGCCTAGTGCTTCTGCCGGGCAGTCGAGAAGGTGAATTGAAACGCCATCTTCCCTTAATGAGTCAGGCGATGGTTGGCATTGAACGGGAAGCAGGGAAGGTTCGCTTCATCATGGTTCTTTCCAGCCAGCGTCATGTCGAGCTGGCAAAAGCCCTGATGGGGCATCCTGAAAATCTTACCTTTCAGGTCGGGTCGCTCAGTGATGCGCTCGCTCAGGCAGATCTTGCCATTGCTTGCTCAGGTACCGTGACCCGCGAATGCGCTTATCACGGTGTGCCAACCGTGGTTTTCTATCGACTTGCCTGGCTGACATACCAGGTGGCTCGCCTGATCGTTCAGGTAAAATACATTTCTATGGCAAATCTCATGCTAGGACGTGAAGTTTTTCCGGAACTGATTCAGGGTCATGCCACCCCAAAACGTATGGTGGACAAGGTGGTCGTCTGGCTGCGCTCCAGCAGCCAGAGGCAAGCGGCTCACGATGCCTTGGCCGATTTGATGCACAAAGCTAGTCCGGAGCAGGCTTTTGATCGAGCAGCTCAGGTGATTTGGGAATACCTGTCATCACCGCCTGGGCCCCAGTCACCTTCTGAAATTGAGTCAAGCGGTGTAGGGTAGGGCGACAGAGCGATAAAGTTGCCTGATGACCTCAGGTCCGTGGCTTTGTTCGAGCCGGCGTATGATGAAATGTCCTCTGGCCATTCGCTGAAAGTGGCGTATAAAAATAAGGTTAATCGCCATGCCCCCAGCTGCGCCGGCAATCGGGATCATCTTAGCCGCTGCCTGCTGGGATAGGATCACGCCGAATCGAGCTGCGACCGCTGAAATCAGACGAGGCAAGACAGCTCCACTGCCTCGACTGATTTGGGCAGCAGCCAGAGCAGCGGTTGCTTCGGAAACAACTCGAGCCAGTGCTAGTCGCACCGCCCAATAATTGCTGGAACCTGGCTGATCCTTCTGCTTGCCGCCTTCAAGAGCAAATACCTCGATGCACGCAGTGAGGGTTTCTGGCGAACGAATGGAAAAGCCTTCACTGCGAGCAATGTCAGCAATCGAGCGGAGCATCAACGTGGTCGACAAGGGGATTTCCCATAGAAAAGTAGCCAGTCCCAGCGCCCCGCCAAGGCCTCCGGAAACCATCAGAGCCATTTGGTGGATGCCGGGTGCAGCCTTTCCAGGTGCGCCATCCCTCATGGTGATGCTTGCCAGCTTGACGGAATGATTCAGCGCTGCCGTGGTGCTTAACTCAATGGTTGAGCGGAAAAATTTAGGTAGGCACCCCATGGCTCGCTCAACGGGCCTTCCCAGTTTTTGAGTGAGCTTGCTGGCCATGGTGGGACCCTCCAAAAGCAGTCTTGCTCGTCTCAAGTCCTTTAGATCCTGGTCGCTTAGAGAAGCACCTACTGGCATCACTTCGCCTAGCATGTAAGGAAGATGACAGAGTGCTCTGCGTGATTCAATTCAGGAATGCTTGTTGTCTCGGTTCTGGAGGGTTGTTGCCATCATGAAAGAAAAATGATCAGGGGATGTCCCTTTTTGATGCCAGCTTTCGCTAGGAAAAATAGGAACACCAAGTGGAGATCTCACGATCAGTCTGTGAAAGCCCTAAGTCGGGCTCGAGCATACCGAGTATGATGAAGATTGGGGGGTGAAGGTGTCTTTTAATAAAGAAATAAAACTGTTTTCTGTCGTCGCGCTGCTGCAGATTGGAAACGCTAGGAGAAAGGCTAAGCTTGTGAAATGCAAAAAAGGAATGAACCTACGGAGTCTTTGGGTCTGTCTCTTCATCCTCCCATACATGGGTGGCTGTCAGTCCAGATCAACCCACACTGTGGTCAGTACCGTGCCACATCCTAGGGTGATACGTCAGGTCACCACCACCACGACAACCAGCAATCCTGAGTCCAACCACCAACCTGCAGGGTTGGATGCAAGGGCGGTCCATCAAAATTTGCTGCAAGTGGAGAAAGATACACTTCAGTCAGTCCATCCTAATGGGTTGAGTTCCCCCACACGTGAAGTCATCAAGTTGCACGAAGCCCTGCTGTCCGATGAGGTGTTGCTGACTTATGTGCAAACATCCAAGCAGCCTTTTTTCCTGAACGCAGAATCGATGATTTACCTGAAAGATATCGGCGTTTCGGAAACCATCATTACCCTCATGCTTGAGCGGGATCAGCAGCATGGTTTGAGTGCGCATTCGCTTGCTTCGCCTGGGGGGATCCAAGAACTTGAGGGGGGCGATTTGGCCACTGCGACGCCTGCCTCCTCATCGGTGGAAAATTCACCACCAGGGCCGATTGAAGGCTCTGTTAATACCTATGGCTTCAACTCGAAGGTCACCAGTCCTGGTCCGTCAACGACCACGACCACCACCGTGACCACGGAATATTTCCAGGAACAACTTGAGCCTTACGGGGCCTGGGTCCATGTGACCGATCACGGTTGGTGCTGGCGACCCACCGTTGCCGTTCGAAACCCAGCATGGAGACCCTATTGTGATAATGGGCGTTGGGTCTACAGCGATTGCGGTTGGTATTGGCACTCCTATTACTCATGGGGATGGGCTCCATTTCATTATGGTCGATGGAGCCTGCATGGATCCTATGGTTGGGTCTGGGTGCCTGATACGGTTTGGGGGCCTTCCTGGGTGACCTGGAGAACCTCTGACGCCTACTGTGGCTGGGCTCCGCTGCCTCCGGGATCACATTATCAGGTAGGCGTTGGTTTCTCTTACCACGGCAGCCGGGTCTCGGTAGGTTTTGGTTTCGGCCTCGGCCACGCCCACTATGCCTTCGTTTCCAAGAGACATTTTCGCGATGATCATGTGGGGCGACATGGGGTGAAAGTGGAACAATCCCGCGACGTCTACAATCACTCCACAGTCATCAATCAATACAATGTGGTCAACAACAACACCGTAATCAATGAGGGTGTTGATCCCCAAAACCTAGGCCTCGGATCGAGGGAGGAACTTCGCAAGGTGCGTCTAGACGATGTTGGGAACCCCAATAAGCAGGTGCTTACAGCGAATCAGGGCAACTCCCTGAAGGTTTTTCGGCCATCACTGCCAGCGCAGCAGACTGAACTCTCAAGGCAGTTGCTCAACCGTCAAGCCAGTCGCCCTGCGCTCAGTCGACCTACAATGAATCGCACATCCCAAAAGAGCAGTCACCTTGCCCAACGCCAGAGCGAAGGCGGTGCTAATTTGCCTGGCCGTCTGCTCAGGCCCCTTGCTGGCGAAGATGCCAGGCCGGCTTCGGCGACAGGTCAACCTCAGGGTCAGCCCGTGATGCGCTCATCCCAAGCAACTTCAAGCTTTGGAAATGCCTCAAGTGACGCGGGACTTGCCAGGTCTTCTATGAGGCCGGGTGCCTCCGTGGGCATGAATCGTGAGAACCGGACTCTGACGACCAGAAACGATCGGGAATCGATCAGTAGATCAACCATCGCCCCAAGGGGAAATCTCAGGCCAGCTATCACAAGCCCACGCATTGGGCGCATTGAACAGCCACTTACCTCTGGGCGTAGCACTTCCTTACCGCAGAGGCAGCCTAGCGGTGCAGTCTCTGCTAGCCGGATCACCGAGCCCTCTGGATTGTCCGCTTCCAGGTCTGATTTGCAGCGCAGCCGCCCATCCGTATCACAGCGAGAATCCTTCCAAAGCACAGGCCCTTCAATCTCCGCTTCAGGCAATCGATCTTCAATCCACACCAGGCCGAGCCTCAGCCAGTCTAAACTCGGACAAATCTCTGGCTCGAGTACCCCAGTGATGCGTTCATCAGCCATGTCCTCCAGGGCTTCCCAATTGAACCAAGCCACCCCTGGTAATCGGCACCTTCGATCTGATCAAGCTACGTCCACGGTGGGAGGGAATCTTGGAGCAAGGGGAGCTTCATCGGGCGCGTCTAGATCGGTTGCGCCCAGTTCGAAAAGCTTATTGAATCGTCCTTCTGCCGCCAGGTTGCCCAGTAGTGGTAACCTCAATCGCCGTAATTCTGCGGTCCAAACCCCTCGATCTGTCATGCCTTCCTCAAATCCCTCCAGCGCTGCGAGTATGCGTCGCCCAAATATGACGGCTGCAGGACGCTCTTCAGTCGCGCCCAGTCGATCCGCAGCCTCTCCTCGCGGTGCTGCCTCGTCATCGAACAACTCCAGGACCCTGTCCAGGCCAGGAAGATGAAACCCTGCACGAACAGCCCAAGAGAATGGCCTGGGATGCCAAGCATGGGATATGCTTTATGCTTTGGCATATCCTTGCTCACCCAAACCATCGGAGGAGAAGCCAGGGATTTAATTTACGAAACTGGTTTTGAGGAGACCGAAGGTTATTCGATGGAAAAGGATCTGATCGGGCAATCAGGGTGGATAGGTTATGTGAGTGGGGGGGATTTTCTTGAGACCAATCATGATGCCTCAACAGGATTGCTTGAGTTGATGAATGAACCAGGCAACCAGAGAGCATATATCGGCTTTGCTCCACCAGCTCATTCCCTGCCGATTGAATTCCTCAGTGTGATCATGCCCGTTGATTATGTCCCTGCGATGGATGTTGTTGACCAAGTGCTGCGCTTTGATGTGGAGATGGGGATCGTGGATTCACTCAACAATCAGCGAGATAATTTCAGGTGGAGTGCCTATAACAGTGAGGGGTTTCGTCTTTTCTCATTGGACTTTGATAATGAGACCAAATTCATTGCCTACAGTTTAGATGATGAGCAGGGATTGAGGGATACGGACTATGTTTTTGAAAATGATATCATTTATGACCTGACGATCCTGATGGATTTCCCCAGGAATCGCTGGGAGGCATCCATTGGCACGACCGCATTGTTTGAGGCTCAACCGATCACCACTATCGGCTCAGAGTTAAACTTGAGCGACATGGATGCTGTTTGGAGCATTTATGATCCCGATAGCCCAGGAGATAATTTTTTGGTTTTCGATAACTATAAACTAGAGCTTATAAAGTCTTCTCCTGTGCCTCTGGTGCTGCAGCCCATAGGGCTTTCCATTGAAGGCTTTTTCACTCTCCGCATTGCCGGGCCAGCCGGGAGTCTCTGTGATTTGGAGTACAGCGAGGATTTGGTTCAGTGGAAACCAGCCGTCTCTGGCGTTCAAATCGGGGTTGATGGGGTCACCCAGTGGTCTGATTCGACCTCCAAGGCAACTGCGATACGATATTACCGTGCCACGACTGTGGGCCTCTGAGCTTTGCTTTGAGCGGCTCATCAGTTTGTCTGGCATCCTAGGATGCCCTCTCTTACCTTCTGGCATTGCGCCCTGCGTGGATACCTGAGAGGCTGGAGCTCATGGTTTGCAGCCGATACGTTCATCCCATAACTCCCCTCATGCACCGAGCTCGGTGCATGGAGTGCTGGGTCCTGATGGCAGCGTGTTTGTCCATGCCCTGGTTTCATGTTTTGGGAACAGGCGAGCGCTCGGCCGATCCACTTCGTCCCAATGTGGTTCTCCTCATGGCTGATGACCTTGGTTGGGCAGATGTTGGTTTCAATGGTAATCAGGTTGTCCAAACTCCAGAGCTGGACGCTATGGCAAGTGAGGCATTGGTTTTTGATCGTTTTTACGCCGCTGCCCCAGTCTGTAGCCCAACTCGTGGCTCTTGTCTGACTGGGCGCCATCCCTATCGCTATGGAATCACCCATGCCAATGTGGGCCACCTGCCTGAGAGTGAGCTCACGTTAGCTGAATATCTCAAGCCATTCGGTTATTCCTCTGGCCACTTTGGTAAGTGGCATTTGGGGACATTGTCTCTGGAGGGGCGGGATTCAAATCGGGGAGGGGATCGTCACCACGAACACTATTCCCCTCCCTCCAGACACGGGTTTGATACCTATTTCAGCACCGAGGCCAAGGTCCCGACCTGGGATCCCATGTGGAGACCCTCTGGGGCGACTCAAATTTGGTGGGACCCGGTTGAGGCGACAAAGCGCAAACCTTATGGCACTGCCTACTGGAACTCAAAGGGTCGCATTGAACAAGGCATGGATGGCGATGATTCAGCTTTGATCATGAGTCAAGCGCTGGCATTCATGGAGACTGCCCAGATAGAGGATAAACCGTTCCTGGCAGTGATTTGGTTTCATGCGCCTCACTTGCCAGTGGTAGCTGGCAAGCAGTGGAGCGAACCTTATGCATCTTTGGGTGCTTACCACCGCCACTATTACGGTTGCATTACCGCCATGGACGCTCAAATAGGTCGTCTAAGATCTTTTTTGCAGCAAAAAGGTCTCTCCGATCACACCATGTTATGGTTTTGTTCAGACAATGGCCCTGAGGGTAAGTCGTACGCGGCTCCTGGTTCAGCTATGCCTTTCCAGGGTAGAAAACGAAGCTTGCTAGAAGGGGGAATCAGGGTGCCTGCCATGTTGGAGTGGCCTTCCATGATTACTGAAGCAAGGCGGACAAATCTTCCAGCCGTAACCTCGGATTATCTGCCAACTGTTGCCGATTTTCTCGGGGAACCCTTGCCTGATCGTCCTTACGATGGACTCAGCCTGCGTCCAGTGATTGAAAATGCCGACTCAGTGGCTCACACGTCTCTTGCCTCGCGCAGTATCGGATTTCAGTCTGGTAATCAGGGGGCTTGGATGCGTGGCACCATGAAATATTATGCTGCTGAAAATGGGACGCAGGAGTGGCTCTTTGACCTGAGCCATGACGCACGGGAGGCAAGGAATCTTGCGTCGACTTCACCCACAGTCCTTAAGAGTTTGCGCTCAGCTTTCCTCGATTGGCAGGCATCTTGTCTGGATAGCCTTCAATCTCAGGATCGGTAAATCTTCCTTATAATCACATATGACTCAGGTTTCTTCATCCTCGTTGACTCCTTGGTGGCAAAAGCCACTGTGGATTCGTGTGCTGCCTTTTGTGGGGTTTCTCATGTTAACGTCCCTGCAGGGATCCTTTGGAGAGTCCTCGATCTACTGGGTCTACGTCCTCAAGACTGTGGTGGGGTGTTTTCTCTTGGCATTCATGTGGCCCAAAGTGGCTGAGATGCGCTGGAGTTGCAGTCCGGAGGCCATTGCTGTGGGCTTCCTCTGCTTCATTGTTTGGGTTGGCCTGGACGGGTTTTACCCAAGGCTTGACGAAGTGTTTGATTCAAATCGGGCCAGTGAGCCCGATGGGTATTGGAACCCGCTGGCTTTTTTTGAGGCTTCGCCCTCGATTGCCTGGCTGGTGATTGGCGTAAGGATCTTGGGGTCTGCCTTGATTGTCCCACCTCTTGAAGAGGTTTTCTATCGTTCAACCGTTTATCGCTATATCATTGATCCCAAGATAGAGTCTGTTGGCCTGGGGCAATTTCACGGCAAGGCTTTTCTAGGGACATGCTTGCTCTTTGGTCTGGTCCATCAGGAATGGCTAGCCGGCGTTATTTGCGGGATCGCATTCCAGTGGTTGGTGCTGCGTAAGCAGCGGCTGGGAGATGCCATCAGTGCCCATGCTATCACCAATTTGCTTCTCGGACTTTATGTGGTGGGAACCAAATCCTGGCGGTTTTGGTGAAGCGTCCGATACCCGGCTTTCCAACTCGATCATTGACAGTGCTGGGGCTTCTGATATTTTCCCCGCTCGTTTTGGGCAATGCCAATGCCTGCTCAAGCGATTTGACTTCGGCAATCTCTCTATAGATTCACCGCTTACAAAAAATTATGGCTAAAAAAGCAACAGGAACCAAAAAGGTAAAATACGTTTATCACTTCGGTAATAAGACCGACGGTCATGGAAAAATGAAGGAACTGCTTGGTGGCAAAGGAGCTAACCTGGCAGAAATGACCCGCATCGGACTTCCAGTGCCTCCTGGGTTTACCATTTCAACCGAGGTCTGCACCTACTACTACGATCACAAGCGTACTTACCCCAAGGTTTTGCAGTCACAAATGGAGGAAGGGGTCAAGCTGATGGAAAAGCAGCTTGGGAAAAAATTTGGTGATAAGAACAATCCATTGTTGCTCTCAGTTCGCTCCGGTGCTCGTGAATCTATGCCGGGCATGATGGACACCATCCTCAATTTGGGTCTTAACGATGAGACCGTTGAGGCCCTAGCTGTTTCAAGCGGCAACGAGCGTTTCGCCTGGGATAGCTACCGCCGCTTCATTCAAATGTATGGAGATGTCGTCATGGGGGTTCAGAAATTGCCATCCGAAGACGAAGAACCCTTTGAATTGGTTATCGAAAAGGTCAAAAAGGATCGGCTCAAAAACGCCCACGCTGAGGATACTGCTCTATCTGCTGAGGATCTCAAGGTTCTGGTCGAAGCGTTCAAGAAACTGGTCAAGCAGCGCACGGGTAAGGCTTTTCCCAATAACCCTTGGGATCAGCTCCGAGGTGCCGTGGGGGCTGTGTTCAGCAGCTGGATGAATGACCGAGCCATTGTTTACCGTCGCAAATACAACATCCCCGCCGAATGGGGGACTGCCGTCAACGTGCAGTCCATGGTGTTCGGTAACACAGGTGAGAATTCAGGTTCAGGCGTAGCCTTTACCCGTGATCCTGCCACAGGTGAAAAGGTTTTCTGGGGCGAATTCATGATGAATGCCCAGGGTGAGGATGTGGTTGCTGGCGTGCGCACGCCCAACCCTGTTGCCGACCTTGTTAAGGTCATGCCCAAGGCGCATAAAGAGTTGTTGAGAATATGCAAGGTGCTTGAGACCCATTTTCGGGACGTGCAGGACTTTGAATTCACCATCGAAGAGGAGAAGGTCTTCATGCTGCAGACTCGCAACGGTAAGCGCACAGGCCTAGCAGCCGTTCGCATTGCCTGCGAAATGGTCGCCGAGAAATTGATTAGCTGGAAGGATGCCATCAAGCGTATCCCGGCTGATGACCTCGATCAACTTCTCGCTCCAGTCTTTGATCAGGCTGCCGTCAAAAAGGTCAAGACGATCGCTAAGGGTCTTCCTGCTGGACCTGGTGCGGCCACTGGTAAGGTCTATTTCAATGCCGACCGGGCTGAGGCTGCCAAGGCAAAGGGTGAGGAAGTATTGCTAGTTCGTTTGGAAACATCGCCTGAAGATCTTCGAGGCATGATTGCTGCCAATGGTATCCTCACGGCTCGCGGTGGGGTGAGTTCTCATGCCGCACTGGTTGCCAGGCAGATGGGCAAAATTTGCGTTTGTGGGGCTTCTGAGGTTCAGATCAATTACGCCAAACGGACGATGAAAATCGGCAAGCTGAACTTCAAAGAAGGGGATTATCTCTCCATTGATGGGACTTCCGGTGAAATTTTTGCTGGCGAGGTCAAGACAGCACCTTCAGAAGTGATTCAGGGATTGCTTGAAAACAAAGCAGCAGCCAAGAAGAGCCGGACTTATAAGAACTTCAAGCAAATCATGGACTGGTCTGCGAAGGCGACTCGAATGCAGGTCCGCACCAATGCTGACACACCAGGTCAGGTGAAAAATGCAGTGGCTTTTGGTGCCTCGGGCATCGGTCTTTGCCGCACTGAGCATATGTTCTTCGAGGGCAATCGAATCGATGCGGTCAGGGAGATGATTCTAGCAGAGAATGAAGCTGACCGTCGCAAGGCACTGAAAAAGCTTTTACCTTACCAGCGTAGAGACTTCGAAGGCATCTTCAAAGCCCTGGATGGTCTGCCTGCCACCATTCGCCTGCTTGACCCTCCTTTGCATGAGTTTTTGCCGCATGACAGCAAGCAAATGGCTGATCTGGCCAAGAAGCTTAAGGTTAAACCAGCTGAAATCCAAAAGCGTGTCAATGAACTGCATGAGTTCAACCCCATGCTTGGGCATCGCGGCTGCCGACTAGCCATC
>Ga0181590_10005703_pt1 | contig 10281 bp, 10 predicted proteins | sample 071ome_34_FD_132446 | JGI IMG/M metagenome (GOLD analysis project Ga0181590, IMG submission 132446) | Coastal salt marsh microbial communities from the Groves Creek Marsh, Skidaway Island, Georgia - 071411BT metaG (megahit assembly) | ecosystem: Environmental > Aquatic > Marine > Intertidal... | reverse complement strand
GCGCCCACGCGAGAACGAAATACCAGAATCTAATCACGATTTTACGAAGCGAGAGATTCAGCGCCGCGCGCGCGTAACCATTCACTTAATTGAAATACCGCCATGGCATACAGTCTCGAATGGTTGTAACGCGTGATGGCGTAAAAGTTCTGACTGCCGGCCCAATATTCTTCACCCGCTTTACCTGCATACACGAGTAATGTCACAAGCTCCTCATCACGCAGCCCTCCCGGAAACTGTAAACCCGAATCCCGAAGAGCCTCAAGGCGATGTTGGGGCTTTAACTCATTATCAAACAAGGCTAATTGCGTTTCTGGAGGGGCGTCCAAGGGAATCAGCGGCACCAATCCTGGCCGCCAACCGTGCTTTGCGAAGTAATTGGCGACGCTGGCGATAATGTCCTCAGGCGATTGCCATATATCGGCAAATCCGTTGCCGTCAGCATCCACGGCGTAGGCCCTGTAACTGCTGGGTATAAATTGTCCGTAGCCCATTGCCCCCGCATAAGAGCCCTTAAGACTGAGAATATCCTGCTTTTGTTCTTGCGCGAGGGTGAACAGTGCTTTGAGCTGGCCTCGGAAGAATCGACTGCGAGGGGGGTAATCGAATGCCAAAGTGGTGAGCGCATCAATCACTCGATAACTTCCTGTGATTCGCCCATAGGACGTTTCTACGCCCAAAATAGCGAGAATCACCCATCGATCGACCCCATACTTACGCTCGACCCGATCAAAGACCGCTTGGTGCTCGGTCATAAACGCAACACCCTGTTCAACACGGCGCTCGGTCAAGAATATTTCTTGATACTCCTTCCAAGTCAGCACGCGTTCAGCAGGCTTTGAGATCGCCTTGATAATGCTCGCCTGATACTCAGCTTCCCTTAGCACCCTCTCTAGATCAGTTCGTACAAACCCTTCAGAGACCATTTCTTCAACAAATTGTTGGACCTCTGCCCTCGACAGATCGAGTCGTCCACTTTGGGCTTGGACTTGCGCTATGCAAGACAATGTCGCCGCACCAAACATTAAAACTGAGATTTGTAACCACTTCACAACATGCGCTCTGCTTGGACCGGACAATAAGGTTACAGCATTATTCGTCGGTGGCTATGAATTGACATGAGAAGTCCAAAACCAATAAACAAGGTCAGAATCGAGGTACCACCGAAACTCACCAGGGGCAGAGGAACACCCACCACGGGCAAAATACCCGACACCATGCCAATGTTCACGAAGACGTAAATCGCCAGCGTAAACGTGATGCTGCCGGCCAACAGGCGGCCGAAGGTGTCTTGTGCATTTACCGAAATAATCACACCTCTTAAAATCAGAAGACTGTAGCAAAGAAGCAAGAACACGACGCCAAGAAAACCGAGTTCTTCTGCCAACACGGCGATAATGAAATCGGTCGAGCTTTCAGGCAAAAAATCTAAATGCGATTGAGTCCCCTGCAACAGCCCTTTGCCAGAGAGTCCCCCTGAACCGATAGCGATCGTGGACTGGATGATATTCCAACCAGACCCCAGAGGATCACGTTCGGGATTGAACAAGGTCAGGATACGTTCTCGCTGGTAGTCCTTAATTAGGAACCAAAATGCGGGCGCGGAGACGACAGCTAAGAGAGACGACCAGGCCACCCATCGCCAAGAAATACCCGCCAACAGCAACACCAGGAGTCCCGACCCTCCAATGATAAGGGCTGTCCCTAGGTCAGGCTGAAGAACAATCAGGGCGCAGGGCACCAACAAGAGCGACAGGGCGACAACCACATGCTTTGGCCTGGGCGGTAAATGTCGCTCATGGAGATACCAGGCGAGCACCAGTGGTAAGCAAAGCTTCATCACTTCGGACGGCTGAAACTGCAGCACCCCTGGGATTCGCAACCAACGCCTGGAACCGTTGACCTCCGTGCCTAAGGGATAAATCAAGATCAGAAATAAAATGCCCAAAAGATAAAGCCAAGGCGCTAAGCGCATAAAAACATGGGCCGGAAACTGGGCAATCAACAACATCATCGCAAAGCCCAGGGTTAACCTCGTGATCTGGGCTTCGACGGTCGCCTCGCTCTGATCGGCGGCGCTATACAACACGACAAGACCGAATGCTGCAATCACCAAAATGATGACGAGCAACATCGGATCCAACCGGAGCGCTCGCAATAACCGATCTCGCCCGAGAGCGATGCCCCAAGTCGATGACATCGACCGTTCATCGAAACTCATCGGATGCTGGCCAAGGATTGCATCTCAGAAGGCACGAATTCGGCGCTAAGAATATCTAGCAAATAGGCGTCAATGACCGCTCTTGCTACAGGGGCAGCATTTTCACTGCCCCCTCCACCGTTTTCGAGTAACACGGCAACCGCAATCAACGGCTGCTCAACCGGCGCAAATGCGATAAACCATGCGTGCTTCCGAAATCGCTCATCGATGAGGCTTTCATCGTAAACTTCGCCTTGACTGATGCCGACCACCTGGGCAGTGCCGGATTTACCTGCCATGGTGTAGGGGATGTCGCGCCCGATGTAAGCCCAAGCGGTCCCATTCTCACCGAATCGCTGATTGCCGCGATGAACCACCTTCTTCATGCCACCGATGATCGTCTCCCAGGCCCAGTCAGGTATCGGACCCACCGAACGATTCGATGACTCGAGCGTGTCCTCGGTCCATCGATCTTTGGCCATCACGGCAGGCTGAATACGGCCTCGATTGGCTAAAATTGCGGCCGCCTGCGCCATCTGCATCGGCGTGACCAGCATATCGCCCTGACCGATGCCAAGATTCACCGTGTCTCCGGGTCGCCAGTCCGCACCTCGAGCCTCCCGTTTCCACGCCTGGCTCGGTAGTAATCCTCGCTTCGCTTCTGGAAGATCGATGGCGAGATTTTGCCCAAAGCCGAATCGATCCAACTGACTGGAGAGCACGTCAATCCCCATCCGATGTGCAAGATCATAAAAAAATACATTACAAGACCGATAAAGCGCCTTCTGAATGTGCACGCGACCATGACCGCCCGAATCCCGTTTGGTCCAGTTCCAATCCCGATAAAGCCGCGTCTCTCCTTCGAGGCGAAACCAGCCCTGATCTTCAATTACGCCGTCGGTCGTCGCGTACCCTGCCACCAAGCCGATCAACCCTATAAAGGGTTTGAGGGTTGAACCCGGTTCATACTGCCCCTGGAGGGCGCGATTAAAGAGCGGCAAATCTCTGGAATTCACCAGTTGGCTAAAGGCTGACCGAGACAACCCAGTGAGAAAAGGGTTGGGGTCGTAGGACGGTTTACTGAGGAGCGCAAGGACCCCTCCAGTCGAGGGCTCAAGCGCCACCACTGCACCACGGCGGCCAGCCATCGCAGCGTCTGCCGCTTTCTGCAATCGAGTGTTTAGGTACAAATTGATCGAGTCACCCCGCCGGGGTACCTGACGGTTAACCACCTGCATCACTCGCCCTTTGGCATTCACCTCCACTTGATCAAAGCCAACGCCGCCCAAGAGCGCATCCTCATAAAACCGTTCAACGCCCAATTTTCCGATGTGACTGGTACCCGAATAAGCCGCCGCATCAATCAGTCGCTGGTCCTCGTCAGTGATCATCCTGACCGAGCCCACCGCATGCGCGGTCAACGCTGCCCGAGGATAATGCCGCAGCAATTCGGCCCGCACGGCAAACCCTGGCAGCCGCATTCGGTTGGCTTCAAAACGAGCCACCTCCTCATCGGTCAAGTTGTACATCACAGGGGCTGCTTCGAACCGCCGTGCACGTCGTTTGGCAAGATCTTGAATCCGTTCTTCTGCAGCCTCATCAAGATCCAGGACCGAGCGCAATCCGGCTAAGCTTTCATCGAGTGACCGGATTTGTTCGGGGATCATCACCAGCTGACGAGCCGGTAGATTTTCAGCCAAAATCTGCCCTTCAGCATCGAAGATCAGCCCACGTGACGGCGGCTTGGCCACTAATTGCATACGATTTTCATCGGAACGCGTCACGAACGCATCGTGTCGTACAAACTGAAGATAGCCTATGCGCATCAACAATAGACCGAAGAGCACCGCAACCAGGATGGCACCCAGTGTGACCCGCTCGATGTAAATCTGAGCCTCACCCCGATGATCTTTAATGATGAGCGGTTCAGCCATCAATGGCACTCACTATTTGTGATAGGGATGCATATGGACGACACTCCAAGCCCGGTAAAGCTGCTCTGCGAACAACACCCGCATCAAAAAGTGTGGGAAGGTCATTGGCGAGAAACTCAACGTGAGCCCTGCATCGTTGATTAGCTGGGGAGCCAATCCATCCGGTCCACCAATGAGGCACTGAACCACCGGGTACTCCTGCATCCAACTCGCCATTGATGCTGCTAACGCCTCGGTTGAAAAGCTCCGACCCGATTTATCCAAAGCCACCATGAGCGCCCTTGGCTGAAGTTGATCTCGGATCAATCGCTCCTCTTCCTGATGATACTGAGCGATGGCACCGGACTTGTGACGCTTTGCGATAGAGAACTCTTTCAGAGTCAACTGACAGTCGCCCTTAATTCGCTTCTGGTAGGTTTCGAATCCTTCATGGATCCATCGAGGGGGCTTAGTGCCCGCCGCAATCAGTTCAATCTTCATCTCTCGTGGACTCGACCTGACCAGGACTGAGACTCCAAAGACGCTCGAGATCATATAAGGCTCTCGTCTCTGGCTGCATCAGGTGCACGAGGATGTCTCCCAAATCAACAAGCACCCATTCGCCATCTTCCTCCCCTTCAACGCCGAGAGGTCTCAATCCTTGAGCCTTCGCTTGTTCTACCACGTTGGCGGCGAGTGCCTTGATTTGTCGCTTGGATTGCCCACTCGCAACAATCATAAGGTCGGCGATATCGGTCTGACCTTGTACATCTAAGACCACCACGTCTTCTGCCTTTATTTCATCCAAGGCCTCCAACACCAGACCTCTCATCTCTTCAAGATTCAAATGTCACACACTCCGTCTTTTCCGGGGTTCGATACAAGCCTTGGCGCTCAATATAGTCACCGACCGATTGAGGGAGCGCGCTCGAACGCCCTCCTCCCGCTAACTGCGCCCGTATCGAAGTCGCGGACGTCTCGACTTTAGGGAAACTCAGTTGAAAGACGCGTCCGCTTGCGACCATATTATCTTCTATCGCCGTCAGATGCGGTATTTCACTGAGTATCGACCCCTCGATCTTTTCGATGGTCCTCGGAACAACAATTAAGTTGGCCATTTTCAGAATCTGGTCGGATTCCACCCAATTCGGAAGGTCTACGAAGGCATCTTCACCCAAGACAAAGAACAGTGGGGTTACCGAGGACAACTGGGACCGGAGATGACGCAAAAGCTGACTCGTTGGTACGGTCTCGCCGAGGCTGAACTCATACGCGTCAATCAGCATGCCCTCCTCACCTTCGAGCGCTAACGTCAACATGGCCATCCGATGATCCGGGGAGACCTCGCAAGGCTGACGATGACCAGGTTTGAATACCGGAACAAACCGCACCATAACCTTAAGCTGCTGAACCAAGGCTCTGGCGATCGCCAAATGGCCCTTATGGACAGGGTCAAAAGTTCCGCCAAAAACCACTTCTGGCTGGGGTTGCCTCATTGCCTGATCTGACCTGCACCCCTAACCACCCACTTCAATGTGGTTAGGCCCTCAAGGCCCACGGGGCCTCGCGCGTGCAACCGGTCAGTAGAGATTCCAATCTCAGCACCTAAGCCGTACTCAAAGCCATCGGCGAACCGCGTCGAAGCGTTAACCATGACTGAACTGGAATCGATCTCTCGAACAAACCGATCAGCATGCATTGAGTCCTCAGTGACGATAGTTTCTGTGTGGTGAGAGCCGAACCGATTGATGTGTTGGATGGCAGCACCTAGGTCATCGACCACACAAACCGAAATAATTGGACCCAAATACTCCGTACGCCAATCTTCTTCCGTGGCCGGCACAATCAGCGTTTCGGAACCCACGATCTTTCTAGTGACCTCACACCCTCTAATCTCGACACCCTCTGCAGCTAGATCTCGCACAATGTTGGGCAAAAATCGGGGCGCTACCTCCTTATGAACCAACAAGGACTCCAGCGCATTACAGACTGAGTTCCTTTGAGTTTTTCCGTTCATCACAATCGCACTTGCCATACTCAAATCTGCCGAGGCATCAATAAACGCGTGACAATTGCCGTCCAAATGCTTAAGCACGGGAATCCGGCTTTCGGCGGCAATCCGTTCAATAAGTGATTTGCCACCACGTGGGATAATGAGATCAACATAAGCTGTTTGTTGAAGCAGTTGCCCGACCGCTGCTCGGTCGGTCGTCTCGATGAGCTGCACCAACTGGATCGGCAGGGCAGCGGCTTCAAGCCCTCGGGCGATCTGTGTGGCCAGGGCTTGATTAGTCTCTATACACTCCGATCCGCCCCGCAGAATCGCGGCATTACCCGCTTTCATGCAGAGCGCAGCGGCGTCCACCGTGACGTTCGGCCTAGACTCGTAAATCATGCCAATCACCCCAATGGGTGTTCTCATCCGTGAGATTAAGAGGCCATTGGGCCTCTGATTTTGATCGACCATCTGACCGACGGGGTCCGATAATTCGGCGACCTGAACAAGGCCTTCGCACATTGACTGAACTCGATCCACGTTGAGCGTCATTCGCTCAATCAACGGCGATTCTAAACCTCGTTCCACAGCCCTCGCACAATCTAAGGCGTTCGCTTCTAGGATGAGATCCGTCGATTCCGAGATCAGGGCCGCAATGGCATGCAGCGCCTCGTTTTTTTGCTGGGAGCTCGCCTGACTGCCGACAACCGCAACTTGCCTGGCCCTCGAAGCAAGCGACTCGACATAAGCTTTAATATCCATGTCTCTAATCCAACGATTCTTTTCGCGCGTTATGGCTAGAGCGTCTCATCAGACGCTAGACCAATGTCTTTTATTCACAGCAACTCAATGACGCTCGGCCAGGAACATCTCCGGCGAGATGCCCACATTAACCTCAATACGGTTGCTCAAGCGCCTTTCAGCCTTCAATTCCAACGACAAATTAGAAACCTCATGTCGATTATGGAAGATGCTATCAGGGTCCGTCTCAGCTCTTGCGCTACAGATCTTAACTACTTGCGCCTGGCGCGCATTGGAAATTAGCGCCTATACCGCACAAGTTTTGAGCGCTGCCCACTTCGGTTCGGCGCTAGCCCGCGCCTTTGACCCACTTCAGCCTTCCTCTGACTGTAATTGATCCAGCATCTTTTCAATGCGCGTGAGCCGCGTTAAAGGGTCACTGATCTCTAGAAACCGTTGCCTGACTGAGTTCTTAATAGGGAGCAGTTCTACTAAACGACCCCCCAATTCCGCCGCGTGCGCATACGTTGACTGACGGGCCTCCTGAGCGATGCTAGGATGCGCCAACAAATCCTCAAGGATGCCGATCAAAAGTTCATCTTCAGGCCCAATCGGTATTGCAGGCTCTGGCGCAAGCAGTCGACACTCGGCACGCAACCCCCCATTGGATGCTTCAAAGGCGTCAACAATGACCAGCTTCTGTTCCGCCTTAATCACGACTTCCAACTGCCCGGCCTCATTCTGGTCAAAATCGGTGATTTGACAGTAGGTGCCTATGGTCGCGATCTCAGGGTGGCTTCGACCTCGCGTCCCTGCGCGCTGCCCGAACAAAAGATTTCCATCGGGTCGCTTCTCAGCCAAAACCAATCCCAAGCCTTGCCCTTCTCGCAAACAGTCCCGGATGAGATCTTGGTGATAGGCTTTTGCAGCGATCAGGCGAAGCTGGCCACCAGGAAAGAGTACGGCAGGCACTGGAAGCAAACCAATTTCGATCTCTTGGTCTCTGGAACTCATCTAGGATTGCACTAAGGGTGATGCCCAACCAATTAAAACGGGATGTCGTCGTCGAAGTCGTCGGCAGGGGGCGGACCGAAATCATCCGCTTGCCCGCCTCTCGAAGGCGTGCTGCCCATGCCACCACCCATACCCCCTTCGCCACGGGCATCAAGCATCTGCATCTCATTGGCTACAATTTCAGTGGTGTAATGTTTTTGACCTTCGCGTTCCCATTCCCGAGTTCTCAGTTCGCCTTCCACATAGACTTTTGAGCCACGCTTTAGATATTCGCTCGCGATCTCGGCTAACCGATTAAAGAAGACCACACGGTGCCATTCCGTGCGCTCTTTTTGTTCCCCTGAATCTCGGTCCCGCCAAGATTTAGAGGTTGCAATGGATACGTTGGTGACGGCACCACCCGATGGCATATATCGGGTCTCGGGGTCACGACCTAAGTTCCCAACGAGGATGACCTTATTAATCCCTCTTGCCATTTCCTATCTCCCATTCAAAACTGCCCGAATTCTAGCATCTCGTGCCGCAATTCGTCGGCGGTTTTTGTGATCTTCTGTCTTCAAAAAGGCCATTTAAAACGTATTTTTCGCGGTTATTACCGAACTTCACTTCAAGCCATGGCCGGAGACTTCGCAAGCCAGCGCTCAAAAAGAACGAATATAAAACACAACGTCATCGCCACGGCGTAAAGCCCTGTCTCACCCCAAGCATGAATCAGGAAGCCTCCCACGAATCCACCCAGCGCAATGCCTACGAATTGACTGGTGCTGTATATCCCCATCACCAAACCACGGTGTTCGGCATCTGCGAGTGTGGTAGCCCTCGCTGGAAGGCTGGCTTCTAAGAAGTTAAAGGCTGAGAACAACGCAAGCGCCGCGAATGCCAGCTGCCCGGATGACACTTGTAACTGAAGACCAGTGAGCGCCAGCGCTAAAAGTGCTATCGCCCACGATATCGAATTCTGACGCCCTTGCCTTTCACGATAAAGCGCAGGCGACATACACACCAATGAAAGCAATAAGGCGACCAGGTAGAAACCACCATGCTCGGCAACAGACCATCCGCGGGCAACGAGCTGTGAAGGCAACGTGAGAAACACCGACATGAGAATGAAATGATTCAGGGCAATACCCATGCACAGAAGACTCAGTTTCCCCCGATGGAATTGGGCGCTGCTGAAGCTTAAAGCTTGCGGCGACACCACCCGCGAATCACTCGCCCTCAGAAGCAGAAGTCCCGCCAGCACCCCGAGGCCAGCGTTCAACCAAAAAATAGCGGCTAAGCCTTGAACGACGAAGAGCCAAGGCCCCAGGACCATAGACAGTCCAAAGGCAGCAGCAATACTGCCGCCAACCCCCGCCATCGCAGTAGATCGTTTCGACGACGGCACCACATCACCAATCCAGGCCAGTAGGACGCCTGCTATCGCAGCTCCCCCTTGTAAAAACCGGCCAGCAATCACCCACTCAATCTGATTGGACCAAGCGGCCAGAATACTTCCTGTCACGAACAAACCCAACGCGACCATGATCACAGGGCGGCGACCCCATCGATCTGAGGCTAACCCGAAAGGAATCTGCATGAGACACTGCGAGAGCCCATAGCCGCCTATCGCCAACCCCACCTGCCAGGTCGTGGCCCCGTAGGCTTCAGGCGCCGCCAGCGCGAATACAGGCAAGATACAAAAGAGCCCCAGCATCCGAAGAAAATAAAGAAGATAAATCAGACCAATTGTGGGCATGAAACTTGACTCACTCCACTGCCCAGCAGTGTGTCTCTCTATGTTGGAAAGGTGATGGGGCCCTCTCGCTTTCGAGCGCAACCCACTTGCCACAGTATCGTTCGCGGCAAGCGTGTATCATGCGTCTTTCGGTCCCGCCTCAGGTATTCGAGCGGCTCAGTCCACCCGCCACCATTTTATACGACGTATGTCAGCTGAAACTATTTCTATTCGCGGTGCGAGACAAAATAACCTTCGTAATATCGATGTCGATATTCCACGAAACCAACTTGTGGTCATCACTGGCGTCTCGGGGTCAGGGAAATCGAGCCTGGCCTTCGACACACTCTATGCCGAGGGCCAGCGGCGGTACGTTGAAAGCCTGTCGACGTATGCACGGCAATTCCTATCCACAATGGAAAAGCCAGAGCTCGATTATATCGAAGGCCTATCGCCGGCTATCTCCATCGAACAGAGAACATCGAACCACAACCCGCGCTCCACCGTGGGCACCATCACTGAAATCAGCGATTTCCTCAGATTGTTATTCGCTCGGGTGGGCACGCCTCATTGTCCTGATCACGGACAGCCACTCATCGCACAGTCAGTCGCCACCATGGTGGATCAGGTACTTAATATTGCGCCTGAGACTCGAGTCATGATTCTCGCCCCCGTGGTCCGCGAGAAAAAAGGGAACCAT
>Ga0181590_10005701_pt1 | contig 10285 bp, 9 predicted proteins | sample 071ome_34_FD_132446 | JGI IMG/M metagenome (GOLD analysis project Ga0181590, IMG submission 132446) | Coastal salt marsh microbial communities from the Groves Creek Marsh, Skidaway Island, Georgia - 071411BT metaG (megahit assembly) | ecosystem: Environmental > Aquatic > Marine > Intertidal zone... | reverse complement strand
CAACGTCAGATAATTTTTTTGAAAGTTCATCATTATTTGAAAATAATCCTGCATACTCCTCACCTAAAGCGACAATTATTGCTCCTGTGAGAGTTGCTAAATCAATAATAAATTTTGGTTTAAATTTTTTCTCTGTAAAACTCAAAGCATCTGCTAATACCAACCTACCTTCAGCATCAGTATTAAGTACCTCAATAGTTTTACCATTATATGCTTTTACAATATCACCAGGTCTTTGAGCATTTCCTCCTGGCATATTTTCCACCAAACCTACTACACCTACTGCATTCACTTTTGACTTTCTTATTGCCAAGCTTTGAATTAATCCAGAAACAACAGCAGAGCCTGCCATATCATATTTCATTTCTTCCATAAATTTTGCAGGTTTTAAAGAAATTCCCCCAGTATCAAAACATACACCTTTACCAACAAAAGATAGTAGAGAATCTTTATTTTTCTTATCACCATACCATTCTAAAGTTACTAAAAATGACTCTTTAGCACTTCCCCGTCCAACACCAAGCAAAGAATTCATGCCAAGTTTTTTTAATTTATTCTCATTATAAACTGATACCTTGATCCCAAATTTCTCTAATTTTAAAAGTCTATCAACATACTCTTTTGGATACAAAATATTAGGAGGTTCAGAAACTAAGTCTCTTGCAAAATTTACTCCTTGTTCAATTGACACTAATTTATTGTGTATTTTATCTAAAAAAATATTTTTATTACCGATAAAATTTATTTTATGAATTTGATTTTCTTTTAAGTTATTTGCTAATTTTGATTTATATTTATTAAATTCATAGGATTTTAGTCTTAATCCGTGTAAAAAATGATGTATAAAATTATCTTTTACATTTCCTGCACTTTCGTTCCAGTAAAGATTTACATCAGTAAAATTATTTTTTTTCAAATAATCTAATAACTCTGCACCAAAAGACTGAGCATTAGATATGCTAATATTATTATCTATATTTGCTAATATAATTTTTCTTTTTGAATTAAGATTGAAACTTATGATATTTTTTTGAGTATTAGTTTTTTTAATTATATCTTTTACATATTCTAATTCAGTATTATTGAATAATCTCTCAATATTTTTAAGTTTAAAGTTATCGGTTACAAATAAAACTAATAACGGAACATTAGTAAAATCAATTTTTTTTTTATATTCAATTTTAATAGTCATGATTTAAAATTACAAAGCAATTAAGATAATGCTATATAAGGTGTAAAACTATTATATTCAATGAAAAAAATTTTATTTAGAAAAATTTTATCAGATTTCTTAATATTTTTAACCGTCACAGCAATTAGTGTTAGTGCTATTGTTTGGGTTTTTCAAGCCGTATCTTATTTAGATATAATTGTTGATGATGGTAGAGATTATAAAATTTATCTTATTTATTCGATGCTTACTATACCTAAAATACTAAGTAAAATTTTTCCTTTTGCTATGTTTTTTAGTTTTTATTACACAATTATAAAATATGAAAATAATAACGAGTTATTAATTTTTTGGAATCATGGTGTCAGTAAAACATCTTTAATAAATTTTTTTTTAAAATTTTCAATCATCTTATTAATTTTACAATTAATATTGACTGTATATATGGTGCCAAAAACTCAAGATTTAGCTAGATCAATATTAAGAAGTTCAAATATAAATTTTTTAGATAATTTCATAAAAGAAAAAAAATTTAATGATATGATAAGAGATCTAACTATTCATGCAGAAAATAAAAATAAAGATGGTAAATTTGAAAATATTTATATCAAAAAAAAACTTAATGATAATTCCTTTGAAATTACTTTTGCAAAACTAGGCGAAGTAACAGAAATAAAAAATAATCAATTCTTAATTTTATATGAAGGGCAAATTATTAGTGGCTCAAATAATGGAGTTACAACTTTTAACTTTTCACAATCAAATGTTAATCTTGAGGAGTTTGATTCAAATTTAATGAAAACTATCAAAACACAAGAAAACAAAACATTGGATTTAATAAAGTGTTATATTTATATTGATATGAAAAAATCATCAGAATTTATAAAAAATAGATTATCAAATGTACAAAATTGCAGTGAACAAAATTTAAGAGTAGTCTTAAGAGAACTTTACAAAAGAATAATAATACCTATATATTTGCCTATTTTAATTTTGATTTCCCTGTTTCTTTTGCTCACATCAAAGGTTGGTACTAATTATTTTCAAAAAAAAATTTTGGTTTTTATTTTTGGATTTTTTTTAATTATCTTATCAGAAGCTTCGTTAAGATTTGTCGATAATACAGTTTTAAAAAACTCATTTATAATATCTTTGCCAATCATTATTTTTTTATTAATTTATTTTATAATGCTGCAAAAATTAAATTTTTCTAATAAAAAAATTAAATGAAAACATATACGAAATTTTTAATTTATAATTTTTTTAAATCATTTTTTTTAGTTTTTTTGATTACTTTTTGTCTTATTTTTATACTAAATTTGCTAACAGAATTAGACTTTTTTAAACAAATAAATGTTACAAATTCATTCACTATGTATTTATCTTTGATCAATACACCTTCATTTATTTTTGAAATGTTCCCATTTATTTTTTTAATTTCAAGCCAAGTTTTTTTAATTAATATATTTGAACATAATCAAATTGAAATATTTAGATATTTTGGGCTTAAAAATATTGATATATTAAAAATTATCTGTTTTTGTTCTTTTTTAGTAGGTATTGCTATAGTGTTAATTTTTTATAATTTTTCGTCTAGTTTAAAAAAGATATACCTCGAGTTAAAAACTAATTATACCTCAGATAATAAATATCTTGCAGTAATTACCAATAATGGACTTTGGATTAAAGATAAAATTGATAATAAAATTTTAATAATCAATTCTTTAGAAATAGAAAATAATTATTTATTAAATTCCTTCATTACAGAATTTGATGATAATTATAAAATTTTAAGGAATATTCAAAGTGAAAAAATAGATATAGAATATAATACTTGGAAAATACACAACGCAAAAGTAATCATAGATAATTTTACTACTGAAGAAAAAGTTTTAGAACTTAAATCTAACTTTGATTATCAAAAAATTCAAACCTTATTTTCTAATCTTACATCATTATCAATTTTTGAACTTTTTGAATTAAAAAAAAATTATGAACAATTAGGATATTCAACCATTGAGGTTGATATGCATTTAAATAAATTGGTTGTTGCACCTTTTCATTATATGTTAATGATTTTTTTTTCAGGTACTATAATGTTTTATTTTAAATCAAAAAAAAATAATACTTTTAAACTTTCTTTAGGATTATTTATGTCAGTTTTAATTTATTATTACAATAATTTCTTTTATGTTTTAGGCAATACTGTGAAAATTTCTATTATTCAATCTGTTTGGATACCTTTGATTTTTCTTTTTTGTATAAACCAACTAATGCTAAAACTAATTAAATCATGAATAAAACTATAATACTAATTTTAGTTATTGCTTTAAATTTATTTTTTTTTAATGCTTTTGCTAAAGATGATTTTATTTTTGAAACAAGTGAAATATTAGTTACTGAAAATAACAATATAATTAAAAGTAATAATCGAAGTAAAATTTCTTTATCTGATAATATTATAATATCAGCTGACACTTTTAAATTTAACAAAAGTTTAAATATTTTAAATCTAAACGGAAATGTTATTTTTAATGATAAAAAAAAAAACTTGAAAATTAACTCACAAAACATTGAATATAAAAAAAATATAGAAGAGATTATTTCTAATGGAGAAACTGAGATTTCGATAGATTCAGTTTATGAATTTCAATCTAAGGATGTTGTTTTTAACAAGAATAAAAATACATTAAATTCCTCAAAAAAATCTACTATTCTTGATAAATACTCCAATAAATATACTACTGATAATTTTATTTATTTTATAGATAATGAATTTCTAAAAGCTTCAAATGTAAATTTAGAATTATTTGCAGAAACTGGAGAATTCAAAGATAATTATTATTTTGAAAACGTTTTTTTTGATTTAAAAAATCAAAATTTTAAAGCTAAAAATTCAAAATTTTCTTTCCGTAAAAATTTATTTAACAGAATTGAGAATGATCCAAGAATTTATGCCAAATCCATTACAAAAAAAGATGATATTATCACACTCGACAAAGCAGTATTCACAAGTTGTAAAAAAAGCGAAAAATGTCCTTCATGGAATTTAAAAGCAAAAAAAATAATCCATGATAAAAAAAAGAAACAATTAATATATGATAGTACAATTTTACAAATTTATGATGTGCCTGTTTTTTATTTTCCGAAGTTTTATCACCCTGATCCGACAGTAGAAAGACAATCTGGTTTTTTGATTCCAAAACTTAACCAATCAAAATCACAAGGATCTTCATTTCAATTGCCTTATTTTGGAGTAATTTCAGAAAATAAAGACTATACATTTAAACCTATAATATTTAATCAAAAAAAGTTTTTAATCCAAAATGAATATAGACAAAAAAATAAAAATTCATTTTTTATAACAGATTTTGCTTATGGGAAAGGATATGAGTCTTCGTACTTGAATAATAATAATAAAAATATAAATCATTTATTTGCAAAATTTGACTACAATTTAAATTTGCCAAATTTTATGGAGAGCAAATTAAGTGGGAAATTAGAGAGAGTTTCTAACGATTCATACCTAAAAATATTCAAATCCAACTTAACAGGTACAGAAGTTCTTCCTGTAGACGATAATAATCTAAAAAACGAATTAAAATTAGAATTAAATAATTTAGATTATAATTTTAATTCGGGCATAAACATTTTTGAAAATTTACAACAAACAAATAATGATAGATATCAATACATATTTCCATACTATGAGTTTAATAAATTAAATGTAAAAGAATATAACTTTGGAAATTTTGATTTTAGTTCTTCAGGTAGTAATAACCTAAGTGAAACTAATAAATTATTGTCAAAAGTAATCAATGACCTAAATTTTAAAAGTTTTGATTATTTTTTAAATAATGGCACAATTAATAATTTCAATATATCTTTAAAAAATTCAAACTTTGTTGGCAAAAATGATTCAATCTATCAATCAAACCCTAGAGTTAAAGTTATGTCAATTATTGAGGCTAATACTAGTTTGCCGCTAATTAAAAAAACTGAAAATTACGAAAATAGCTTAACACCAAAAATTTCGTTAAGATTTAATCCTGGAAAAATATCTAATTTTTCAGAAGAAAAAAAACTGGTCAACTTTGATAATATTTTTGAAATAAATAGACTTGGATTAAGTGATGAATTTGAACCGGGAAAATCTTTAACTGTTGGATTAGATTTTAAAAAACAAAAAGTTAATGAAATAAATAATTATTTTGAGTTTAAAATTGCCTCAGTTTTAAGAGATAAAAATCAAATTAATATCCCTAAGTCAACTAGCATTAATAATAAAACATCAAATTTAATTGGTTCAATCAATTTTAATAAGGATGAATTATTCAAAGTGAATTATGATTATTCAATTAAAAATGATTTTAGTCTTATAGAATATAGCTCATTAAATTTAAAATTTACAAAAGATAGTTTCTATACAGAAATGAATATGCTTCAAGAAAAAGGATCGATAGGAACTGAAAATACTCTAGAAAATATAGTTGGCTATAATATTGATGAAAATAATCTGGTGAAATTTAAAACAAGACGAAATAGAAAATTCAATCTAACAGAATTTTATGACTTAATTTACCAATTTAAAAATGACTGTTTAACTGCTGGAATTCAGTACAAAAAAACTTTTTATAACGATAAAGATATAAAACCAAATGAAGATTTGATGTTTACTTTAACTTTATTTCCATTAGCAACAATTCAACAATCATCGTCGAAATAAATTATGAAAAAATTTACTAATAATATAATTTTTAGCTATATATTAATTATTTTTATTTACTTCAATGCAGCACATGCATTTGAAAACAAAATTTTATTTAAAATTAATAATGAGATTATTACATCCATTGATATATACAATGAAATAGAATATATTTCGATATTAAATCCTCAATTTAAAAAAATAGATAATCAACAGATTCTAGAAATTGCAAAAAATTCTATTATCCGTGAAAAAATAAAAAAAATTGAAATAAAAAAAAATTTTAAAGAGATTAAAATTGATGACAACTATCTAGATAAAATTATTCTTTCTTCATTCTCTGGGCTAAATCTAAATAGTTACGATGAACTAATAGTTTTTTTAAAAACAAAGAATATTGAACCATCAAATGTTAAAGAAAAAATTTCTATAGAGGTTTTATGGAATCAATTAATTTATGATAAATTCTCTAAACAAATTAAAATAGATCCGATTAAAATAAAAAAAGAGTTAGAAAATTTACAAGAAGAAACCAATTCATATTTACTCTCAGAAATAATTTTCGATGTTGATAGTGAAATTAGCCTAAATGATAAAATTTCTATAATTAACAGTAGTATAAACGAAATTGGCTTTAGAAATACAGCATTAAAATATAGTATATCAGACTCATCGTCAGTTGGGGGTGAGCTTGGTTGGGTGGATGAAAATTTATTAAATTCAAATATTCAAAAAGAAATATCAAAATATAAAGTTGGTGAACATACTGCGCCAATTTTAACATCTGGAGGATTTTTAATTTTAAAAATTGAAAATAAGAAAAAAATCACAAACAAAATAGATTTAGAAAAAATAATTAATGAAACAATAAATAAAAAAACTAACCAGCAACTTTCACAATTCTCTAATATTTATTACAATAAAGTTAAAAAAAATATAAATATTAATGAACTTTAAGCCTATAATAATAGTTCCTGGTGAACCAAATAGTATTTTTTTTGAAATTTTATTTAAAACTTTAAATTACAAAAAATTCAAATCTCCAATAATTTTTATTGGATCTAAAAATTTACTTATTAAAAATATGAAATTTTTTAAATTTAATTATAAAATTGAACCTATAAAAAAAAAAAATATCTCAAAACTTAAATATATTCACTTAAGTAAGAATGTTATCCACCTAATTAATATAAATTACTCTGATTTGAATAACAAAACAATAACCATTAAATCCAGAAAATATATCACTGAATGCTTTGATATGGCATTACAGCTTTTAAAAGATGGGGTTTCTAAAAAATTTATTAATGGAGCAATATCTAAAAAACATTTTTTAAGTAAAAAATTTAATGGAATAACAGAATATTTAGCAAACAAAACTAATACTAAAAAATATTGTATGTTAATATTTAATAAAAAACTTTCAGTTTGTCCTATTACTACTCACCTTCCAATAAAACTTGTGAATAAAAAGTTAAATAAAAAATTGATTATAGAAAAAATAGAATTAATTAATAAATTTTATCTTAATAAATTTAAAGTAAAACCAAGAATAGCTATCACAGGTCTTAATCCACATTGTGAAAGTAGACATTTTTTTGATGAAGATAATAAAATTCTCAAACCAGCAATTAAACATTTACAAGATTCTAAAATTATAGTGAGTGGCCCCCACCCAGCTGATACAATTTTTTTAAAAAACAATAGAAAAAATTTTAATGTAATAGTTGGTATGTATCATGATCAAGTTTTAACACCTTTAAAAACTTTATTTGAATATGATGCAATAAATATTACATTAGGTTTGCCTTTCTTAAGAGTTTCTCCCGATCACGGCCCTAATGAAAAAATGATAGGAAAGAGTTTATCAAATCCGCTCAGTTTAATAAGAGCTATAGAATTTTTAGATAATTAAGTGATAAGAGCTAAAAAAAGTTTAGGTCAAAATTTTCTAGTTGATAATAATATAATTAGCAAAATTGTTAATACTGGATCTATAGAGAATAATTTTGTTTTAGAAATTGGACCTGGGACTGGAAATCTTACAAAAGCAATAATAAAAAAAAAACCAAAAAAATTATTTGTAATTGAAAAAGATAATGATCTTTCAATAAATTTAAATCAAAATTATAAAGATCAACTAACAATAATTAATGATGATGTGTTAAATTTTAATGAAAAAAAGCTCTCTTCAGAAAAATTAAGTGTATTTGGTAATTTGCCATATAATATTTCTACAGAAATATTATGTAAATGGATAATTAACCTTGATGATAATTTTTGGTTTTCTGAATTAATTCTTATGTTTCAGAAAGAAGTTGCAGACAGGATTTTAGCAAAATTCAATACTTCAAAATATGGAAGACTATCAGTTTTATCAAACTGGAAATTAAATATAACAAAAGTTTGTGATATTGCTCCTAATTCTTTTTATCCAAAACCAAAAGTTGAAAGTTCACTTTTGCATTTTATTCCAAAAAAAAATTTTTTTAAATTAAATAATCCTAAAAATTTAGAAAAAATAACTAGAATTTTTTTTAATCAAAGAAGAAAGATGATAAAAAAACCCTTTAATCAAATTTTCAATGGCAATAATGAAGTTTTGACAAGGTTAAATATCGATTTAAAATTAAGACCACAGAATTTAGATTTTTTAACATATTATAGTTTAACTAAAGAATATGAAAATCTAACTTGTTAACAGTTCAATATGATTTCTTATAAAATCTTTATCATAATCTTTTGAACTATTTTTGATTTCTGCAAAAATTAAGTCACTTATTTTTTGATAACATTTTTTAAGATCATCATTAATTACAACGTAATCATAATTTATCCAGTGTAAAACATCTCTACTGAATTGTTTCATTCTTTCTTCTGCTATTAGTTTATCTTTCATATCTCTATTTGAAAGTCTTTCAAATAAAATTTCTTTGCTAGGTGGTAATATAAAAAAAGTTATTAGTTTATAATCAAGTTTTTTATTTTTTATTTGGTCAGCACCTTGCCAATCAATATCAAAAAGAACATTTTTACCTTTATTAAGCCTATCAATAACTGGTGTTCTAGTTGTTCCGTAAAAATTATTAAAAACTTTTGCATACTCAAGAAATTCTTGATTGTGAATCAATCTTTTAAACTCAATTTCATTGACAAAATAATAATCTCTATTTGGTTTTTCATTGGCACGAGGTTGTCGCGTAGTATGAGATATGGAAATATCAAAATTATCTAGTTTAGATAATAGATTGACAAGAGTTGTCTTTCCAGCTCCAGATGGAGATGATAATATAACCATTACCCCATCATGTTCACTGGGCATTTATCTAATTAGCTTTACCTTCAATAAATTTAACTGCATCACCAACAGTTAAAATTTTTTCAGCTTCGCTATCAGAGATTTCTGAACCAAACTCTTCCTCAAAAGCCATTACTAATTCAACAGTATCCAAACTATCAGCTCCCAAATCGTCTATAAAACTAGACTCCTCAGTTACTTTTGACTCATCGATACCTAAATGATCTGCTACAATTTTTTTTACTTTGCTTGATACATCTTCTGACATATTGATCCTTTTGTTATAAAATCTTAATAGTTTAAAAACCTATTTTGTCAAGCCATATACATACCACCATTAACATGCAAAGTTTCGCCGTTAATATAATCTGAATGCTCTGATGTTAAAAAAAGAACAGCATTTGCAATATCATCTGGGTCTCCAAGTCTAGCTGAAGGAATCTTGGAAATTATAACTTCTTTAAATTTTTCATCTATTTTTTCTGTCATAGTTGTTTTAATAAAACCAGGAGATATACAGTTAATATTTATATTCTTCCTCGCATATTCAATTGCAAGACTTTTGGACATTGCAACAATACCTGCTTTAGAAGCTGTATAGTTAGCTTGACCGATATTTCCAGTATGGCCTACTACAGAGGTGATATTAACAATTTTTCCAGATTTGTTTTTTAACATCTTTTTAATTGCAAACTTGCTCATTAAAAATGTTGAAGTAAGATTTATATCTATAACTTTTTTCCACTCGTCAATGCTCATTCTAATTGCCAAATTATCTTGAGTAATTCCAGCATTATTGATCAAGCAATCCAAATTGCCTCCAAGAGTATTTGTTGCTGTATCAATAAATTCCTCAATATTATCACTTTGTGATATATCAAAGTTCAAGATTTTAATATTATTATAATTTTTTTTTAGTTCCTCTAATTTTTCTATTCTTGTTCCAGATGCTAAAACATTTGCTCCAACTTCATATAATTTCTTAACAATCGAATTTCCAATACCTCCTGATGCTCCTGTAACAATAATATTCTTATTTTTTAGATCATTCATATTTTAAGATTTTCAATGTCGCTTTCGTTATTTATTGTATTTATTTCAACCTCTT
>Ga0181590_10005697_pt1 | contig 10288 bp, 11 predicted proteins | sample 071ome_34_FD_132446 | JGI IMG/M metagenome (GOLD analysis project Ga0181590, IMG submission 132446) | Coastal salt marsh microbial communities from the Groves Creek Marsh, Skidaway Island, Georgia - 071411BT metaG (megahit assembly) | ecosystem: Environmental > Aquatic > Marine > Intertidal... | reverse complement strand
TCAAAATCTTCAAATAACCTTTGGGCAGCGCCTATCCAAGTATAACTTAAAGAATAATCTATAGCATCTTTAATTGATGCTTTATTAGTTTCTCCATTAACATTAATAAAGATATCGTCTCCTTCTTTTTTTACTATAGCTCTAATAGGGCTGTTTAACACATCTTCCTGAAAGTATACGTCACAGGATTGTACTTTATCAACCTCTGGTATATCTGTATGAGCCCACCATTCAAAATTTACCTTAACTAAGGTATTACCATCAGGCTGTTCGTTTGTTGTGAGAAAAAGTCCTGTGTGTTTTCCGTTTTTACTCATTAACCCTTGAACGTAGTACGCATTCTCTTTTATCCCTTTTTTAATATCTTCAATATCAGGTGTAAACTCAATACATAAGGTAAAATTTTTAGCGTAGATATCATCTGGGGTATTAGTAATAAGGTTATTCTTATTACCTTTAATAAACATATATGTATTGCTTGCGTCTATTCTCATATCGTTTTACAGTATTCAAAAAAGTCTGCTAATTCCGGGAACGTCTTTTTAAAGTCAGTCCCTCTTCTTTCATCGTGAGCGTTAAAAAATCTACCGAAATTCGATCGTTGTCTTTCTAACGTATCACCTTCAGTTCGTGATTTCATCCAATCATAAGATCTTTTAATTTTTTGTATTTCAACATCTGAAAATCCGATTAATCTGTTATCGAATTTTGGAGTACCTAAAAAATCTGCTTTACCTGCACATCTTAAGACTTCTTTATCCCACTGGCTAGGTAAAACTTGTAATGTTTGATGAGAAGGGTATCTTAAATAAGAAGAATCTAAAAATACAGCTGATATCCAGTATCTGTCTGTAGATGCATATTCTTTCTTCAGCTGATAAACACCGTTTATTAGCTTATGGTAAGTAGGAACTGATAATGCATTGAATGTGGACATCATTGTTAGGTTAACCCTACTACATTGAGTTAACACTTTATTACAATTATCCCAAAATCTATTAAACTCTAATCCATTTCTAATATACTCTGCTTGTTCACCCCATCCATCCACTGAAGTAAAGATTATAAACTCATTTACTAAACCTTTATCTTCTATAATTTTGACTTTTTCTATAAACTTATCTACTAAATCATCTGGGATTCCTAGATTAGAATTTATAGCTAAGTTTAGTTTAGTATTAGGATTTGGGTGATCGATAATATAGTCTAATACCTTCCAAGTATCTTTAGATAGAAGAGGTTCCCCTCCAGTAATTCTAAATGTATGTAGGTCACGGTATAAATCAGGCCACCATTTCCAAAATGCTTCTACATACGGGTTATGCTCTCTATGGTGAATAGGCATCTTACCTGATTTTTGAAGATAATCTATATCGTTAAAATTATCATCAGTAGGATAAGCACCGTATTTTTTAGACTCCTGAACCCAAGATGATGAGAAAGAAGGACCACAGTATGAACATTTAAAGTTACATTGATTAGAGAAAGCGACCTCAACATACTTAGGGTTATAATCAGCTCTCCATCCTAAGTCTACGATTTCGTCAAAGTGTGGTTTAGACCAAGTTTCGTTTGATTTAAATACTCTATCAGAAAACCCTGTAGAATTATCCTCTACATTCCAACAGTAATCACACTCAGCAGGTCTTTTCCCTGTGAGCATCTCTCTACGCTTTTCTTTTTTAAATCTTGTATTATGTAGTGCAGAAGGATTCCTCTTAAGTTCAGCTAAAGGTATCTTATGAGTTGAAGGGTGGTGACAAGAGTGTGTTTGTCCCATCTGTAAGTGAATAGTTACCTGAGTCCATTTTGCAAGGCACATCCCACATCCAACAGAGTCTAACTTTTTCTTAGTATCTACGTAGTCTGGGTTTGTAAATGAAATTGATGCTGCTTCTCTTTTGCTCATAACTTTATGTTAATCATTTTAGCCCATGGGGTGAACTTTTCTTCTCCAACAAACTCATATTGAACTTGTTTGATCCCATCTTCTTTATAATTTATCTTATCTTGCTGCATTTGAAGAACATAACGTTCTTCGTTCTTAGCTGTGGTATCTCCTTTGGCAAATTTGCCGTTTACAATTCCTTCGTCCTTATGAGGTAAACATCTCATTCTTCCATCTACTCTATGTGGAATAATAGAGTTAGGAATAGTGAAATTAGTTTCTTCTCTAACTTCTATATTGTTACTAATAAAATCTGTATAGGGATTATTAAAGTCAATGTCTATAACATTACCGTCTAACGGAACATCATTATGAAGGTTAGCTACTTCTTCTGGAGAAAGAGCTCTGTTCCATCCATAAACCTTAGCGATATCGCCTTTAAAGAACTTATTAGAACTACCATCTGGTAAAGAAGGTGTTGTACCTAAATAAATAGGTTTAGTTCCATAAGGTTTAAGCTTACCGGTAAACTTTAGTGGTGAAGGACTACCGTAACCTCCTTTGGAGTCTACTTCCGAACCGTTTAGATAGAAGTGAGATTCTTTTTTCTCTGCATCTATAACTACCGTTACCCAGCTCCAGTAATTATCATACCTCTTAACCCACATATAATTGTGGTTATGAAAAGTATTCCAAAACGTCATAGAAAGAGCTCTAGAATTATTAAATGATATTCCGTAGTCATAGCCTGGTTGTCTGAGTATAGGATATTCTATATATTTGTTATCTCTATCTCCAATAAGGAATATTTTATTTTTATCTAATTTGTGAAATGAACGTACTAAGACTGAGAGAGTATGAGATCTAGCTGTAAGTCCTCTAGTCTCTCTACTAAACGGTATTTCGATATATGCATCTTCACCGTTGAAATGAGCATATTTTTGGTTAGTTTCGTAAACAGCTAAATTACTTACATTAGTTAAACCTTCTTTATGACATCTCCAGAATAGGTCATCATCTTCCATACCCCAATCCCAATATCCATTAGAATATCCATTAGTAGCTTCAACTTGTTCTTTAGTAAACAGTACTGCACCTCCAAAATATTCATGGTACTTTAACTGGTAGTCCATTTGAGATATTTTAGTAGCTATATGTCTAGGTGCTTTTTCAGGATAAGAGTAGTCGCACCCTTCTTCAGGTATCATATCTATATCATGCCAAACTATATAATCACATCCATCTTCAAAGGCATGTTTAGCAGCGATATTTTTTGTTGCTCCCCTATTAAACAGTTTATCATCTACTTGATGACAAAAATACATTTGAAAATCTATACCCTGCTCTTTAAGGTATTTACCTACCTTTGGTATAAATTCATGCATATGAAGCTCTCTATTTCTGTAAGGTACACATACCCCTAGCTTATGTTTTGTCATATTCCTACTACTAAATGTATTTCGTTTTCTACTTCAGCACAACTATGTACTTTAAAGTCTAAATCCCCTAATCCATCGTTATCTGTATCATAATATCCTGTACTTACTTCATTAACGAATTTTAATTGATTATAACGAGTAAGTTGAGAAGCCCAACGACCGTTCAAATATCCGTTAGGAGCGTGGTCTAGTAATTTAAAAACACTCTTACGTCTATGAGGAATTGTAATTTTAACTTTATTCGGTATGTTGTATGGAATGATTGAACAGTTATATATCTTGCCTTCATTACCGTTATTAGATAAATCAACAAGTTTATAATGTCTAATTATTTTTGCATCAAAATAGCATGTTAAAAACTCTTCTTTATTGTAACTACCAAAATTAGATAATAGGCTAAAGTTTCTATTCTTAGTTATTTCCTCTATCACTTTTTTAGAGAGTGTAGTACTATAAGTAGCGAAACTATCAATAAGACCTCTATAAAAAGATTGTTTTTGCCCAATTTGATTTGGAGCACTACAGCCTAAGTATACTTTACCTTCTTTATTATAATTCCAAATTTTATCCTCAAGTTTAATTTTACCTAAAAGTTTATTATCTTGATATAAGCAGACAGTATTCGTCGTAGCTTTGTGAGTAACGGTTAATGTAGTTTTACGTCTTGGAGCAATATCACTAAAAATTGAATAATGTTTACCTCTTTTGTCGAAAAACTCTAACCTGTACCTATTAAATGAATCGTAGCATAAAGTCAAACTATACCCAGGTATAGTAAATACTATGTTTTTATCTTCATTTTTATTTAAATCCAAAATTAATTTTTTTGGATCAAAAGATACTACTATACTGAAATCTCGATTAACGTTTATAGGGTTAGATAATTCTACATAACTATCTGTACCGTGAAACTCTAATGCTGCTGTTGAGGATGCAAGTGAAGGAGACTCTATAAAATCCATGTCTACTCCTTTTGTAATACACCTATAGAAGAGGTCATCATCTTCGAATCCCCATCCCCAATACTTATTAGAATATCCATTAATATGTTGAAATATCTGTGTAGGAAACATAGTAACACCGCCGAAGTAGGTATCGAAATGTAAACCAATTTTTTTATTATTACTAATAAAATCAGTAGCTAAATGTAGTACTTTGTCTGAGTATTTATAGTTGACTTGATGAGGTAACATGTCAACATCGTGAAAAACTACATAATCGCATCCTACTTCTAATGCTTTGAGAAATCCTACATTAAGTAACTTACCTCTATTAAAGTCTTTAGCATCATCTTGCTCTACAACAATAGTAAAGTACTCAATATTAGTTTTACCTAAATGATTACGTAAGGCCTCTTTAAAGTGCCTCAACTGTCTATACCTATTACGATAAGGTACAATTATTCCTAATTTATGAGGCATATTTTTTTAGTTTTCTTTTTCCATGTTCTCTAACCACTTAGCTAAATAGAACTGTAGTCTAGCATCCCATTCGTCTTTTTGTATTTCTTCAAACCATAAAGTAAGAGCATCTAAAGAAACAGCAATTTTTTCTAAAGCTTTAACTTGTCTTTCCTGAAGGATAAGTTCGTCAGTAGATTTAGTTGTGGTTGATTTAGTACTTGTGCGTGCCATTTTTAAATTTTAATTATTAATTGAGTTAATTTATTCCAATGTGAATAATCTTTATATTCAATATATGAATTATTCTTCATTCTATCAACATAAAAATTACTATTTTTTATATCTATTTTAAAATTATTTTGTTTTATACCGTCATACATTCTTTGGTACTCTTCATGATATGTATAACTTTTTTTAGTATTTGCAACATCTAGTATTCTTTCTGAACAAGATTTATCCCATTTAAAATGGTGTACTTGAGTAAAACATTCTTCTACAGGCATTCTTTTGAAGTGTTCTGTACCAACTATTAGTACCATCATTAAATTTAGCATAATGCTGCCCTGATGTTATTTCTTGATGTCCTTTCATTAAGGTGACTTTATTAGGGCAGGCTCCAGACATTGGGTATCTAAAAAATCCTGCTAATGGAAATGCTTCTAGTATGTTAGTGTCTCTAGTTACTTCAGGAAAAGTACCACCTTCCCCAATCCTATCTACAAAACCTCCTGTTACGAAATCATAACCGTTTCTCTCACAACATTCTATGATATTATTTAAATCCTCTGGGTATACCTGTAGTTCGTCATCATCGGCAACTATCCACCAATCATTAGGGTGAAGTAATTTGACCGTATTGTAAATATGTGTAACTCGTTCCCAGTTGTACTTTGGTTCAGTTACTACCCATAGAGGGGTGATACCTAATTCTTCAACTTCTTGTAGTATGTTATCATCTTCTTTATCTCTATAAACTACTACATATATCTTATCTACTAACTCTTTATAGTATTTAAGCATATGAGGTAACATATGAGTGTTTCTTCCGACTACTGTAACTAAATTTAACACTATATAACGCTTTTATTGTTAAAGTGTTTAAATGTAAACCACATTACTAAAACATATCTTACTCCATCGGTTAATTCTGTGACTTCATGAACTAAGTCAGAATTAAATAAAATACCATTACCTTGATCTTTTTAAAGAAGAAACAGTATTATCAAAATAAATGTTGAGATCTGCTCCTTTATATTCTATACTTTCTGAGAGTTGTATTATCAATGTTTTATACCTTTTGTTAGTACCGTCCCCACTGTCTGTATGCTTTTTAAAGTAGTCTCCTCTTCTATATTTTATTATCTGAAATTCTTTAGGGAGTTTTTTTACTCCGTATTCTTTCAACAACGGTTTAAGTAAACTATTTACCCTTTGGGTAGTCGGTAGAGTTGAAACTAATGATTTTCTAATTTGCGGTAAGACTTTTTTTAGAGTAGGTTCTCTATAAAGTTTTATACCTCCTTCCTCAAATCCTTTTAGATGAGCTTGACCTATAAAGTATTTACATTGATCTTTCGATAAGAACTTTTTATAGTTCAACATTTTTTCTTTTAATTAAAGTTAAACCTGTAGAAGCAGGTTTCATTGGATGTATACCTGTGTTAAAAAAGTCAAATCTTTGCCACTCATCAGATATTTCTTCAATAAACCTAGCTGGACCGTCCCATTTTTGAAAATATTCTTTTTCGTCTTCTGTAACCACAAACTCTTCTTGGTACCTCATATCAGTATCATGAATAGAAATCATACCACTGGGTTTGACTAACGTAGAGTACAATTCAAAATCTTTTTTTACATCTTCGTATGAATGACCAGCATCTATGTGTAAAAAATCTATCTGAATATCTTGTTTGACAAAGAAGTTATAAAAAGCATCTTCTGTTTTTTCTTTAATGAATCTCGGTACAAATTGGTATCTAAAGAAAGAATCTTTATTAGCGTAATCTATCTCTCCTCCTACTCCATTAGCTGCATCGACAAGGTATGTTACACCTATATCACCGTGATTATAGTCTGTACTTCCTTCAAATATACCTTGCTCATGTAAATCTAAACGAGCTTGAGTCATTATACGGGGAATAAATCCTGCTCCTGAACCTAAACACACAACTGTCTTATATCTCATTAACTGAATAATAGAGTAGATAAGTAATCCATCTCCTAGGTGGTAATCAGTAGCGCCGTGAGTCCATCTATATCTTACGGGTTTAAATTCTTTATACTCTTTACCGTCCTTATCCTTCTTAATAACTGGATTGTTAGTCAAAAACTGTCTTACAAATTCTTTATCTAGTAAACCCATTACTTGTTAGGTATTGATGATAAGTCTAAATTAGGATAATTTATGCAATTAAGCAAATGAGCTATCTCTCTTTCATAATTTTGGTCAGCTTTACTATCTTTAATCCACCCTTTAAGAGGACCGTAATGTTTAAAATAAACTTCGGATTCATAAATCGGCCAGATACCTTTATCGTGATCTTCCCCCCATTCCCATTGTTTGCAGTCCCAAGTAGTTGATATAATACTTCTGTGTTCAATATTTTCTTTTACAAGCATATGTTTTAGGAGTAGCTGCTCAGCAAAAATTAAGTATTGGGAATGAGGTACTTTCATAGCAGTAAACTCTTCCATCATTTTTAAACTTTCGTTTGCATAGCGTTGAGTAAAATCTGGGTCAGGTAAATTAAGAAAGCCGACATTTACTGATTCAGTCTTCCATCTTGTCTTATAAGACAGTTTCTGTACTTTAGGGTCAATAGCTGTTGGATAGTACCCTTTACCTTTTTCTAAATTACATACATATACTTTAGATAAGTCCATATGTTTTTTTAAAGGTCTATATACATGAGTATCATTATCCATTATGATAGTTGGATAATCTATTTTAGAAAGAACTTCTAATTTACATGCTGCCCAAAAAACGTCTCTATCGATTTTTCTATCAGACTTAGGTAGTAGTTTAACTTCATCAAAGAAATCAAGTACCTCTAATCTATTTAAAGTATCAATAGTTAATTCATCACCGTTAAGAATACATGTATCTTCTCTATGGTTTCTCTTCCATAGATTAACTGAAGCTAAAAGTAGAAGTATATTTAGCTTACTGTTGACATAAAAATCATTAGAATTTTTATTCTTCTTTATATTTTCTAAAACCCAATTTATTTTCAAAACCTACTTTTCAGTAATTCCTAGAATGCTGTATCACTAGGATCTATATGTGTTGTTGTAAAGTATGCATAAAAAGTATTTACAGAAGTATGATCACTATCTGTTAATGTTAATGTTGCATTAGTACTTAATTGAGTACCGCCTCCACCTGTAGCTGTTCTCCATGAATGAAATGTCCATGGATAAGAAGTTTCTGCCACAGCAGTAATAGAGTATGTACTAATCAAAACGTTTTTAGCAGTAAACGATGCTGTAGCAGCAACTGTATAAGGTGCTGTTAATTTTACCGTACCTCCAGTATCAGCTGAGAATGCTCCGTAAAATATTGATGTATTAGGAGCAAATTCTGATACTTGGAAAGGAGCTGAGTTAGCAGGACTAAAGTCATCAACTGCTGTTGCAAGTGATGTATTAGTTGATGCTGAGATGCTGTTCGACCATGTTTGGAATGTTTCGAACGAGATGTTATTAGCTCCGTAGGTAAATACTGCCATTTTATTTTATCGTTATAATTTTATCTATTGGAAACCATTCCGATAAAGTTGCTTTGATGTGCTTATAACAAAAGCCGTATAAATCACCGGCTAATGTCCCATCAATAACATCCTCATACTGCTTTTCTGTCCCAACTTGAACTTTCTCTTCTTTAGTTATTGTTCTATGTTTTATCACTTCATCTCCATTCTCATCAAAACTTACGAACGGAACCTCTTTTTCTACGGCCTGAACTTCATAAACCGGTACTTCAATCTCTCTTTTAGAGGTTAAATAAGTAACGAGGTGGTGAGGAAGTAAAATTTCTTTACCGTCACTCAAATCATCACTAAAATAAAGCACCCTTTCTTGTATCAAACCAATAGCATTTTTTTTCGGTTCACTTAACAGTGTTCTGTTGAATCTAATGGCTTGATCTCTATCTTGCCAGAAGGTTAACTGAAACTGCACTTTGCTTGTAACTTTGTTAAAAGAGAGACTTTCAATCCTTACATATACTTCATGCGATGGACCTTCACTTGTCTCCAAGTCAACATCTAATACGAAACCCATTATTTAAAACTTTTTATTTATTTTCGAGCTCTTTTACTCTTGCAGAAAGCTCTTTAACTGCTTGTATTAATACTGCTGTTAATTTTTCATATTTAACTGCTTTATATCCATCTTCTCTAGTCTCTACGATTTCAGGTAATACTGCTTCTACTTCTTGAGCAATTACTCCAATATCATGTCCTTCGTAAATATCTTGTTTGTCGTTCCAATCAAAATATACACCACGTAAAGCTTCAACTTTATCTAGAGAGCTATCAATTTCTACGATATTATCTTTAAATCTCTCATCAGAAGAATGATATGCTACTACATCGTCTTTAACATTAACAGAAGAGTAAAATGTTACCGAAGGTTTAGACCCTGAATTATACCAAGTAGAGTTCCCTACTTCAAAAGTTGCCGGGAATCCGTCTATATGAACTACGTTATCTACAACACCGCCCATCGAACCTTCAAAAGCATAACCTCCTCCATAATCTAGTGTAAGTCCATAGGTACCAAATGTACCGCTTTTACTACCTCTTAGTCGTAGTCCATTGGTAGAATCCGCGTCAATAAAACCGTGCATTGTGTCATTATCGGTACTACTAAAGATACCCATAGAATCTTTCAACTGTAGGTATCCGAATGCTCCGTTATACCCATTAGATGAATGGCGACTCATACCAATAGATGCACCTCCTACAAACTCAGATGCTCCCGAACTAGAAACTTAAGTAAAGGTAACATTATCCCCGCTTCCTAAACCTAAATCTCCAGCGGTTAATGTTCTAGTAGCAACAGTTGCGTTAGCATCTGTTACGTGACCTGAAGTATCAGTAGTAACGTTAAAGTCTAAATCACTAATTACTGTAGCTCCTGTTAGTGCTCCGGTATCAATGTTGATATCATCTCCAGCATGAGTAGGGTGTACATAGTTGTTTGCATCTGTATCACCTGTATATCCAAGATTTGCAAGAGTTAATGTTCTAGTAGGAATAGTACCATTAGCGTCAGTTACGTGACCTAAAGTATCTGTTGTTACGTTAATATCGATATCAGAGATTACTGTAGCTCCTGTTAAAGCGCCTGAATCTACTGAGAAATCATCTCCTGGATGTGTAGGGTGGGTATAAACTGTATCTGATTGATGTGTGTCAATCATTGATTTGATATCAGCAGGTGCAAATCTCTTAATAGCTGTTGCTGTACCTGCTGTTCTTTCTGCTGAAGATACTTGAGCTACTTGATTATTGTAAGCTGTTTCAATTTCAGCATCTGATTGATCTGCAGTTGCG
>Ga0181590_10005691_pt1 | contig 10292 bp, 4 predicted proteins | sample 071ome_34_FD_132446 | JGI IMG/M metagenome (GOLD analysis project Ga0181590, IMG submission 132446) | Coastal salt marsh microbial communities from the Groves Creek Marsh, Skidaway Island, Georgia - 071411BT metaG (megahit assembly) | ecosystem: Environmental > Aquatic > Marine > Intertidal zone... | reverse complement strand
AGAAGAAGAAGAAGAAGATAATCGTTTCCTTTGTTCGTCGTCGAATCGTCTCAGCACGACGTCCGCGTCTCGCAGACTCGGCAAACTGGACACGTCCACTGACTTTTTCACGAACGAAAACGTCTTTGAAGAAGAAGAAGAAGAAGAAGAAGAAGAAGAAGAAGAAGAGGAAGAGGTGGTCGAGGCGGGTTTTCGAGGCGCCTCGAACGGATTCTTCGGTTTCCTCGTTTTCTTCGTCTTCGCTTTCTCCCACGCATCTCCTTCTTCTTTTCCTTGTTGTTGTTGTTGTATCTTCTGCACCTCTCGCAACGCCTCGAACGCTTTGGAATTTATGTATTCTCCTCCTCCTCCTCCTCCTTCTCTTACTCCTCTCACTCCTCCTTTTCGCGGCGCGATCGTCCTTCGAAATTGTCCTCCTTTTCCTCCTCCTCCTCCTCCTCGTCTTCGTCGAAGTTCTCTCGAAAGAAAAGTAGAAGGAGAGAACGAAGGAGAGCTCGCGATAGCAGGCGCACTGGCACTCATATGTATGTTGTGAGTAAATGTGATTCTTCTCTTTTTGTTTGTCGGATTTTTGATGCAAGAAAAAAAAAAAAAAAAAAAAAAAAAAAAAAGAAAAAAAAAAAATGATGATGACGATGAAAGCGGCGGGCAACAACGGTGCGTTTCTACCATCGTTTTTGGCGCTCTCGTCACCAACACCGTCTCGGGCGAGACGAACGAAAAGCGCGCCGAGGAGAAAGAGAGGGATTTTGGAGGACGAGAGGAAGATTTCCTTCTTCGTTTCTTCTTCATCCGGTTCCGGAGGAGGAGGAGGAGGAAAGAGAAACGCGCTGAGGGAAAAAGAGCGAAGAAAGAGAGAGGAGGAGCGAAGGACAAAAACAACCACCGGTTCGAAGAGCGGGAGAAAGCCCGCGCGACGGACGAACGGAGGAGAAAAGAAAAGAAATTACGAGCGCGAGTTGGAAGACGCGTTGCGACGTCACAGAGCGTCTTCTTCTTTTTCTTCTTCTTCTTCTTCTCCTTTTTCGTTGGAGGAGGGGAGCGAATTTGGTGAAAAGAAACCGACGACGGCGGCGGCGGTTGTGGTTAAAGATACAAAAAGAAGAGTAAAAAAAGCGCTGAAGAAAGCGAAAAGGTTTGCGAAAAGAAACGTGCAGAAAGCGACGGACGTACTGTTACCGTCTGGGTCTTCGTTAGGAGGCGGGAGAGGAAGAGGAGGAGACGGAGGACCGGTGCGGTTCACACCGTCGACGACGTCGACTTCGTCGTCGTATTACGCGTATCGTCAACAACAACCTAATATTTTCGGTTTGACGGGCGCAGCAGGGGCGATTGCCGGATGGATCATGCTCATAGGTTTAGCGTATGTCGTCGTGAAAGTTATGAACGGTGAACGGGTAATACCGAGAGGAGGATTTCAGTTGAGTATACCCGGCTTGCGAGGTTCTAATCTCAACAAGAGGAAGAATAGCAACGAGGGAGGCAAGTGGGTCATAGATAGAAGTCTCGGCGGTCGCAAGGTTTGGGTTCCAGATGGCGATGCGAGCAGGAGAGGGAGTAAGTTGAGCGAACGAAGCGCCTTAGACGAAGTTTATTACAGTTCTTCATCCTCTTCTTCTCCGACGTCGTCGTCGACATCGAAATCAACAATCTCTAGAACTTTTGAAGACGAAGATGAAGATAAAGAAAAACAAAACCTTCCAACGTGGTGGGTAGAGTCTCCTTTTCTCCGCACATCAATCGGTGGCATCGATAAACAAAGAAAAGCAGATTTGCTCCAAGATGCAAAACGAAGCGCGAGTTTTCTTTCAGCCGCTCGAATCAACGGCGTGCAGTGGACGTCTGAAATGATTTTAGATTTTCACACCGCGTGCGCAGCCGCTTTGAAGTGCTATCCGTACGAGGAGAAAAACAAATATCGACTTTCGATTGCAAAATCTGTGGGACCGGAGAATGCGCGCGTGCAACTGTATCGGCAGGCATCAGAGATTGCCGTAGAAGACTGCGTTGGTAACCGTTCTGGAGTGAGTTCGAGTTTCGGTATGGACGTGAACATCTTTGTGGTTGGATTGAGTTATTTCTTGAACATTCCTACAAAGACAGCGATCAACATTGTTCGATCGTCGTGCGCGGTGAAGATTAGAAATTTGCTTCTGGCGAGTTGTTCCGCACTTCGTAAAGAACGCGAGGGAATGACGTCTCCATCTGCGGATCTCTTGTTATCTTTATTCTCCATCGTGAGCGTCTTGAACGTTTTTCCTTTCACCGAAAACTCGGCTGAGATTGAAATGATCAACGAAGGTTTCAAAACTCGAATTTCTGAGAAAGAGAGGAAGGATTTAATCTTGGCGTATAGACAAATTAGCGATGGCGTCGGGGATAGGACAATCGAAGAAGCTCTTCGATGAAAAACGTAAACAAGAATGACTACGAATCTAACGCGCTCTCTTTTATTTTTTACCACTCCCTTTCTTAATGGCCTTCTTCTTGTCCTTTTTCTTTATTTTCTCGGCTCTTTTTTGCGATTTTGCAGCTTTGACGTCTTTCTTGTGCTGTTTCCTTTCTCGCTTCTCGCGTTCGAGATCTTCGGGCGTCTTTTTTCTATCTACCCAAACCTTCTTCTCCTCAGACGACGAATCGCTTTCACCGTCATCATCATTGTCCTCGTCGTCGTCGTCGTCGCTACTCAAACCTGACTCGCTCCCACGATCGCGCTCGTTTTCTCTCGCCGTCGCTATATCGCGTTGCGTCCCTTTGATTGTTCCAGGGGTTGTCGTGCTTTCATTTTTTTCTAATGCTGTTTCGTCTTTTTCCAACTCTAGCTTTTTCGTCTTTTTCTTTGCCTCTTTCTTCATCGCCGCCTCTTCTTCTTTCTTCGTTAGCATTAAACTCGGCATCTCTCGCGGACCGCTCAAATCGTGATTCATTCCCGTGATTGTCTGATAATAAATCCCTTCGGAGCGTTTCTCGTCCTTGGCTTCGCTCGCTTCGCGCAGTCGCCTTTGATCTTTATCTGCATAATCTACCTCATCAAGCGCTTTTGGGATGTGCGCTTGATGAAATACTGCGGCTTGAATTTCCTTTTCAGCTCTTAAATCGTCGTCCTTTTGTATCTGTGCAGCGTCGATGCCTTGACTTAGCCTCGATTTCATCTCGATTTCTAATTTAAAATCTTTCGCCGCTTTCTCCGACAACAGCTCTAAGCATTGGTCAATGTTGGAAGTGTTTATCGCGGGATCTGTCACGAAATCGAACATTTCCTTCACCGACGGAACGACGACATTGTACGCACGATTCGAGAAGAACTGTTTCAAATGTAGCAAGTCTTCGCGTAAAAATTCAAGACATCTAGGATGATCGAGGTCGACAGATTGCGAAACATCGATAATCCATGCGTTCCCGTTGTGATAAAGCAAGTTATACTCCGAAAAATCTGCGTGAACGAGCTTACAATCCTGATACATCGTTCGAACATCTTTTAAAAGCTGCTCGAATAACGAACGCATCTTCTTACTGCTCAACGAAGATGCCGCGTCTTTTAATCTAGGAGCGGCTCTTCCTTCTGAATCACCAATCATTTCCATGACTAAAACGTGCGATTTCAGACATATTACTTTTGGGACGCGCAAGCCTTTCTCTCTTAGGCGGTTATAATTGCGCATTTCTTTTTCTGCCCACGTTTTGACCATCTTTCTTGGATTTTTCCGCGCGTATCCGTTCCTCCATCTCCAATCTCCAGACACGTACCGATCTCTATCTTTAAAAACGAGTATCGAAGTTTTGTAGACCTTTACCGCCAAATGTTGTCGCATTTGAATTTTATTCTTTTTCTTTTCCATTTTCGTTCCTTTCTCTTCTATTTCATTTGTCGTCGTCGTCGTCGTCGTTGTCGTTGCGTCCTTTCCATCTCTACTTTCGCTATTACTGTCTTCTTCTTTCCTTTCTCGTGTCTCTTCTTCTTCTTCTACTTCTTCTTCTTCTTCTTCTACTTCTATGACGCGCACGGCGTGGTATACGTTCGCTTCTTTCCCGGTCGAAACGCACCCGTTAATCTCGGAAAAAATTTCTCTCGACAACATTTTGAACAAAATCATTCGAGTTCGCGGATCGAGCGCTTGCTCCACCGTCGCTCTGTCGCTCTTATCCGTCACTTTTTGTCCGCTACCGCCAAACCCACCGCCACTACCGAATCCAGCGCTGCCACCGCCGCCGCCGCCGCCGCCGCCGCCGCCAAATTTGCGCTCAACCTCTCGCAGTTGATTTTTCACCTTTTGCGATATCCCAACCCAGGAGGAGGAGGAGGTGGAGGTGGTGGTGGTCGTGGTGGACGAGGCAGTCGCGGTTGCGGCAGAAACAGACGCCGTCGAACCGCTTCGTGCTTCTTCACCTTCTTCTTCTTCTTTTCTTTCACTCGTTTCTTTCTTGGTCTCGGTGGTCGTAGCATCATCACGCTTGCTCTCTCCACGTGCCTTTTTCTTTTTCGCCCCGGCGAGGCGAGAGAGGAAACTTTGTCTCTGTTTCTCCAAGCGCATCTTGTTCCTCTCTCCCCCGTTGGCGTTTGGAGACGACGAGCCGCCCCCGGCGAGGAAAGAAGACTCGACCAATCCTCCTCCTCCTCCTCCTCCTCCGCGAATGATGTTCGCATTATTATTACCACTTTTACAACTAAAACTGCTGTTGTTGTTATTATTATTATTATTTCCACCGCTTTTACCACTACTCCGAGCGTTCAAATCGTCTCTCATGTCCAGCGCTTCCAGCGCCCGGTGGATGATGGCTTCTTCGTTCGTTCTCGTCGAAGAAGTCATCGCGAACCCCGTTCGGTTCGGTTTTGTTTTTTTTCGTGCGCGCGCGTGTGTTTTTTTTTGGTGCAAGTACGTAGTGTCGCCGCCGGTCTCGCTCTCTCTCTCTCTCTCATTCAGCAGAGTAGTAGTAGTCTGTCTCTCTCTCTTTTTCTTTTGTCTCTCTCTCTCTGGTTCTCTGCGTCACTCTCTCTGGTTTCTCTGCGTCACAGGGGCAGAAAACAAGACAAAAAAAAAACACGCGCGCGCGCGGAATTTACGATCGTCGAATTTACTTGCGTCGCGCGCGCGGAAACGCACTGACGGGAAACGCGCGAAAAAAAAAAAAGAGCAGGGGAAAGGGGGAGAACTTTGTTTTGTTTTTGAAAAGGTAATGGAGACGACCGAGAGGACGACGACGAGGCCAAACGACGGCGAGGTAAAGGAAAGAAACGTCGTGCGAGAGCTCAATTTGTTCGTCGGCGGAAAGAAAAGAAGAGAAGAAGCGAAAGAAGAAGCAAAAGAGGTGATCGTTGTTAATAATAACAACGCGAACGATGACGTTGGTGGTGATGCTTTATCGCTCGGCGTTCCATCGTCGCTCTCCGTTCTTCTCCCCACGAGCGATCGAGAGGTGAAGGAACGATTGCGGTCTCTCGACGAACCGATTTGTCTCTTTGGGGAAGGAAAAGCGGAAAGGAGAGAACGGTTGAAGAAAATATTATCGTCGTCGACGACGACCGCCGCCGCCGCCGCCGCAGGAGGAGGAGGAGGAGGAGGAGGAGAACGCAGAATAAATCTAGCAGGGCACGGAGAAGAAGGAGACGACGAGGACGAGGACGGATCGAACGGGGGAGAAGCTAACGGGAATCAGCAAAGAAGAAAGAAGAGGAAGGAAACGTTTTACACAGAAGGGAGCGCGCTTTTGACGCGCGCGAGAATGCGCACGGTAAAGTTTTCCTTGCAATGCGCGAAAGAAAGAGTTTTGACGGATAGCAGCAACAATGATGGGGGTCTTATCGATGCAAGAAGTGAAGAGGAAGGAAAAGAAAAGAAAAAAGAAAACGAGAAGGAGAGGCGCGTTGCTCTCTTCTTAAATCGAAGAAGGAAAGAGTGCGCGGATTTGAAAAAGTCGCGCCTCGCACCAGTCTCTTCAGTCGTTGGTGATTCGAGACCACTTAGTGCCGTAGCTTCAATATTGTTCGAGCGACACGATAGAAGTCATCGTGGACTGATGTTGGCGTCGTCTATCAAGAATGAAAGCAATTCTGTCGAGGAGGACTTCCGCACCGAGTCTCTCGGCGTCATTTTAAGCGGTTCGTGGACAGGCGCGGTCAAGGTTTGGAACGTACGCAACAGCGTGAGTAGAGAGAAAGAAGAAGAGAAAGAAGAGAGAAGAGAAGGAATGATGCGCGACAGAAGTAACGAAGAGAACATTGGTTGTATTCTCGCACACACGATAAAAGCCTCGGAGGAGCGAATAACAGGGCTTGCATTTTCGCCCTTAATAATGGCGACAATCGAGAATGAAGATTTACCGGCGTTTGCGTCCGCTTCGATGGATGGAACTTGCAATCTTTTCAGCTTTTCGGGTAGAAATCGTGCCTCTCTCGTTGGGCACGTCGGGCGTTTAGCAAAGGTAAAATACCATCCGAGTGGCACGTCCATCGCCACGGCGGGTTACGATAAAACAATCCGACTTTGGGACGCAAATACTTCACAAGAAATCTTTTGCCAGGAGGCACATTCGCGGCCATCTTACGATTGCACGTTTAACGACGACGGGAGTTTATTGTTTTCGACAGGTTTGGACGCGTATGCTCGTATGTGGGATCTCAGATCGGGACGTTGTTTGTGGACGATGAAAGGGCACTCGAAAGGAGTGACGTCAATTTCAGTCGACGTCACGAATTCTTTATGCGTTACAGGTGGAGAAGATAACCTCGTGAAGGTTTGGGATTTGAGAAAACAAGTGAATGCGTATACAATTCCCGCCCACTCTGGATTAGTTTCTTCCGTATCCTTTGAACCAAGACGGGGATGTTGGTTCAGCAGTTCTAGTTTCGACGGCACGGTTAAACTTTGGAGCGCTCTAGACTTCTCGTTGCTCTCCCGGTTGGAAGGACACGAGGGCAAAGTAATGGATTGTAGTTTAGGAAGAGTAGCATCAGGAGGAGGAGGAGGAGGAGAAAACAGAAAAAGTAGTAGTAATAGTAGTAGTAGCAGTAGTGATGATGGTGGTGAGAGAAGCGGTTTTGGGGGCTTTATTGCGAGCGCAGGCTACGACCGCACGCTTAAAATTTGGAAATGATAATAATAATAATAACAAGTACCTAGGTACTGGTAGTAGTAGTATTCTTCTTTATTCGTCTCTCACTTTCTCTCTCACACACACGAAGTATACATACGCGCGCTCGCGCACGCGCGCGCTAGTTCCATCTTTTCTTCGCCATTAAAAAAAAAGATACGAAGCGTGAGGCGTGGGGCATAACGCGGCACGAAAAAATGCTACTAAATGAAAAAAAAACCCTAAACCCTACTACTAAACAAAAAAACAGCACTCACTCGTCGTCATTTATTGACTAGCGCGCATTTATTTCACACGGAAAACGCGATAGATATCAACACTGTACCCTCTGATCAGGATCAAACGCTCCCGCGCGTGACTTTGATCAGCGCTCTGGACGATTGGTTGGTGATTTATTCATCTTTGGAGTGGCTTAAAAGAGCTCGAAAGAAAAGGTCAGGAAAAGCTTAATTTTTTTATCTCCTTTGTCGCGGTGTTTAAACAAGCGAAACAAAGGGCGTCGTCTTTTCAAGAGGCGATTTTCGATTCGGTCCTTTTGAGCGGCTCTCTCTCTCTCTCTTTCCTTTTCCGCTTCTTCTCTTTTTTACTACCTCTCTCTCTCTCTCTCTCTCTCTCTCTCTCTCTCTCTCTTTGCTCTCTGCTCTTAAACCGTGGCGAGAACCGACGCGTCGCGTATTTAGAGCGCGTCTTTCCCGAAAGAGAGAGAGAGAGAGAGAGAGAGGAAAAGTAATTTCTTACCTTGCTCATTTGCTGCTCTTTCGGTATCCAACTAAAATTTTCTTTCTTTTTTACCCCGAGAGCGAAGGGAGGTGAAAGGAGAAAGAAAGAAGAAGAAAAAACTTACCAAAAAAAAAACAGCAATCTCTCTCTCACTCGCGCCAAGAACAGATTTTTTTTTTTCGAACAAACGAACAAACGCAAAGAGAATAAGAATGACGAAACCATACGCGCGTACGAAGGAAAGAAATAGTAATGCGATGATGAAAATAAGCACGACAAACACGCCGAGCAATAGTAGGAGAATTACGTTGAACGAGTGCTCGAAACGAACGACAACGCAATTTATGCTGACGCTCAACTTAGTCGCGCTGATGATAACAAATCTGTTCGAAGCGTGCGTCGGAGACGGATTTCAAGGAATGTTTTCTGGAGCTAAAACTTTTCAAAAGAACTACGAATGTGATTCCATGGTGAGTGGGTCACCAAATTCTTGTGTTTGTAAAGGCGAAAACTGCTATCTAACGGACGGTAACTTTCACCTTGCCGTTGAAAAATGTCTTGAAGAAGCGCCGAGAGACGGTATGTGCTCAAAATGGGGTACAAATTCTACAAATTATGGCGTTATGCCGAATTGGGACACGAGCAGAGTAACTAATATGGACGGAAAACGTGGCTCGGTGTATACTGGATTCGGAGGAAGAGCAACGTTCAACGGTGATTTATCAGCTTGGAATACCGGCCAAGTCACGAGTATGAAGTTTATGTTTGCAAAAGCGACAAACTTTAATCGGGATATTTCTAAATGGGATACCTCGAGCGTTCGAGATATGACTGGCATGTTTGACGAAGCAATCGAGTTCAATCAAAACATAGGACGTTGGAATACATCCCAAGTTCTCAGTATGAACAAAATGTTTAATGGAGCTCTTGAGTTTGACCATCACGTGAACACTTGGGAAGGCCCAGCGGCGCTTTCTTCGCAAGAAAATATGTTTCTAGGAGCGAAAGCTTTTACTGCGAAATATAAGTGCACAGATTCACTTACAGGTCCTCCGAGTTCTTGCTCGTGTTTATCGAGTCACTGCTTGACAGACGAAACTTTTCACATCGCGGTTGAAGCGTGTCTCAGCGAGGATCCAGTGAAGGGACTTTGTTCAATATACGGTTTATCGAGATCAAAGTTTGGTACAATGCCAGAGTGGGACACTCACCTCGTTACCAGTATGATTGGGTACACCGATGATGGCGATATTGTCGGATTCGCGGGCAAGTCGACATTCAATGCAGATATATCTCGATGGATCACCTCGCAGGTAACTACCATGCGTTACATGTTTGCATGGACGGCTAATTTTAACGCAGATATTGGCGACTGGGACACATCTCGAGTGAAGGATATGCAGTCAGTTTTTGAAGGAAGTAGTTCCTTCAATCGTGATATTTCCCGCTGGGATACCTCAAGCGTGACTAACATGGACGCAATGTTTTACCAAGCGATTTCTTTTGATTCGGACGTTTCTACCTGGGATACTTCAAGTGTAATGGTGTTTCGGCTCATGTTCGACGGCGCTACTGCGTTTCAAAATAACTTCACATGTGCTAATGCCGTGAATGGACCACCAAACACTTGTTTTGCTCAAGATTACGTGTTATCGGACGAAAATTTTCATGAATCGATCGTGGCGTGTTTAGCCGAGGATCCTTTGCACGGAATCTGTCCAGTTTTTGGTTTAATCACAAAGAAAATTGGACTACTTCCTAATTGGGACACGAGTAGAATCACGAACATGAGTAGTGCTTTTGAAGGTAGGTACAATTTCGTTGGAGATATTTCTAGTTGGAATACTGCTCTAGTGAGAAATTTTGATGATGCATTCAAAGATGCAACATCATTCAATGGCGATATATCTGGATGGAATACGAGCAGTGCCACGAGTATGGCCCGAATGTTCTTTAGCGCGTCTTCTTTTAGTCGCGATCTGACCCAATGGATTGGTTTAGGTGCCACAAATCCGCAGGAAAGATTGTTTTACGGAGCGACTAAGTTTATGAAATCTTTCATGTGTTCGCATGGAATGCTAGGGCCAATAAGCTCTTGTTATGCAATAGTCCCGCTCACAGATTCAACTTTTATAACAGCCATAAACAGCTGCTTGAGCACTAATCCAGAAAACGGGTATTGTTCTAACTTGGAGACTTACGGGCCCATGCCATATTGGGACGTGAGCTTGGTGACGAGCATGGAAAATGCTTTCTACAACAAGGGCAGTTTCAATGGCGACATTTCTCGATGGAACACCTCGAGCGTGACTACGATGCGTCAGATGTTTTACGGCGCGGACAGCTTCAATCAGGATCTCAATAACTGGAATACCTCGAGTGTTCGTGACATGTACCGCATCTTTTATGATTCGAACGCAAATCCCGACATTAGCAAGTGGGATACCTCGAGCATGCATACTATGAGCCAAATGTTCCAAAGT
>Ga0181590_10005690_pt1 | contig 10293 bp, 8 predicted proteins | sample 071ome_34_FD_132446 | JGI IMG/M metagenome (GOLD analysis project Ga0181590, IMG submission 132446) | Coastal salt marsh microbial communities from the Groves Creek Marsh, Skidaway Island, Georgia - 071411BT metaG (megahit assembly) | ecosystem: Environmental > Aquatic > Marine > Intertidal zone... | reverse complement strand
GATGAAATGACACTGCTGCCATATCACCAAACAATCCAACCTGTTTATTTCTCCATGTAGTACCAAGTGACTGAGCTGCATCTTCAACTAATATTCCATTCTTTTTAAACTTAGTGTATCCATCCATATCTATGGAGTTTCCACCATAATGCACAGGTACTAGAATATTTCCTGCTGCTATTTTTGCAGATTTTTTCAAATCAATCATAAAATTTTCTTTATTCACATCTAAAAATTCAATTTTAAATCCTGCCCTCAAAAATGCATTCGCTGTAGAGCTAAAAGTGTACGAAGGCATGAAAACTTTCTTTTTTAAATTGTTTTGTCTTATTAAAAGTGCAGACATTTCCAAAGCACCTGTGGCGCTGTGGGTAATAAAAGTATTTACGAAACCATATTTATTTTTAAGGAACTCTTTACATCTATGTTCAAATTCTCCTGATGAATAGTAGTTACTTTCTAATGCAAGATTTACATACTTCTTAATCCTATTTGTTTTATAAGGTTCATTAAAGTTGATAACTTGATTCATAATTAATGCTTTTAATAGTATATATTAGAGTAAAATAATTAAAAAATATGAAAAATGATATAAGCACCGTAGTGGTTCACGATATTAATTCCAGTTTTTTAGAAACTAGTTTGAGAATCACAAGCACAAACAACAAAGTCTTTTTAATAGGCAATGAATCGGTTAAATACTTAGAAAAATATGAAAATATATTCTTTGTTGACATTAACAAATATTTTGAAATGGAAAAATTTAAGATTTATAGGGAAAAATTTGAATACTATGGTGATAAAGATGTAGATACTTACTATTTCTGGTTTATGAGATTATTTCTTATCTATGAGTTTATGAAAGAAAACAACATAAATAGAATATTTAGTTGTGATAGTGACAACTTACTATTAAAAAACATTAACCTGTATCCTTTTGTGGCTGAAAATGCAATTTGCATACCACCTGTATGGGATGAATATTATTTTGCAAGTAGTATACATGCTGGACTGATCACTCAGGAGTTTTGTCAAAATTATGAAATGTTGTACGAGGATATTTTTATTAATAAATCAAGATTTAATCTTATTAAGGATAAAGTTGAACACCATAAAAGTAATGCTGGTGGTGTATGTGATATGACTTTGTATCATTACATTGTAAAAATGGAGTTAGTGCAAGTACAAAACCTCCTTGAACCCGTACTTATTGATGGATTACCTCACGTATTTATAAATAATTTATCCAGCCCAGAAGGTCATCAAAACAAAAATCAATTTAAAACAAAAAAAGGAAGAATTAAAATATACACCTCTAAAGAAGATTTATCTAATTCCATTTATGATATGATAAATGAAGAGTACCTAAACCTATTTAACATCCATTTTCAAGGCAAGGCTAAACGATTAATAACAAAAAGATTAGAAAAAAAATTATTTTTTTAAACATCATTAAATAATTTGTAATGAAAAATAATGATGGCATAATCAAAGAAATGAGAAAAATTGGTGGAATTTTATTAGCTGGAGGAAAAGGCACAAGGCTTTATCCAAATACCAAAATAATTAATAAGCATCTTATGCCAATTTATGATAAACCTATGATTTTTTATTCCCTTTCAATTTTTATGTTATCTAAGATACAAGATATTACAATTGTTTGCAATCCTAGTGATGAAAAAGACTATAAAAAATTACTTGGGAACGGAAAACAGTTTGGAATTAACATAACATATTCAATCCAAGAGAAACCAGATGGTATACCTGATGCTATAAATAGTGCCCAGATTATTTCCAAGTATGAAAAATTTTTGGTGGTCTTAGGTGATAATTTTATATATGGTCGCGATTTTTATCACTCACTAAGTTCAGATGTAGAAAACCAACTTAATGCTGCCATTTACTACCAAAAAGTAAAAGATCCATCCCCATACGGAATTATTAAATGGGAAAATAAAAAGGTTATTGATTTAATAGAAAAACCCACAGAATATGTATCAAATGATGCAGTTATAGGGCTTTATTTATTTGATAAGAAATTTTCTAACTATTTTGATAATCTTAAAAAATCTGAGAGAAATGAATTTGAAATTGTTGACATAATTAAAAGCTATGGGCTTAATCAGGTTACTACAAATTATATTGGTAGAGGAACTGCATGGTTTGATATGGGTACAAGTGAGGATTTTTTCAATTCTAGTCAATTTGTCAAAACTCTTCAAGATAGGCAAGGACTTTTAATTTGTTCACCTCACGAAGTTGCCTTTAGAAACGGATGGATACAATTAGAAGATATTAAAAATTATATTAAGACAATAAAAGGATCTGAATATGCAGAAAACTTAGAAAACACACTGGCATTAAAGTGAATATTCTCATTACAGGATGCTTTGGCTTTATAGGTTTTAATTTTTTACAAACATGTTTGAACGACCTTCAAAACGATTTTAATATATCAGGAATTGACTCGTTAAACAATCCTTATTCAAAACTAAATCATAATTTAATTAAAGAAGAAAATTTTGAATTCTTCAAAGAAGATATCAAAAATATTATGAATGTTGATTTTAAAAATAAAAATTTTGATATGATCATTAATTTTGCAGCAGAATCTCATGTCGATACTTCAATATACAATCCAGCCTTATTTATTGATTCAAATATTTTGGGTGTCAACAATTTGCTAAACTTTTGTGTTAAAAACAATATCGATAATTTTATTCAAATATCTACTGACGAAGTTTATGGAAGTACATCTAAAGAAAATAAGTTTTTTGTAGAGTCAGATATTTTGAATCCATCGTCACCCTATTCAGCAAGTAAAGCAAGTGCAGATATGATATGCAATGCGTATGAAAAAACTTACGGAATCAATATAAAAAAAATTAGACCTGCCAATAATTATGGACCCTTTCAGCAACCAGAGAAGTTAATCCCTTTTTCAATTAGCAATATTATCAAAAATAATGAGGTAGAGATTTATGGAGATGGAAGCAATATTCGACACTGGTTATATGTAAAAGATACAGTGTCAGGCATCTTAAAAGTTATTGAATATGGTAAAAGCAGTGAGGTATACAATATAGGATCTGGTATCTACTTTAATAATAATGAAATTGCACTAAAGCTACTAGAAAAGTTTGAATTGGACAGTTCTTCTATTAAGTATGTTAAAGATAGACCAGGACATGATTTTAAGTATGCTGTAAATTTTGATAAATTAATAGCCTTGGGATGGAATCCGAAGTATGAATTTGATTTTGCTCTTGAAGAAACTATTAAGTGGAATGTAAACAATATTAAATGGCTTCAAGAAAACATCAAACAAATTAGAAAAAATAGGAAATTAAGATTTGAAAGTAAATAGACCATTTTTTGATTGCTATTATCTCAAGGTTTCAAAAATATAGTATATAAAATAAGAATATGATTGTACTTTTATCATTGCTATTCAAATTTTTCATTTTTTATTTTTTTCTGTATTTTTTCGGGAGAGCTTTTTTTATTATTCTTTTTAATAATAAAATTGAAAACCAATTTGATAAAAAAAAACTTTTTGAATTTAGTATAACTACATTTTATCCCTTAGGTGGTTTGATTTTTTTAGGTAATTTGTTATTTGTTCTCAATTTTGTATTACCAATAAAAAATAACTTTATTTTTCTTATATTGATATTTTTGATTTTTAACTTTAAAAAAAGACTTCAAATCAATCAGCTTAAGCATCTATTAAAATATTTACCAGTTTACTTAATTTTACTTTCATCAAGTTATTCTATAGGATTTCACTATGATTCTGGCTTGTATCATTTAAATAACCAACTTTGGATTCGAGAAAGCAATGCTATTTTAGGTTTTTCAAATATCTATAGTGTATTTGGTGTTAGTAGTATTTACGAATATATTTCAAGCTTTTTATGGTTTGACAAAACTTTTATTTTATTACATTTTGTTAATGTAGTATTTATTGGTTTATTTTATCAGTTCATAATTGAAGGAGTCCTAAATCATCCAAACATTTACATAAAAAATGCTTTTTCTATGATTATTATTTTTTCCTTACTTGATAACTTTGGATTTGGTGGAGGAAGGAATGGTTATTTGTACATTCAGTCAGTTGGAAAACAAGATGTAGCTATTGCAATTATATACTTTCTAGTTTCGATATTAATTTTATATTCACTGAAAGAAAAAAAATTTAGTAATATTGAAATAGCTTTTCTTACTTTGGTTTTGTTATTTTTGTATCAATTAAAAATCTCTTCAGCTCCTATATTCTTTTTATTCTTAATGTATATTTATTTTTATACCAGAGAAGAAAAATTTAAAAAAATAGTAAAAGCTTTATTGCCAGCAAGCATCCTGGGTACTCTGTGGATTTTAAAATCAATAATTCACTCAGGTTGTATTATATTTCCTCTGACATCATCATGTTTTAAATCACTTGACTGGGTTTACATTGATTACCTAAAAGCAGTTCAAGAAGTTTCGGTATCTTATAGTAATTCATACTATTTTAATTCATCATTTAGTAATTGGTTAATTCAATATTTTGAAAATGGAATAAATAAAAATATAATATTAAATTTTTTACTCTCTTTGTTTGTAATTTTAATTTTGAACATTAGGAGTATTGAAAACAAATTTTCTGTTAAAGAGAATGTATTAATTGCATTGTTCGTTTTTGTAAATATTATATTTTACTTGAGATTTGGTCCAGATGTAAGATATTTGATTGGTTTTCAAATGTTTTTAGTTGGTTTAGTTGGTTTTTACTCATCAACTCAAATTAAATTAAATAAATACTTAATATTAGCTACAATTTATCTTTCAGTTTTGTTGGTTCCGAGATTACAAAGTTACAACATGACAAACTTCAGCTCAGTTCCTCAAGTTGTACCTTCTGATATTGAAACAATTGAATTTAAAGGAAGACTTTATCCAAAAACTGGTGATCAATGCTGGGTTAATTTAAAGTGTTCTGCAAACAGGAACTTTTTTTATATTATTGAAGAAAATAAATTCTATAAGAAAGCACTCCTTGATATTAATCGATAGGATTACTTTTTCTTAGTTCTAGGAAATACTTTATTAAGCTTAAAGAAAATACAAACCTTGATTTTAAATTGAAATTCCATTTTGATTCCCCATACACCCTAGGGGGGAACAAAATTTGTTTTCTAACAACTTTATAGTTATTTTCTAATGCAAGCCAATAAATGTATGTATCAAAGCTAAAATCATTCGGTGGCTTAATAGCTTTCTCAAAAAGTTTGCTAGAGAAAATTGTTGGCTGAGCATTAATTTCTTTCATTTTTTTATTTAAAACAATACTTCCAAATAAACCCATTAAAGAGGAAAATATACGATCTAATACCGGCCTACCTTCTCTTAATCCTTTATAAAAAATTTTGTCTTCACTGTTAATACTTAAGTCATCAAATATATTATTTAATTTAGAAAATTCAAACTGCAAATCTCCATGAATCCATCCAATATATTGATATCTGTCAGATTCCTTTAAGCCTCTGTATACTCCGTCTCCGTAGCCTTTGTTTACACTTAAATGCAATACTTCAATATTATTTTCAAGTTCACTACATATTTTCTCTAAATAGCCCCTTGTTCCATCAGTTGACCCATTGTTTACAATTAAAAAATTAATTGATGAATTCAAGTTTTTTAGATTTTGAATCAGCAATGGTAAAGATTCAAGTTCATTGAAACAAGGTATTACTATTCTCAATAACTTCATTTTTTATTTACCTAAATATTGGGATACATGATGCATATAATTGAAAATTTCATATTCCACTGGAGTACCAAGTATCGCCGTTTTTTCTGAACTTAATTGAACAACTTTCATATTTTTTTTTAATGCTGTTTCCACCATGTAATCAATATGCATTTCTTTACCTTCTAGATTCTCTTTTCTAGTTTCTTCATATAAATAATTAAAAACATTTCTATCTCTAAATAGAAAAACACCACTTATTACATTCGAGTCTTGATACTTCGGTTTTTTCTTTATTGAAAAACTCTCAATTTTTGACTTTTTTGAATTTACCCATCCATAATGGGAATAATTAAAAAACCCTCTTCGGTAGTTGCTTTTTGTGAAAACAACTATATCAAAAATTTCTTTTGGTAATTTTAAATTCTTATCTAGGACACAATCAGCTGAATGTACAAGTATGGGGTGTGTGTTTTCAATAGTATTTATTAACTTAGCTGCACTTTCAGCTTGATCTTTTGTCTTATTTTCTATTTCAATTATTTCTACATTTTTTTTATTTTGAAAAAGTTGTTTGCTTTCTTTCTTTAATTTATTTAAAAGAAGAATTTTTGTAGATATTTGATTAGAAAAGCTGGCTAAGATATTTAAAATTATAGGTTTTTGAATTAATGGTAAGAAAATTTTAGGTAATAAATAGTTCTCATTTACAAACCGCACTCCTTCACCAGCCGCTGGAATTACTAAATTTACATTATTCAAATCTATTGTCTTTTCACTCTGTATATTCTCAACTTCATCAAGATTGTATTTGAACTCTTTAAAATCTTCTGGCGTACCCCATTGAAAAAAATAATCTACTTTTAAATAAGTAACATTGAGATTATCCTTTATCATTTCCTCAAAAGGAGTGCTTATATAAATTTCATTATTTACAAAGAGTTTTTTATCTATAACTTTTTCAATATACTTTTTACACAAATAACCCGATTTAAAATAATAAGTACCAGTAGATGCTAATTCTGACATTTTGTCATTAGTAAATGGTTGTTTTTCTTTTATACTTACAATTTTTTCATTATTTGATTTTATAAACGCATAATCGTTGCCGTAAATACTGTGAGGGTGAAGTCCTGAATAGGCTGGCACCATTCCATCTGGGTCTTCATTTATTATTTTTTGTTTAACTTTTTCCCAATCCCAAATATTTGCAAAATCGCAATAGTTTATAATTGTTCTACTGTCTGTATCCAACAACCTGCTTTCTAGGAGTGCTGCACCTGGGCCATTATCTTGAAAATTAATCTCTACGATATTATATTTTTCTAATTTATTAAAATAAGGTCGTAAATTTTTATTATTTAAATCTGAAATATTAACTATAAAATTTATATCATCTTCATTAGGATACATATCCAAAATATGCTCAATAACCATTTTATTTTTCACTTTTAAAAACTGTTTTGGCGTATTTAAACCCACTTTTTTAAATCTTGAACTTCTACCAGTCATTGGGATAATAATTTTCATTTGTTTAATTGAATTCTTTGAATTTCATCATCTGAAAATCTTAACTTATTTGCTTTATCTAAATTTATAAAATTATGTATTTTTTTGTTTTCAATATAAAAACAAATAGAAAGTAAAGTTTTAAGGTAAATTTTTTGGACTTTGTTTATTTTAAAATTTAAATATAAAAACTTATCATCAAAATAAATTGTATTTCTTCCTTTTTTCATTTGATTCTTCGAATTAATTTTTATGAATTTAAAAGGCAAAAATACTGCATGATCAGGAAAAAAAAATTTATTATTAAAAATTTCAAAATTTAAGTTTGGATTTAAATTAGTAAATGTAACACATTTATTTTTAACTTTTAAATCTATATTGTTTATTAAGTTCTCTAACTTTTCGAAATCTATAATTTTTGAAAACATGTTTTCATTAAAGTAAATATTTTTGTAAACATTTTCTATATTGTCTCCCGAAACTATCATTCCATGATTTTCTAAAAAATAAGAACTGACAAGTTCACAATTTTTTTTATTGTACACTTCTAAAGCAAGTTCGTATCCTGGCCTTTTGTAATCAACAAAGTTAATAGCATTTTCTTCTATATAATTTTTAATTTGAGATTTACTATAAATTAATGAAGTAATAATTGAAGAAATACTGTGATAGTGAAATACATATTTATCATTCAGCAAAACATGTAAAGGAGTTTCTATTGATAGTGACTTTAAAAATTTTTTGTCAGATTGTTCATTTTTATAAAAAAATCGAACATCTTTAAGATTTACTTTTTGAAATACGCTTTTCTTGTTCGAATCAGATAAGTACATTCCAGATTTTTTAATATAGATATCTTCTTTAATTTTTATGCTTGTATTACCGCCCGGACCTTGTGTAAGTAAAAAGTTAGAACCTAATTTTTTAGAGTATTTAAGAAATGTTTTCATGGTATATAGTTCGTACTTTATAATACTTATGTAAATGATGAATAAAAAGATATTTATTTATATTGTGTTTTTTATAAAGTATTTAATACTTTTAAATTTAACGCCCGAGTTAGAAATTGAAAGATATAAAGAATTTCTTAATCAATGTAATAGTTTCCAAAATTGCTTGAATCCTTATAAGAACATTGAAGAATTTTCGCAGTCATTTTTAACATTTCCTTACAGCGCTTTAATGTTTGTCTTTTTATTACCGTCATATTTTGTGTCTTATATAACAGATTTTTCCATTGTAAATTTAACTTATTTACTATTTGAAATTATCTTGATTTCAACATTTAAAAAAATCTATGACCTCAAAGAGGACTATTTACTTTTAATTATTATTTTGAACCCAGTCATTATTTATTCAGTTGGTATTTTGGGTCAACTAGATTTCATACCTTTTACATTTTTCGTACTTTCACTTTTAAAACTGAAGGAAAATAAAAAATATCAATCGATAATTTATTTACTAATTGCTGGAAGTACCAAAATAATATTTTTAATTTTAATTCCTATAATTCTGATGTATTTTTTAAGATTAGAAAAGAACTTGATTAACAACTTTCAGACGATAATTTTTTCTATAACATTTTTTATTTTTTTTAATTTTCCATTATTTTTAGATTCTATTTATCGCTCAACTGTATTTTTTGGCATTAATGAAGGTTATAGAGTTGTGGAAAGTGCAACAACTCTTAGATTTAATAGTTTGTTTATAGTTGTTTTTTTAATAACAGTCACGTTATTTCTATATTGGAAATTTTTGAATAGACTGGATTTCTATGGCGTAGCGTTGTTCACAGGTTTTTTAACTATGCCAATTTTCATTTCAAATCTTTCAAATATTGGATGGGTTCTATGGTCGATGCCTTCAATAATCCTTTTATACATATCTTTTGAATACAGAGTAAAAATTCTAATTTACACATTTTTGTTTTTGTTGGTTTTATTTGATTTAAGCAATGAAACGATCGATACTTTTGTTAATGTGAAAACTTTTGTTATATATTTAATTTATCCTATTTTCTTCATTCTTTTTTACTATGCTGTACAAGCCCTTACCCAAAATACATACTTTAAAATTAAATCTACCCCAATTGTATTTTCGATTGCTGGTGATTCAGCTACTGGTAAAACTACATTGTCTAAACTACTCAAAACCTATTTTGGTGATAAATTTGTAAATCTAATAGAACTTGATAGTTTTCATAAATATGAAAGAAACAATGAAGTCTGGAATAAATTTACTCACCTTGATCCAAAGATGAACAATTTATCAGAATTCAGAAAAGTTATTTTAAATTTACTAAGTGGAAAGACTCAGTTTGTTAGATCTTATAATCATTTAAACGGAAAGTTTGATGAATTAAATAAGAAAAAATTAAAAGATTTTTTAATAATTGAAGGGCTTCATTCTCTTCATTTTGAAGATTTAAATAAAAAATATGATCTGAAGATATTCATTGATGTTGAAAACGAATTGAAAAGTAAAATTAAAATTGACCGAGATCTTAAAAGAAATAAGGATTTGGAACATATTAAAAAAGAAATAAAACAAAGAAAGGCAGATTATTTAGAATTTATTTATCCGCAAATAAATTTTTCAGATATTTATATTAAAACAATTAAAAGTGAAAGCAATTATGTAATTTTCAAAATCCTAATTTCTAAAGATTATTTATATGATTTAGAGGATGCTCTTAGTTCTTTTTGTGAATTTTCTATTAAATCAATTGATAAAAATAAAGTAGAAATTGAAATAAAAATCTTTAAAGAAGACTCTTTTGAGGCATTTGATAACTTAGCAAGTAAAGTTAATAATTTACAAGATGTTGAGTTTGATAAGAGGAACCTGCCTGAAGATTCTAATTTAGAAGTTCTTTTAAAAATGGGATTTGTTCTGTTTATGCTTGATAAGAGAATCCAAACTAAGGTTGTATGAGTAAATTAATTATTTTTGATCTCGACAACACCTTTTATGATTACGAATTGTCTCATAATTTTGCCTTATCCAAAGTTTTTGAATTTCAAAACATTTATAAAAATTATGATGAGTTT
>Ga0181590_10005648_pt1 | contig 10322 bp, 11 predicted proteins | sample 071ome_34_FD_132446 | JGI IMG/M metagenome (GOLD analysis project Ga0181590, IMG submission 132446) | Coastal salt marsh microbial communities from the Groves Creek Marsh, Skidaway Island, Georgia - 071411BT metaG (megahit assembly) | ecosystem: Environmental > Aquatic > Marine > Intertidal... | reverse complement strand
ACCAGAGATAGGATCACGCACCCTCGCCTTCTGCATGATGCCCCTACTTGGAGCCGCACCTATGAATTCAACAATTCTATCCACACCTCTGTTGAAAGTTTTATGGTCAGCCCAGAAGTTAGCCACCTTCTCTCTACTTGTGGTTGATCTGCCTGTTACATGACGTGCAAACTTAGCCACATCATTAGGCATCGTGTTGATGCGTCCCTTTATATCGTGCATAGGAAGGTTAGCTAAGACATCATGAGTGCGTCGAGCCACCTTCTCAGAAAAGACCCTCTGCGTAGATCCAAAGATCATCTGCATGGTGAGCGCATCTAAGTCATAGGTGTAATCTTGCGCTCCTTCCCTCTCTAATAGACCCCTGTATCCTCTCGGCTTAACCTTCTGTCCTGCCTTTGCCAGCTCCTCCTCTAATACATCATCCGATACCCTACCTAACTGACCAAAGACCTTGCCCATCTCAAGTAGTTGCTTGGCCTGCTCTGAAGAAAAGAGCGAGGTGGATCGAGCCATCTGCTGCGCAACCAATGAGCCAGCTCTGCCCATGAATATGCGGTGTATGTAGTCCTTTACCCGCTTGCCTTGAGCCAACCCTAAGTGATTAGCTACGTCTGTAGTAAGCTCGCGGTAAAGAGCGTACGCCTGCTGCATGTTCTCATCCCAATCATCGGGAACCTTAGAGTTTGTTATGGGATCATACTTAGTATCTAATGCGCGAGCTATCTTGAATAGCTTTTGTCTGGACTCATCGTATTTAGATTGAGTGCCTCTTGCACGAGCGACCTTTGTCTCGACCATCTCGTTCAAGCTCACCTTCTCCGGCAGACCTACCAGCTTTCTAATCGTAGCATACTTATTAAGCATCGCCTCTTGGACAGACTGCATGGTCTCATGCTCTGTAAGCGTATAGTCCACCAAGTAGTCCTTAACAAACTTATTCTTACCTATGCCAAACACGCTGCTCGGGCTAACAAAGTTCTTTACTATGCCGCCCTGCCTTGCTATGTCTTCGAGGGGCATGTTCTCCAGTGCGGCTGACACCTCAATGTCGGGTGGTTGATCAAGCCTTGACCCACTAACGTGTGGCTTGCCTGAGTTTACCGCATCCTGTATGTCTATAAACTCGTCCGTCTCTCTTGTCCTATAGAGGAAAAGTCTATCGTCTAAGTCTTCAATGACTTCTTGGGCTTGCTGAAAGGTCATGCCCTCTGGCAGCATGCGAGAAGATAGACCTTTATCTCCATACTTACCCAGCCTCATGACCTTTTCAAGTATATCTATCCGCTGCTGATACGACGCTGTTACGTTAGACCCCGGCGTGTCTACGCCACCACCTCGCATGGGAGGCATAATGCCCTGTGGCGTCCAGTTAGCTTTTAGCCTCTTAGCCTTCTTGCCACTCTTAGTTTCGATAAGCCAGTGATCATCTGCGTTGCTTAACACAATCACATCTTCAGACTTGCCGCCTCTGTTGGTGATGCGCAGCAAGTCGCCTGTAGTCACTACGCTGTCGTCATACTCAAACAAGCCCAGCTTGTTAGCTACCTGCTTGGTGTATGAATCACCATCGCTCCAAAGGGGCTTGACCTCCCCTCCTTTAAACGAAAGTGGCACCTCGTCCATCCCATACACTTCTTTAGGAGTAACGAAAGATATGTCTTTCATTACAGGAAGTTCTGCCGAAGGATCAAACTTAGGTTCTGCTGCTACCGTTTTTTCTACAGGAGTCTGACGAGCAATTAACTTACGTCTTGCCTCACGGAAAATAAAGTTATCATACGCCTTAGCAGGCGTTACGTCTCCCTTCGGCTTGTAAAGAATATCCTTCCACTCTTCAAAAGGCATAATCTCTTTGAGCCACCGCGCCTCCTGCATAAAGTTTAGAAGGTCATCAAAGGTATCAAACGTAGACTTATGTATGCCAAGCGTCTTGTCGGTTCCTTCTTTCCAGAAGCGGGATAGTCGGTTGTAATCAACCAACATCTCATCGCCCTGTATTTGCACGGGGTCTTCATTAGGGTGTAAGTCTCTAAACTTCTTGGGCATGCCCCTGTGGTATCCATCCCCGTTGGGCGGTCCTCCTGACGATACAGCCTTTCTCTTGGTAGCAACCAGTGAGGCACGCTGCCGTTCGAGCAGCTCCTTTTTGTTGCCTACCTTACCACCATCTATCCTGCGGTTAAGGCTGTTGATCTGACTATCCAATCCGTTAAGATAACTAGTCCTTGGATCAGATGAATCAAGCGCAAGTATATCGCCTGTGTCTGATTTAAAGTACGCCTTGTTAGGAGTTGGACGCGTGTCTAAAGCAATCTGTTCACCCTTAAGAGGTCGGCCTGAATCCTCAAGCTCCTTGATTACCTCATCTGGAGAGGGTCTGTCTCCACCTATCTCGTCTGACACAGACTGTAAATACTCGTCTGACATAGGCTCATCTTGACGTTCGGTTGAGCGAAGAACCTGATCATCAGGTGGCATAGAATCTACATTACCCTGCTTTAATGCCTCGTCTTCAAACCGCTCTAAGTCATTCAGCCTACGTGCTTCACCCCCTTTGCTTCTTGCTGCTTGCTGACGTTGCTTTTCAAGTGCGTCAACAGCCTCTTGTCGCTCCTGTGGAGTTACCTCTTGTCCAGCCTTACGCTTGTTCCAGATCTTTTGTAGCTTGCGTATGCCTAACTCTGACCCCACACCAAGCGTATACCATTCAGGGAGGGCAGACAAAGCTGCTTCCCATGACCCCTCACGAGCACCCTCTGCGATTGACCCCACGATTGCTTCGGGTGTTGCCGCTGCCGCAACCTCACCTACCCTCCCTGCTCGTTGTGCTGCCGGTGCTGATGCGCCCATTCTGGCAAGTGCACCCGTAGCTGCTTTCTTCCCAGCCGTGCCTAACACAGATCTGCCAAGACTCCACAACGTGCCACCGCTTGCCATACCACCAAGCAATCGGCCTGCCTCTCTGGATGGGCTGACCTCTCCTAATACCGGAACATCGTAGGTAGTCGCACCCTGTCCCGTTTCGTCTGCGTCTATAAGGCCATAGGATGCGCCCTCAGGGATACCAGCCATGAACGCATTGATCTCTTCTGATAAAGAAAAGGGAGCCTCTATTCCTTGAAGGTCATACCCTGCTTCTGTAAGGTTCTTAATTACCTTACGAGCCTCTCCAGGATTACTCTCTATGTAGTTAGTTAATAATTCCCTTTGGGCATCATTCATCTTATTCATTGCTGTTCTGCTCGACGATTAAGGCCAGCGTTTATAAGACCTTCTTGGGACTGATTATACAAACCATTGAGATAGTTAATCAGTTGAAGCAAGGGTGGTTCTTTTGATTGCTTTAAGAATGCAGGAATAGAAGCATCGTCCGTTGAGTCTCCTCCCATAGGGGTAGGCTTTTCTGGAGGAGAAGCAGGAACGGGAGTAGAAGGAGTGACGCTGGGAGTAATTGGCCTATTGTTGTATAACGGGATTTCTAAATATGCAGAATTGTCTATACCGCCAGCTTCTTTAAATTGCTCTTCAATGCTTTTACCTTGCATTAATCCTTCTATACGCTTCTCTATCAACTCTCTCAGATCACTGTCATCTATTGTCTTAGCAATGTTAGCTAGTGTAACAGCTTCAATTAGCTTTGCCTTTTCGGGGTCTGTAGCTCCGTCAACAATGCGCGTCATCTTTCCTTCTTTGTAGTTCACCGAAAAGACAGAGCCATCTTCTGTGCGGTAAAAGCTATGATTGGCAGATAATAAATCTACCTTTGCCTTGTCTATTTGCAGTTGTCGAAGCTCGTCATTCTGTTCTTTGGCTTGTTCAAGAAGAGATCTGTCGTAGTTTGTCGCTTCGGTAAGGGATTCAAGTCTAGCCTCGTCTGCTTTGTTCCTTGCCGTAAGAGATCTCATTTGATTAAGGCTGGCTTCTCTCTCCTCTTTCCACCCATCTAACTCCAGTTGCTTCATCTCATTATCATACCCAAGCCCCTCTCTCCTTGCCTTTTCTGACAGTATCCTTTCTTCAGACTCTTCCATTTCTTGATTAGCCCTATCACGAGCAATGACATCTGCATTGTATTGATTGCGAATGTAAGTAGGCGTAGGGTCATCTCGTTGAGCATCATAGTTAAGGCCACGCTGTAGAGCCGATGCCATTTGTTGACCTGGCGTTAGCTGTGGAGTATCAGATACATCATACCCCTGCTTCATCATCTCAAGTCTTTGCTGCTCCATCTGAGCTTCTCGCTCTTTGCGCCGCTGCTCAGACTCACGAGCATTGTTCATCAAGTGACCTAAAAAACCAGATGCCATCATAGCGTTATCCCCTATCTATTCGTATACCAGTTGTATGCGCCTTGCCCAAAGTCCATCAACGTATTAGCCAGCGCATTGGCGCCCTGCCTCGATTGGTTTGCTGCTCCTGAATACATGTTGGCAGCGTTCATCAATCCTTGATTGGCAGCCGAGCCGCTTGGGCTTATAGCTTGACCTATGCCACCCATCGCCATTCGCATACCTTCATCCTCATAGTTGAGGGGCCTGTAGTATGCTGCCTCAGATGCTGCAAGGTTGCGATAGTAATCGTCAATGGCCTGCTGCTGATACTGATTCTGTCTGCCCATCTCGTCGGTGAACAAGCCTGTCGTCTGTGTGAGTGCTTGGCTTAGATCGCCCAACCTATTCCTGCGTAGCGATTCGTCTGTAGCAGCTGCCTGCTGCTGGAAGTCAGATCGCAAACGGATCTTAGAGTCAGCTCTGTCCCTGTTCAGATCAGCTATGGCTTGTCTATAAGCAGGTGAACCAAGGTTATCCGTTAGTCCAAACTGGTGATTAATGTTTTCCAGTGCCTCTTCATACTGCCTATCAATGACATTATCTTCACCCGCAAGCATAGCGTCCATGCGCGTGTCGAACGGATTGGCTGATCCCAATGCTTCAGTTACCCCATCAACCAGTGGGTTAGTTAGATAGCTTCTAAAGTCGTCTATCTCAGGCATGTCTAACACAGGTTGATCGCCCATCTCAAACTCATCTAAAGAGTAGCCCTGACCGTATCCTGTGTCCTCTGGCGCAACGATGCCGCCCACCTCGTTTAGCTGGCCTATGCGCCCTGTCAGGTAGTCAAGGTCTTCATTAGATAACTGATCAGGCGTCTCGTTCATAGATGCACTAAGGCCCGAAAAGAAATCACCCAACTCTAAAGGCATTCCCGATCTTTGGTCTATGACATCGCCAATCATTTCTTTCATAATGCCAGAGTCTTTCAACCAGTCGGGCAACTGTTGGCCAGGCATGGACATATCTATGTTGATAGCATCGGGACCGATAAGAGGAGATCCTCCAAAGATTCCGTCATCTCCAAAGTTTACAAGTGCTTCAGTGCCAAACCCACTGAGATCTACACTTGAATCTATTGTCGTATCACCTATTGACTGAGTAGTGTTGTCAGGGAGTTGGGGCAGTTGAGGCATTTGCATTTCATTTACTACTTTGAAAAGCGGCTGTCCGTCGTTGCCAAAATCTACGACCGGTTGACCGCCAAATAATCCCCCTTCACCGAAATCTATCAGTGAGTTGCCACCAAATAGTCCTTGTTCAGGTATTATAAAGTTGGCTTCTGCGCTCCCGCCTGTAGCACTGCCCCCAGCGCCACCCAATCCACCTGCACCGCCAGCTCCACCTTCACCACCTAAACCACCTGCGCCGCCCGAGCCGCCTGCAACAGCTCCTTGTCCGAGCAGTGGATTGCCGCCAAAAGCACCATCCTTACCGAATATCCCGTAATCTCCAAAGTTTATGCTACCTCCGGCTCCACCATAACCAAGCGCACTGCCGCCAGCTCCACCTTCACCGCCCATGCCACCGACATCGCCCATTCCTTCAAAAGGATTAAACCCTTGAAAGATGTTAGACATATCTATTGTTGGGTCGAACGACATGTCGGGGTTAACCGATATCTCTGGGTCAAATCCAAAACTTGGATCAATAGCCAAAGTTGGGTCAAATGAAAATGAAGGATCTACGTCAAGCGAAGGGTTAAAAGAGGGATCAAAGTTAAACTGATCAGCTCCAGGCATTCCATCTCCCCCATAAGAAGGATACTGGAAATCTGATGAGTAGCCTGTAAATGGTCCACCGCCAGATGATGGGTTAATAGCAGTAAAGTTAAAGCTAGCATCTTCATATGGATTGACAAAGTCTGAGGAGTTAACATCCCAAGGATTACTAGGCCCTGACGGATTTGTAGCAGTAAAGTTAAAGTTAGCATTCTCCCAAGGATTAACAAAACTTGGGGAATTTAGATCCCAAGGATTATTATTTATTCCCGCTCCTTGAGATGGATTGAAAGCAGTAAAGTTAAAACTGGCATTCTCCCAAGGGTTAACAAAACTTGATGAGTTAATATCCCAAGGGTTATTGCCACCAGATGATGGGTTAGTAGCAGTAAAGTTAAAGTTAGCATTCTCCCAAGGGTTAGAAAAGTTGGCCGAATTAGCGTCCCACGGATTGCCACTATCTCCTGTGTCGAAAAGTTTGGAAGTATCGCTACCTCCACCTGCTCCAGTTCCACCCGAAAAGCTTCCTCCATCAAATATGCCTCCACCTGTCCCACTGTTAAAGCCAGTAAAGCCCGATGGTCCGGGGAAGTTCCCGTAGTTAAACCCTTGCTCTCCAAACGGATTATAAATAGCCATAGCTTACCTTTCTACGCCCCAAGTACCCCACCTGCCACAGTTGGCACGCGCACCTTCAACATATTTAATACTTCTTGTAGTGATTTGCCCTCAAAGGGATTGGGATTCTCCTCCGTCCCCTTGCTTGTTGCTAAGTTCCTAAAGAGGTTTAAATCCTGACGTATGCCAGCCATATTAGCATCATCACCCTGTGATCCTGCTATGCCAGTAACACCTGGACTCTTTGTCTGAGTAAAGCCAGAAAAGTTACGCCTTGCATCATCCATAGAACGCGTGTTGCGCGGCCCCATATACTGCTGAGTCTGTTGAGGGACAGAGCGTTGCCTAAGAGCATTAGATAGGTTGAACCTCTGCCTTTGTCCTGTTGTGTCATCAGGCATTTGAGGGCGCCTATACTTCATCACATTGGCGTAAGGGTTTCTCACAGGAGCTCGCCCCGGCATAAAGCGGGGAGCTTGCCTGTTCCTACGTTGATTTAAAGCAGAGAATAAGTTTGCCCTGTATGGCAAATCCATATTCATCTGTTTAGTGTAACCCTCTGCCATTGCGTTGGAGAGCTTGGCCTGAGCCGCAGCTGCTCTATTGGCAGCCTTACTTGCTTTGTCGCCACCACCCAACTTGTTTAACCCATACCCTACCGCTTGCGAAGCGAACGGCATCCACCAAGCAGCCATACTAAACCTCCTCGTCTATTACCTTTATTAACTCTTTAGCGTTATCATGATCGCCTTTTAGTGCATTAGAGGCTGACCATATAGATGATTTCAATGCAAGAATAACTTTGTTTCTCTCGTCTATTAACAGCTCGTGCCGTTCCTTCGTGGTAGGTATATCCTCTCCGTCTGGGCCCTGCTCTGGTGGCCTTCTGAGTCCTACCTTCTCGTAGTCCTGTGCGCTCTCTTGCAGCGCGATATGCTGCGTGTAATTGTCGTATATGCTCAAGTCTTTATTGAGACGATGAGCGAGCTTGCGTATTCGCTCTACTTGCTTCAAATCCAAATTGTATAGTTGATCGGCAGCAGGGGTCATGTTGCTCCTATATGTAGTTTATGCGTGCATTTCTCATTCGTACGTAATCAGACCTGCGTTCAGATGACGATATGGAAACATCCACTTGAATGAATGATGATTCAGCCGAACCATGTGCGACGTAAACCACCATCCATCCTAATGTATCTGTGTCCGTATCATCGAGCTGGACTGTGTATAGTCCGTTACCCACCTCGGCCCATGCAGCGTCATTAAGAGAGGCGAATGCACCTCCACCCTTAGAAGCCGTAATAGTCGGAGATGTTAAGCCAGTGACAGGAACGCCAGAAGAATTTGTCATTACGACAGGAATCTTCTGCTCTGAAGTAGCTAACGCCAACCGCACTGTACCAAGAGGGTTGCTCATGTTACTCTATTGCCTCAATAGCAATGTCAGCCACCTCTTCAGCGACATCCTCAGAAGTAGACTTAGAAAGCCCAAGGCTTGTTAAGGTTGCTACGATCAATACGATTAGCACCCGTTTAAAGACTTTCTTCTTTGCTATTTCTTCAGCCTTCTTCGTTATCCAATCCATCTTCCTGGACCTCTTCTTCTTCCCTTATCTGCCATCGCCCCTCTGCGTAGTCGATTGCTCCCTGCAAGCGGCTCCACTGGGGATCGGCATTAACTAACTCTGATGCGCGAAGGTCTCTGGCCTTTACTAACTCTTCGAGAAGTTTACTGTTTTCCATATTATCCTCTATGGCTAAGGTTTTGAAGTAACCCTTCAGTGCGCGCCTGCGCCCGAAGGAGCTCGTTTAACAACTCATTTGTATGATCTAACTTCTGTGCAACCATACGCATTTCATTGACTGCATCTGAAGACCCATTCCCATTCTTACCAGTAAGTCTGGTAAGCAGGTATGCCGTCAACGCTCCACCACCTATGCCCCCACCGCCCGTAGTTAGCAGCATGTAGAGAGGATCTCCTCCACCTTCCATCACTTATCCTCATTGTTGCTTGTTGAGATCACATCATCACCGCGCTTAACTGTCACGTTGCCTCCTTCTACATCAACTTGCATGGGAGGTTCAGCTCTATCTAACCGATCCAGTTTTTCGATTAGCTGATTAATAACTCCAAACTCTGGTTTCTCTTCTTTTACTGTAGCACCAGAGATGTTACTAAGCATAGAGATTAACGCGGTTAGTGATGATCCCAGTAGTCCCATTACAGCAGCAATCTTAGCCTCTTCTAAGTACAAGCTCGCCAGCACGCCAATGACAACTATGGTTGTTATATACGGAAGGCCATGTTTGCCAATAGACTTACCTGCTACGTCTTTAGCCGTAGACTGCGCTTCTAAGCGTTGTAGCTCTGCCTTAATCTCTGCTTTGTAATGAGCAAGAGATCGTCGGATTTTCTGACGTTCCTCGTCTACCATTACCTACTCCGTTAAGACGGATTGGGTGTCGAACTTCATCCATTGTCGCTCCACGGTGCAGTCTGCTCTTTGGGTGCGCTTGCACGCGCCTGTAGCTGCGCCTCTAAGCCTGCTTGCTGCTCTTGCCCCCATGCAGTCAGCTGATCAATCGCACGCTGTGGAAGACCTGTCAGCGCGTCTAACGCTACATAATCGTCAGCAGTCAGTTCGCTCAGATCGAGTGATACCCACGGATCTGTAGAAGCCACTTCTCCAGTGTCCGTGTCTGTCGCTTTTGCGATACATACTACGGCACTTATGCAATCGGTCTGCACACTGCCGTCACCGAGCGTTTCGGTACCGACGCGAATGCGGTCTGTGATAGTGAGGTCAAATTGGATCGGCATTGTCTATTCTCCTATCTGCTGTGATGCCGCTAAATGTGCAGCATACACATCTTTGATTTCCTGTGTCCATACTGCGCTCGCTATTGCTTGCACCTCTGCGCTCTCACCGCTTACGTCTGCGTCTGGTGCGAGTGCTTTGCGGTGGAATGCGCGAGTCAGTTCTACGCCATCGCGCTCGACTACAGTAGCCGTGCGGACTTGTATGTGCTTGAACTGTCCCACGACTTCGATCTTGTCTTCTTCTACTCGTTCAGTTAATGCCATATTATTTACTCCCTTTTTTATCGTGTAGTTAACACCTGTCCATTTTATACCACATAAACACCATTTACCCTAAAATAACCGTTTGCTGCTATATCAAGCTTATCTACATTTACATAAGTACTACCTGTTAAAAAACTAGCATTATCTGATTTTGTTAATTGAATCTCAACACTTCCAGAAAAAGTGTATCCAGTACGAGGGTCATCCCCAAACATACTTGTCCAACCTATAATTATAGTATCATTAAAACCACTACTTGCAGACGTAAATGGAAGTCCAGTTATTCTAAGGGAACCACTTGTAGCACCTCCAGCAAATGTATCAATTTGTATAGTTGCATCAAAATGAACGATTCTACCTATTTTTGTATAACGTCCTGCTTGTTGCACATAGTTAAAACTGGGTAATGTTCCACCGCCACCAGTAGAAAATGAAGGTGTCCACGTTCCCTCCTCATAGTCATCCAACGCATTGGCCGTAGCGGTGTCTCCGTTGAACGTGAGACCACCTGTCGCAAGCACTCGTAGGCGCTCCGAGCCGTCCGTTTGAATGATGAGCGAATT
>Ga0181590_10005634_pt1 | contig 10338 bp, 10 predicted proteins | sample 071ome_34_FD_132446 | JGI IMG/M metagenome (GOLD analysis project Ga0181590, IMG submission 132446) | Coastal salt marsh microbial communities from the Groves Creek Marsh, Skidaway Island, Georgia - 071411BT metaG (megahit assembly) | ecosystem: Environmental > Aquatic > Marine > Intertidal... | reverse complement strand
TTGTAATAACCAATCTTGTCTTTTTCAGCAACAAGACGATCAAAAATCTCTTGATTGGATTTAATTTGATAAAAATTTCTGGAATACTTCATCGCAACAAATATACTTATTAAGCTTCATATAAATACTTATGACATTAATTTATTATAATGTAAACCAAATGATGGCAAACGTTGTCAAAAAATATTGTAGTTAATACATACTTTTTTATAGTCCAAAATGAAATATAATAATATTGATTTCAACCATAAAACTATTCTTATTACAGGCGGAGCTGGTTTTATTGGTAGTAATTTAGCCTTTTATTTCCAGAATAATTTTCCTGATTCGCACATAGTAGTATTTGATTGTTTTAGAAGCGGGTCAAAATTTGACAATGGCAATCTGCAGAGTTTTGGTCATTACAAGAATCTTATAGGGTTTAGTGGTGATGTCATTTGTGGGAACATTAACAATAAAGATGATTTGGCTCTATTAAATGATTACCAATTTGACTATATCTTCCATCAAGCTGCGATCTCTGATACTCGTGTCTATGATCAAGAGGTGGTCATGCGAACCAATGTTAATTCATTTTATGACTTGTTAGAAAAAGCAAAAAATGATAAATCGGTTATGATTTATGCCAGTTCTGCAGCCACCTATGGCTCACAACCCTCCCCACAAAAGGTTGGAAATGAAAATCCTGAAAACCCATACGGATATAGTAAGTATGCCATGGATCAAATTGCCAATCGCTTTTTAAATAAGAATCCAGAAATGGTCATTGTTGGACTGAGGTTCTTCAATGTCTATGGTCCAGGGGAATACTATAAAAACAAAACATCCTCGATGGTCATTCAACTTGGTCACCAAATCCTTGACGGCAAAGCACCAAGATTATTTGAAAATTCTGACAAAATCCTTCGTGACTTTATCTTTATTGACGATGTCATACAGGCTAATATTAAATCCTGTAGTCCTAAAATAAACGGTGTCTATAATGTGGGCACAGGCATACCTAGAAGTTTTCAAGATATAGCAGATATTCTTCAACTAGAGCTAGGTACAGATTTAGGAACTGAATATTTTCCTAACCCTTATCAAGGATATCAAATGCATACCCAGGCAGATATAGTTTTATCACGCGAAAATTTGAACTTTGACCCTGTTTTTACTTTGGAGGAGGGTATAAAAAAATATGTCTCAGAAATTCAAAAATTACATGGTGAGCCAATTAACTAACGAATGATTAATCTTGTTAACAAACAACCTAAGATTCTCGTTATCGGTGATCTGATGATAGACCATTACTTATGGGGTAAATGTGAAAGAATATCACCCGAGGCTCCGATTCCCATTGTTAATATTAATAATGAGAATACGGTTCTTGGAGGTGCTGGCAATGTTGTCAATAACCTTGTCGCTCTTGGAGCTCATACCGATGTTTTAAGTGTAATTGGGGATTGCGAAATTGCTAATGAACTTGAAACTCTTCTTTGTAAGATCAATGTATCAACCAACCACTTAATCAAAGAGAAAGGCCGATTGAGTAGCAAAAAGAGTCGTATTATTGCCTCACAACAACAAGTTATCCGCTATGATAGAGAAAGTGATTGCGATATCAGTGAAAAATCTCAACAAACTCTATTTGATAAGTACAAAAAGATTCTCAAACAATATGACATTGTCCTTCTCTCGGACTATGGCAAAGGTGTTTTAACTGATTCATTGACAAGAGACTTAATTAAAGAGGCAAATAATCTTGGAATTAAGGTACTTGTTGACCCTAAGGGGATTAATTATTCCAAGTACTCTGGCGCGTACCTACTTACACCGAATAAGAAAGAGGCGTCATTGGCAACCAACATAAATATTATTGATGATTCAAGTCTTTTAGAAGCAATCACACAGTTAAAAGAAAAATGTTCTTTAAATATATCACTTATCACTCTCAGTGAGAATGGTGTAGCTATCTATGATAAAGACCTGAGGGTTCATCCAACTATGGCCAGAGAGGTGTATGATGTTACTGGGGCGGGTGATACGGTCCTTGCTGGCCTGGGATTCTCGCTCTCAAGTAATTATGACATTGATCAGGCTGTTGAATTTGCCAATCTAGCAGCAGGTATCGTAGTCGGAAAGATTGGAAGTGCAACTGCTTCTATTGATGAGATTATTGACTACAAATCAAGCCTTCATAAATCCTCCAGCGAGGAGCATATCAAAACTCAAAAAGAGATTGAAGTTTTGAGTTCAAAACTGAAAGAAAAAGACAAAAAAATAGTCTTCACTAATGGTTGTTTTGATATATTGCATGCTGGACATGTGAGATATTTGGAGACAGCAAAGAGTTTTGGTGATATTCTAATGGTGGGTGTTAATTCAGATGAATCGGTCAGGACTTTAAAAGGTGAATCTAGGCCCATCAACAGTGAACAAGATCGGGCCCTTCTTATAGCGAGTCTCGAAGCTGTGGACTATGTTGTCATCTTTGATGAAGATACGCCTTATGAGCTGATCAAGACTATTAAGCCCCATATCTTAGTTAAAGGAGGCGATTATGCAGGACAAAAGGTGGTTGGTCAGGATTTGGTTAGTGAACTAAAACTAGTAAATTTCATTGAGGGCAAAAGCACTACTCGCACCATTGAAAAAATTCAAAGTTTATGAAAAATACCATTGAGCAAGAAATTAATGAGCACATAATTGTTGCAGAACAAATGTATAGTCTTACTGATGATATTGCCAAGATATCATCTATTTGCATTAACTCAATAAGATCTGGTGGCAAGATTCTCATTTTTGGAAATGGAGGCTCCGCTGCTGATGCACAACATATTGCTGCTGAGTTAGTTGGTCGATATAAGTCTGAAAGAAGAGGTTTGCCCGCAGTTGCCTTAACTACAGATACATCTGCACTTACCTCTATAGGTAATGACTTTGGTTATGATCAGATTTTCCAAAGACAAATTGAGGCTCTTGCCAAACCAGAAGATATCGTAATTGGAATTAGCACCTCTGGTAATAGCTTTAATGTAATTTCTGCCCTAAAGCTGTCAAAAAAGAAAGGTTGCAAAACAATTGGCTTGAGCGGTAGTGATGGTGGCGATATGAACAAAATTTGTGATGTCAATATTGTAGTTCCGGCAAGCGATACTCCGCGTATTCAGGAGATGCATATTTTAATTGGTCATACTATGTGTCATCTTATTGAGCAAAACATGGCCTAGAGCTCTCTTACCGCTTCCAACACATCTCTTGGAGAAATTAAATTCATGCAATTATGATGTCCTAGTGGGCATGTACGTTTCATACAGGGTTGACATTCAAGATTTTTTTTCACAATTAAATGCCTAGCATTCATCCATTGAGAAGTTTCATTATCTCTTGTGGGTCCAAAAATTGCTACGGTTGGAATCTGAAATGCTGCTGCTATGTGCATGGGACCACTGTCTCCTGTAATAAATAAACTGAGGTTTGAGACCGAGTCAATCAATTCATCTATATCCGTCTTCCCAGCTAAATTATGGTAATTAGATATCTTTAATCTATTTAATTCATCTTCAATTTCCATTGCAATATCTAACTCATTGGGCCCTCCAAATATCAAAATATCATATTCTTTAGCCAGAACTTTAGCGACCTCACTATAACCTGTAGTGCTCCATCTTTTTGCACTTCCATAAGAAGCGCCAGGATTTATTCCGACTAAAGGCTTCGGAGACTTTTGATAATGAGACTCCGTTCTTTTGTATATTTTTAAACTACCAGGTTTGTAATCTATAGACAAACTTTCATTTACAAAATTATTGTATTTTTCAACCTGGTGCCCGTAATCATATTTTTTTTTCCTAAATTGATACTTATTGTCAGAACGTGAAAAAAATTTTAATAACCGGCTTCTAAAAGAACTTCTAAATGAAAAAAATGCATCAAAAGATTTTTTAATTTTTTTTATATCAGAAGTATTTTTTTCCAGTATTTGAATATCTTTAGCCTTTGGATGATACTTCATAGTTTGTGTTGATATTTTTGATCCTATGAAGGTAATTTGCACATCTTTATAGTAATTGACAATATTTTCTATGGCAGGTGTAGCCATTACACAATCTCCTAGCCAGGTTGGGAGCTCAATTAATATTCTTTTCTTTGTCATATACTAAAAAAACTAACTCACTATGAATTATTATTTTGAAATAGAGTCATATATTTTTATATGATCATTCGCCAACTCTATCCAACTCTTTCCAACCTTATGCGCTAAATCATCTCTTTTAATTTCCAGAGAGCAAGCTTTAATCCACTCATCAATGCTATCATCTAAGTTCAAAACTCTTCCAGATTTTTTAGTAATCTGGCTCGCAATACCACAATTATTTGAAATCACAACAGGGACTCCATAATTCGTCGCTTCAGAAATAACCATACCGTAAGGTTCTGAGATAGCTGGATGAATAAGAAGTCTAGCTTTGGGTAGGTATTTCTTGGGCTCATTCCATCCTAGAAGTTTATATCCGTCTTTCCAGTTCTTAAATAGATGTTTAATACTCTGAGTCTCTGGACCAAGAACCCATAACTCAATAGTATCGTCGTGAATTCTCATCTTTTCAACTATTTCAATTGAAAATTTCAGACCTTTGCGCTTCCATTCTTTGCCAATAAATAAAATAACATTTTTTCTATTCTCTAAGTTTTGAGATTTAATATTGAGATCCTCCACTCCAGGGTATGCCGGTGGAAACATCCTTTCTTCAATACATGTGTAAAATAATTTTAAGTCTTTGAGGATGAGATCTGAATTAGGCAAAACAACTTTAACCTGATTCGAACATAATTCTCTTCTTTCAAGAAATAGCCATATATTCACTCTAAGTGACAATCTTTTCCAAAAAGGCTTGTTCAAGATATGCGCAAATGGGGATCCATGGAAAGTTGTCACTTGATGGACTGCAGTTCTCTCATGAGAGTGAATGATATAATCGCTTAAAGGCTTATTTTTAAACCATCTTGATACCTTATAAGAAAATCTTAGCATGGCTAGCCACCTTGGTTTCTTAGTGACAGTATTTAAGCAGTTAACTGAAATATTATGATGATCAACTTTATCAGTTAACTCTTCACATAAAATATGAACTATCACACCCTGTTTGGCGAGCGCATGAGATAACTCCCAAACATAACGCTCCATGCCTCCTTCCTTTCCAAATCTGCGAACTACTTGAAAAACCTCAAGCATTTTTATCAAATAGGTGCTTATCTATTCCATTCTTGCACCAGGTAAGTTGCTTATCTATAGTGTTACTCAACAGCTGCATATTATTGACTTGAGATTTTCCCTCTTTGTGATATAAATGATATTGTAATGCTGAGAATTTTAAATTTCTTCTATACAAGCCTGAGTTATACAACCTTTGAACAAATTCACTATCTTCCTGCCCCCAAGTCACAAAATCTTCATTGAAGCCATTAACTTTTAAGATATCTGATTTGTATAACGAAAAATTACACCCCCTAATACGATTTAGATTTTGATTCAATCGTTGAGCATATAGTCGTGAAAGAGAATTGGATCTTAGAGCATTTAGTCTATTTTTAATATTCTTAGAAAAGATAGATGGAACTATAAAACTTTTATTGGAAAGTAGTTTGTTTGAAAAATTTGGCTGTAATAGCACCCTGCCTCCTTGGAGATAAACCCCTTTTTGGGCATTTTCTATATGGTTCTTCACAAAATCACTATGAAGTATCATATCTCCATCTGAGACAATGATATATTCATATTTTGCTATCGCTATGGCTAAATTTCTAGATCTTGATAGTCTAAAACCTTTATCTTCTTGCCATGAATGAATTATGGGGACTTTGGATTTAAACTTAAAATTTTCAATAATAGACCTAGTTTTCTCTGAACTTCCATCATCAGCTACGATGATTTCGTTAGGAGGAGTGGATTGCTTTAATACTGAAAGTAAAACCAGCTCCAGAGCTTCAGGCCAATTGTATGTAGTAATGATTAGCGAAGCTTTCATTGTACTAAATCAATGACTTAATTATTTCACTGAGACCTGACTTAGTAGGAGTAAACCCCAGTTCTCTTGATGCCTTCTTATGACTAGCGATGAGAACACTTGGATCTCCACCTCTTCTCCTTCCATACTTTACGTCAAATTTAACTTTGGCTACCTTTTTAAACTCAGTAATCACTTCTTTCACCGAAAAACCTTTACCATTTCCAAGATTGTAGTCATCTGAAATTATCGAGTTTCCTTTACTAATAAGAACTTCAAGACCTTTAAGGTGAGCCAAGCAAAGATCTTCTACATGGATATAATCACGAATACAGGTTCCATCATAGGTATCGTAATCAGTACCATAAATAGTTAAATTTTCTCTAGCACCCTGAATAACTTCCATTATTATGGGAAATAGGTGTGTTTCGGGTTCATGTCTCTCCTTCAAACCTGTCGTCTTATCGTGGCCAACAGCATTGAAATACCTAAAAACTATATAACTTAATTTATACGCATTGGAAAAATCTTCAAGCATTTTTTCAACCATTAGCTTTGAATTGCCATAAGGATTAATTGGTTTTTTAATATGATTCTCATCAATAGGGAGATATTCTGGATTACCAAAGACTGCAGCAGTTGAACTAAAAATGATATTTTGGCAATTATTTTCTAACATAACCTCAAGAAGTGTTAGAGTGCCGGTGACATTGTTATCATAGTATTTATGTGGCTCCTTTACAGATTCACTCACTATGGAGTATGCCCCAAAATGCAAAACTGCTTCAGGCTTATATTTCTTAAATAGAAGATCTAGTTGTGATTTATTTCGAATATCACATACCTCCAACTCGCCGCTCAAAACGGCATCTGCATGGCCAGTAGATAAGTTATCTATCGTTATTACCTCATAATTTGCCAATGAAGCGGCCTTTACCATATGAGAACCTATATAACCAGCCCCACCGATAATAAATATTTTTCTTTTCATTTTTTTGACCAGCTAACTCTTATAGTCTATTTTATGCACTTAATTAGATATACATATAAAATGTTTCTAAATCAATTTACAATTACTCAGAGAAAGTTACTAATTCATTATGAAGGTTTCAGCCTATATCATTGCATACAACGAATCCGAGAAAATTACAGATTGCATCAACAGTGTTTTGTGGGCAGATGAAATTATTGTTGCCGACTCTCACAGTACTGATGGCACCTCAGAAATTGCAGAAAGTCTAGGAGCAAAGGTTATTCACCTTGACTTTGATGGTTATGGGAAGCTTAGAAATGAAGCAATTTCACACTGCAAAGGTGACTGGATTTTTAGTCTTGATTCTGATGAAAGATGCACAATCGAGGTAAGAGATGAAATTATCCACACTATAAATAATGCTGAATATGATATCTATAGAGTGCCTAGAAAGAATTTCTTTATGGGTAAATGGATCAAGTTCTCAGGATGGTATCCTAATTTCAGGCAACCACAATTATTTCGAAATGGGAAAATGACATATGACTTAAAGCCTGTTCATGAGGGATATATAAGTCATAGTTCGAGAGAAATTGGAGTATTGAAGAATGCAATCTGGCAATTTCCCTTTAAGAACATGGAAGAAATAATTCATAAGGCAAATCGATACTCTTCACTTGGAGTAGACAAGCTCTTAGATAGAAAAAAAAGTGGGAGCATTTTTATTGCATTCCTTCATGGACTGTGGTCATTTATCAAACATTACGTCTTTAAGTTAGGTTTTCTTGATGGCGGAGCAGGATTTGTTATTGCTTTTGGAAACTTTGAAGGAACCTTCTATAGGTATTTAAAATTAACCGAAATCCAATCAGAATGGACTCCACCTAGAGTTGAACCAATAACTAAGGGTAAAAAATAGAACTTATTAAAATTCATTTTTGATTTGAGAAGATAACAGCACTTATTACACTAAAAAATAGTGAAGTCGCATGTAAAAATAAATATGACTCGCCTAAATTAGCTACAAGAAAAACAACTGGAATTGCAAAACCAAGTCTTGATAGTTCCTTGTTTTCTAATTTAAAACTGCACTTAATTTGATTATAAAAGAACCAATAAAAAATTAATAATCCAAATAATCCAAATTGTGCCATAACCATTATATGATAGTTATGAGGGTTGTTTATATGTGGGTTATCCACCGCCATCTCTTTGGGTGTATTTTTCAAATATGCTTTTTCCATATTGGATTCCAAATCTCCAGTTCCTAGGCCAAATAGAGGGTTATCTAAAAATATTTCAATCCCATAAACCACAAAACTCATCCTCAAACCAATCGAAGTAAATTGATTTGTTTCATATGTTGCAATATTATCTACAGCGGCATTAATCCTTTCTTTAAATATTGGAGAAAATGAGTATGCAGATACAAAAATAGTAGAAGATATTAACACTGAAACGCCCAAAAACTTAAGGATACTTTTCTTATAGAATTGCGCCGCAAGAATGAAAATCACTATGAAGAAAACTAACTGGCCAGTTCTACCGGCTGTAATAAACATATTTAAAATCATTGTTAGCAAAAAAACACTTAATAAAACAACAATAGTATTTGATTTTTTTTTGTCGAATATAATTCTTGCAGCGACAATATATATTGCGATAGAAAGAAATATGTTATAAACAACATGACTCATAAAAATGGTTGGATTATGATGACTAGCTTTAAATATTGGCTGAATAATATCTAACCAAACTAGGTAAGATAAAAACTCAGATAAAAGAATTGATAACAAGAAAGCATTTAAGTAAATTGAGATATGTTCTTTTCTGACATATATCATGAAAATTGGAATCATTAAAAATTTCCAGTTCTTTCTTACAACCTCGAGCCCTGAATATAAGTCATCTGACCAAAGCAGTCCAACAATATGAATACTAAAAAATATCAAACTTCCTAGTGCGACTTTGTTAGATTTTATTTTTAAAAAATGCTCTTTAAATTTTGCATGAAATATCCAAAGTATCAAAATTGTTACTGTAACTATATTTGCGAATGCAGTCGTTATTGGTAAAGAAAATAACAAAACAGCAATTAGCCAACTGTTTATCCTTTCAATCGAATGCATGTTTTTATTTAACCTTTTTAATAATTAAGATTATGTATTGAAATAACTCGCCTAATCTAATATTAGATGAGAATATTTTCTCTGATTATCAATTATATATTTTGGAAATGAATTATCTATCACAACCTTCTCAAATTTATAGTTTCTATCAAAAGGATCTTCCAATTCCTTTATTCTTGATTTTATTGATTTTAGAGATGTGTATTCCTCATAATCATACTCGGTATGGGAAAAATCCTTTATCTTATCTCTAATCTGATTTGGGGACTTGAGGTAAGTAAAATGCCAACCACCATCTTCAATAATTTCATAAAAACCTAAAATCAAAGAAAATCTCTTTCTTATTGAACCAATCCATTTAAATATATTTCTTACAAATTTTATTGAACTATGTTTACTAAATTTTGGATATGCTCTTATTTGTTGCGGTGATTTTATTCTCTTAAATTTAGCAATTCGAGCAACATTGATAATTTCTGAAGAGCGACAATTAAGATAATAATAATAGCAAGTCTGCTTGACAATGCCAATTGAATTAGTTCCTTTTGTAACGAAACTTAAAATTACCTCAGGATTTATAATTTCATCAACATCTGATACGATTACATAATCATCATCAGAGCAGTCGAATAAACCTCTAAAAACTGCATTTTTCTGATCGAACTCTCTTTGCCAAACCTCTGTTGTTTTATTAAACTCTGAATCATCAACAACAATATGTCTAATCTTGTGAAGAAATTTCTTATATTTTGTCTTATTTTCTTTGAAATACAATGCTTTTGGTCTTCCAGTAAATGTTCTTGATGATTCAACTATAACAAAAAAATCAACTACTTCATCCAAAACATTCAGCCTTATATCTAACATGTCAAGTTCATTGTAAAATGAGAAACAATCAAATACTTTGCGCCCTTCAATCATAATTACATCAAATTTTATTTAAGTTTTAAATTCACAAATTATATGCCTAGAAGATTTACAGTAATCATTATTCATAGAAATGGATTTGATCGACTCAAAAAAACTTTGGATAGTATTACTAGTGCCGCTACTTCGTCAGAAGAAATCTTCATCATAGATAATGCAAGTACTGATGATTCAATAAACAGAATATCAACACTTTTTCCAAAAGTTAATATCATACGAAATGACTTTAATTCTGGATATGGCCATGCAGCAAATCAGGGAATTAAAAAAGGAGTAGGTGATTATTTTCTAATTTGTAACAATGATATTGTTGTGCCAA
>Ga0181590_10005631_pt1 | contig 10341 bp, 7 predicted proteins | sample 071ome_34_FD_132446 | JGI IMG/M metagenome (GOLD analysis project Ga0181590, IMG submission 132446) | Coastal salt marsh microbial communities from the Groves Creek Marsh, Skidaway Island, Georgia - 071411BT metaG (megahit assembly) | ecosystem: Environmental > Aquatic > Marine > Intertidal zone... | reverse complement strand
CATTCATGCAAGATGACCGATTTTTTCAAAACAATCATGTCGAAAACCATCTAGCCACCATCTTTGACCATCTTCCCGGCTTCATCTACTTTGTGAAAGATCGCAATCTACGCTATGTGGCCTACAATCAAAGGCTCTGCGAAATCTTCGCGGCCCAATCTCCAGAAGAGATCTTAGGCAAAAAAGATGACGATTATATTCCTCAGCACATCATGGAGGATATTCGCAAGGATGATTTAGAGATCCTGAGAACCGGAATCTCCATCATCAATCGAGTCGAGCTCGTCCCTCGCGGAAATGGATTTGTCGACTGGTCCACCACGACCAAAAAACCTCTCTTTAATCAATCCCAACAAATCTGTGGGATCATTGGGATCACTCGTCCCTTCGACCAAGGCACGACATCGCTCTCCAAAAACGAAGAACTTGGGCCTGCTCTTCAACTCTTACACCATTCTTTTCGAGAGAATATTCCAATTACAATGCTCGCTCACACCGCCAATCTCTCGCTCTCTAGTTTTCTAAGAAAATTTAAAAGCTGCTTCAACATGACTCCCAAAGAATATCTGCGCCACCTTCGTGTTCAGGAAGCCTGCCATTTGATCGTCCGAACCACCCAAACCTTTGCCCAAATCTCCCACCATTGTGGTTTTGCCGATCAAGCTCATTTTTCCCGAGAATTCTCTCGAATTATGAAAGAACCGCCAAAATCTTATCGGGCTCGCTACCGCCTCTAAACCGAAGTCAAGAGACTTGGCGATCCGGCTCAATTCAAAATCACTCGGATTTTGTGGCGATTCGATTCGATTTGACGAATTTATTCAAAAAACACCTCATTTTCTTCAAGACGTTTTTAGAATCAAAGTGTATTGATCCTCCCATGAAAACTGTCGCCATTCTTGCCACTCTCGACACAAAAGCTGACGAAGCTGATTTTATGCGCTCAGAAATCGAATCCCTGGGCGGGAAAGCACTCCTCATTGACCTCTCTCTAGTCGGTGATGCAAAAATCTCAGCAGATATCACCAAACAGGAAGTCATTGCCGCGGGTGGAGGGGACCTCGAGCAACTGCTTGTCAAACCAAGTCGCGAGCAGGCAAACCCCTTCATCGTCTCAGGAGCGACGAAGCTTCTTCTCGAACTTCAAGAATCAGGGAAAATTGATGCGGTGGTGACCTTGGGAGGAACTCAAGGAACATCAACCTGCGCTCCTATTCTGCAGGCCTTGCCCTACGGATTTCCAAAAGTGATGTTATCGACCGCGGCTTCCGGGGACACTTCGCCATTTGTCGGCATCAAAGACATCACGATGATGTTTGCTGTCTCAGATATTTTGGGATTAAACGTCTTCTCTCGTAAGATTCTCGCCAACGCCGCCGCCTCTGCTTGGGGAATGGCTCAGTCCAAGCAAAGTATCACCAAATCGACAGCGAAGGGGGTGATCGGCATGTCAAACCTTGGAGTGTTAACGAAGGGAGCGATGCACGCAATCGAGCTTTTTGAACAAGCGGGATACGAGGTCATCACCTTCCACGCTATTGGTGCGGGGGGAGATGCCATGGAGCAGATGATGAAAGAGGGCATTATTAATGCCGTCTTCGATTACGGTTTGGGTGAAATTGCGGATGGTGTTTGGGGAGTCCTGCGGGCAGGTGGCCCTGAACGATTGACGGTTGCTGGCAAATTGGGGCTTCCACAAGTGATCGTTCCCGGAGGTTCTGAACACCTTGGTATTCTCGTCAACAAGCCCAATGTCGTTCCAAATGATTGGACCGATCACCAAGTCACTTGGCATTCGCCTTATGTCTTTGTTCCTCGACTCAATGCCGAAGAGCAGGCTCGCGTTGCTCAATCCATTGGAGAAAAACTCTCCCACTCAACCAAAGACACCCTGTTTTTGATGCCTCTCAAAGGTGTCTCAAGTTATTCCGCCGAAGGTGGAGAACTCTACAACCCTGAATTGGATGCCGCCTACTGGGAGGCCCTTCAAAAAGAACTTCCACAAACCATTGAAATTGAAGCAATGGAGAACAACGCTCAAGACGACGCCTTTGTCGAAAGAGCAGTGAAATACCTCATTGAAAAGCTTGAAGCCTAGTAACTTTTAGCAAAAAACTCTCACCACAAATACAAACTAACCACAATCATGGCTGACTTAGACGATATTAGAGATGGAGACAACTTTGGTCTCAACACCCCTGCTGACACCACTTCATTCTATCTTAAAGGAATGAATAGCATGTCTTGGGGAATCAAAAACCGCATGTCTCGTATTTTTAACCGAGATTCCGGCCGCACGGTGATGCTTGCCTTCGACCACGGTTTTCTCATGGGACCGACTTCAGGACTCGAGCGAATCGACCTAAACATTGCCCCCCTCGCTGAGGAAGCGGATTGCTTAATGGGATGTCGAGGAATGATCAGAACCAGTATCCCAGCGGATAACACCAAACCAATCTGTCTGCGCACCGACTCCGGCACAACCATCTTAACTGAGATGAACCATAATGTGCTCATCGCGGAAGAAGATGCCATCTCGATGAACGCTTCTGCCATGGCAGCCATGCTCGCCATCGGAGATGCCGCCACAGAAGCTTCCACCATCGCAAACTTCTCGCGCCTAGTTGATTTGGGAAACAAGTATGGAATTCCTGTCATGGGAGTGACTGCTGTTGGTAAGGATATGGCTCGCGACGCCCGCTACTTCGGCCTTGCTTCACGAGTTTGTGCTGAGAATGGAGCATCCATCGTGAAGACCTACTACACCGAGGGATTTGAGAATGTGGTGGCAGCTTGCCCTGTTCCTGTTGTGATTGCTGGAGGCAAAAAACTTCCAGAACTCGAAGCTCTCGAGCTTGCTCATAATGCGATTCAGTGCGGAGCCGCCGGTGTCGACATGGGACGAAACGTCTTCCAATCCGACAAGCCTCTCGCGATGCTCAGAGCCGTCAAAGAAGTCGTTCACAACGGAGCAAAACCCTCTGAAGCGATCGAAATCTATCATGCTGGCTAAAGCGTGTTACTGAATTATCACCACACTTCTTTTTTCACCCCGGGGTTCCCCCGGGGTTTTGCTTCTCAATCCACCGCAGACCTGTAGCATTTCTCTTTCATGACACGACGCGAAAAAATTGATCTCATCCAAAGCAAGCCTCAACTCTCCGTCGCCACTCTCAGTGCTGATATGGGAAATCAAAACTTAGCGCTTCAAGCATTGCAGGAAAATGGAGTTCAACTGCTCCACTTCGACGTCATGGACGGCACGATCTGGCCAAATATCACGGTTGGGCCTGCCTTTATTGCGGGATTGGAGACCAGCCTCTTAAAAGATGTTCATCTTCTCATCGACCAACCTGAAAAGCACATTGAATCATTTTCAAATGCGGGTGCTGACCTCATCTCATTCTCGGTCGAATACACCAAAGATATCGGAGAGACTCTCGGGTTAATCTCACAACACCCAGAGATCGTTCGTGGAGTTTCCCTCAATCCCGAAACTTCGATCGAAGTCATTCAGCCTCACCTCGATGACATTGATTTCGTTCTCCTCCTAGCGGTTGGACCCAAAACAGGAAAACAATCGTTTCTCGATGATCTTCCCCCTAAAATTGCGAGACTGATCGCGCTCAAACCAGATCTTCTGGTTTGCATCGATGGCGCTGTGAAAAAAGAAACGATTCATCAAATCTCCGCAATGAATCCAAACTTTGTCGTTTCTGGATCAGCCATCTTTAATGGCGAAGACCCCGCCGAAAACCTCAACTTTTTCAATGGCGCTCTCCGTGCCTAATGAACCTATCTCATTCTCATGTCAGAACAAATACACACCGGTAAAGTCGCAATCGTTACAGGAGCCTGTGGGGGAATCGGTCGAGCAACAGCCGAACGCCTGCGCAATGATGGAGCCACCGTCGTGGGACTCGATATCAATCCAAGTGTTGTTCAAAACCTAACCGGAGAACGTCTTTCAGGAGTTGTTTGTGACATTACCGACGATGTTGCCCTTAAAGCCGCTGTTGACCAAACAATTGCGGAACACGGAGGATTGGATCTGATTGTCGCAAATGCAGGAATCTTCAAGTCAGGTGAATACATCGATGCACAAGAAGACAGCTGGGACCTTCACCTCAGGATTAATCTGACGGCCACCCAACGCTTTCTTAAATTCTCTATTCCTGCTCTCAAAAAGAGTGAAAAGCAGCCTTCCATTATCATCATCGGCTCTCGAAATTTCGCAGCTCCAGGGCCAGGCGCCTCGGCTTATTCGGTGACAAAAGCGGGAGTTACTCAACTTGCTCGAGTTGCCGCTCTGGAACTCGCACCCTTTGGAGTAAGGGTCAACGTCTTACATCCTGATGCTGTCTTCGATACTGAAATCTGGACTGAAGAAGCGCTCGAAAAATCAGCAAAACGCTACGGGATGACTGTCCAAGAATATAAGACAAAAAACCTTTTGAGTGCTGAAATCACCTCTCCAGGAGTCGCCGCGATGGTAAGTCAAGTTGCAGGTCCGGTCTTCTACGCGACGACAGGTGCACAGATCCCAATCGACGGCGGTAACGATCGTGTCATTTGACACATTCTCGACTTCCTTAAATCGGCAAAAGCCTCAAAAGGCGATCCCGGACCGAGTCGTTACGTATCAATCCCGCAAATTGGTTCGCACCAGGACCAGTGGAAGTGAGTTGTGTCGGATCGGCCGTATGACAAATCCCGGTCCAACCCACTCCTGTGACATTTCCGACAATTTGCCCTAATAAGCCGACGGAATTTTTATGTTGCTGACTCCATTCAACAACTTCTCGTCCACTGAGCCTCTCCATGAGAGCATCAAGCTCGTTAGCAGAAGGTGCGAAGCCATACGTTGATGTAAAAAACTCAGCCAAATCGAGCTTTGAATGACGAAGCTCCTGTTGACATTGAGAAAGAAAATTCTCTGTTGACCTAGTAATCTCCGCAACCTTTGAGAAGCTACGGTTGGTTTCTCGATAAGATGATCCGGTTCCGTTGAGTCCAGGATTCGCATTGCCATGATCGCTTGTTAAGATCACCAGGATATCTTCACGGTGAGCAGTCAGTGTTAAAACCTTCGCAACTGCATCATCAAAGGCCAATTGCTCGTGAAGAATTGCCCCAATATCATTTTGATGCGCAGCATGATCAATCCTCGCTCCTTCCATTTGCATGAGAAAGGGATCTCCTGAACTTAGAAAGCGCGATAAAGCAGCCTCTGTCATTTCAGCAAGAGAGGGAATCTTTTTCATCAGCTCCTCATCGTGCTTACGATCAAGTTCGTAAGGTAAATACCCCGGGGAAAAAGTCCCTAAAAGCTTCTCAGACTTTGAATGAAGTAGCTCATTACGAGTTCGGATGACTTGATAGTTTTGCTTCTCAAAAATCTCAAAAAGATTCTGATGATCTTTTCTGACCTTGGGATCAAAAAAACGAGAACCACCACCTAAGAGAACATCTACCCTATTAAGGTATTGTTCTGCGATAGATTCCTCCTGACCACGATTGGGAACTGTCGCAGCAAAAGCCGCTGGAGTTGCATGAGTGATGGTTGCAGATGAAACCAAGCCAAGCCTTACATGACTCTTCTCCAAAGTCTCGCCGAGCGATTGAATCTCCCGACCTTGTTCATCGACATTGATTTTTCCATTGGGGATCCGCTGCCCCCCACTCCACGCGCTTGAGGCAGCAGCTGAGTCAGTAACAAGGCTACTCGAGGAAGCTGTATCCATTAGACCCATCACCGCTTTTTGGCTACTCATCAAATTCCACCAAACCGTTCCCTGAGATCGAACCTGCTGGGAGAAGGCTTCCGACATGGAGAGAACCCCTTGGCTCATGCCATCTGAAACGCAGAACACGATTCCGAGAGGCCTTCTTCCCCGTAGCTTTCTCTCGAGTTCTTCGGCGAGATGTTGATCACCAAAGGCCGCTAAACTTCCTCCCGCAGCCAAGCTTCCTTGTAACAGATGACGCCTTGAATAATTCATAATTTTGCGATGAAGCTAACGGAACACTCTGATCCTGCAAATAATGATCTTTCCGTTCATGAAAGATCTCCCTTCCCGAGAGCGAACCATCGGTCTAATCTATTCTAATCCTAGCTCATGAAATCACTTCCGTTTGTGGCATCTCTACTTTGGTCGTTTTCTCTTTTGATTTCAGCTCTTGGCTCGCCTCCTGAATCCACTTCTCTGAAGTTTACTAAATGGACCCCCCATTTTTTGGTTCCTGATCCTGTTGCCATTTCCTTCGACGACCAAGGACGCGCCTACGTAACTCAAACTCAGAGACGAAAGGCCAATGATCTCGATATTCGCAATAACCGCGATTGGATCACAAATGATCTCAGCTTTCAAAGTCCCGACGACAAACGAGCATTCTACCGACAGCAGTTCACCTCCGAGAATAGCTCTCAAAACAAACGTCGAGTTCAAGATTACAACAAAGATGGCAAGCACGATCTTGAGGATCTCAAAGCACTCAGCGAAAAGATTCATTTAATCGAAGACACAGACCAAGATGGAACAGCGGATCAGCTTTCCACTTTTGCCGAAGGATTCCAGAACGAGATCGCCGGAATTGCCGCGGGTGTTCTTTTCCACGAGGGAGACGTCTATACGACGATTGTTCCAGATGTCTGGAAGCTTCGTGATACCAACCATGATGGAAAGGCAGATCAGCGAGAATCGATTGCCTATGGTTTTGGAGTTCACCTCGCCTATGCAGGCCATGATATGCATGGCTTGACAGTGGGACCCGATGGTCGGATCTACTGGACTGTCGGAGACAAAGGAGTTGGCGCTACCTCCAAAGAAGGTATCCACTTCAAGTATCCAAATCAGGGCGCGCTCTTGCGGTGTGAACCTGATGGTTCCTCATTAGAAGTGTATGCTCGGGGCCTTCGAAACGTCCAAGAAATTGCCTTCGATCAATTTGGAAATCTATTTGGAGTCGACAACGACTCGGACCGCCCAGGCGAGAAAGAACGCTTTGTCTATCTCGTTGAGCATATGGATGCTGGTTGGCGCTCCCACTGGCAATACCGAGCTTCAGGATACAATCCATGGATGGATGAACGCCTTTCTGTTCCCTATCACGAGGGGCAGCCCTCTTACATTCTCCCACCCATTTCCCTCTACCAAAACGGCCCAGCTGGCATGGCATATAATCCAGGAACCGCATTGAGTGTTGAATGGAAAGATTACTTCTTTCATACCAGTGCTCCCAACGGTCAACAGTGGGCATTTCAGGTCAAAGAAGATGGCGCGTCGTTCCAGATGATCAACGAAATGCAAATTGGCAACGGAGTTCCCATCGTTGGTATCAACTTTGGGCCTGATGGAGCTCTTTACGGCGTTGACTGGGGTGGAGGATATCCCCTCAACCAAAAAGGAGCGGTATGGAAATGGGATGTCGAAAACCCACACCCTCTTCGCAAGAAAACTCAAGCCATCCTTCGCAAGGTCTTTTCGAAATGCGAAGACGCCACGCTCATCGAATTTCTAAATTACCCAGATCAACGCGTTCGTTTAAAAGCCCAATTCGAGTTAGCAAAGCGATCGGAGCGTGTCTTACTCAAAAAAGCAGCACAGAGCGGCCCCCAACTAGCACGCATCCACGCCATCTGGGGTCTCGGGCAAATTGAGCGAGCTCAGAAAAATAAAGCCTACGATCTACTCGATCTCCTCAAAGATCCAGATCCCGAAATACGCGTTCAAGTTTTAAAGACCTACGGCGAAAGCTTTGTCAGCAAGCTCTCCGTTCATCAAGCACCTTCACCTATCCCAAACCCTTCACCCTTTGTAGAAATCACACACTGTCTCTCAGATCCATCGGAACGGGTCCGCTTTTATGCGGCAATGGCTTTGGGTAATCTTGGAGTGACTGAAGGGAAAGATGATCTCATCAAAATGGCTCGCGATCTCAACGACTCATCAAAAACCTATTTACGCCACGCCCTCACTGTTGGGCTCACTGGTAGCGCCTCTACCGAATTCCTCGCCAATCTCTCCGAGGATCAATCCGAATTTGTTCAAACCATCGCGGTTCTTGCCCTTCGCCGGCGAGGAGCTTCAGAAGTCTCAGCTTTCTTAGATTCATCATTTGAATCGGTTGTCACTGAAACTGCTCGTGCGATTCATGATGATTGGACCATCCCTGAAGCCATGCCACAACTCGCTTCGATCTTAAACTCGACGAAATGGCACTCAAACGAATCTCTCATCCGGCGTGTGATTAACGCGAACTTCCGCTTAGGTACTTCCCACCATGCAAAAAGGGTTGCGCAATTTGCAGCTCTTTCTGAAACCTCTGAAATCTTGCGATTGGAGGCCCTAGATGCTCTTAAAAAATGGGCAAAGCCTGATCCACTCGACCGTGTCACCGGGCGCCACCGCCCTCTCCCTGCGAGAAATCTCCATCTTGCTCAAAGTGCCGTTGAAGCTCAGCTCACCAATTTATTCTCTCTTCCAGGAGAAACGATCCAAACTGCTGCTCTCGCTCTCTCACAGGCCTTACAAATCAAACTCTCTAGCGAGTCGCTTGCGGCTTTAGCGCTCAATGAGAAAACAAACCCCAACGTTCGCATCGAAGCTCTCAAGGCTCTTTTCGCTCAAGATCAAAAAGAAGTCCGATCAATTCTCACTCAATCGCTAGCCGCGGACTCCTCCGAAGTGCGAATCGCGGCTCTGGAGTTGATCTTCAGAGTTGATCAAGCGGAGGCGACCCGCGTGATTTCAAGGCTTTTAAATCATCCGAAGACTCCGATTCATGAGAAGCAAATTGCTCTTCATTTAATCAGCGGTTCCTTTGCTTCGAAGGAAACTGATGAGCTGTTGAAACATCAACTCGGTCGCTTTTCGCAAATCCCCCCAGAACTCAAACTTGATCTGTTAGAAGCAGCGACTGCACGAAAGATTGACGCGCCCGCTCCAGAATATCTCTACACCCTCAAAGGAGGAGACCAGCAACGAGGAGAAAACCTTTTTAAAAACCATTTATCGGCTCAATGTGTGCGCTGCCATGAGTCTGGCCAAGGCAATGGCAGTGATATTGGTCCAAATTTGGAATCCGTCGGTCGTAAGGGGCGCGAGTATCTTTTAGAATCGCTCCTAGAACCCCAGAAAGTCATCGCTCAAGGATACGGGGCAATCTCTTTGACTCTCAAGAGCGGAGAATCTGTCGCTGGCATTTTAGAGAGAGAAGAGGAGAATGGCATCGTCATTAAGGACTCCAAAGGCAAAACCCAGACCATTAAAACAAGTATGATTCAGGAGAGAAGCCCCGTGATTTCTACCATGCCTCCGATGGGCGCCATTCTTAACAAACACGAAATCCGGGACATCATCGAGTATCTCTCATCACTTCAAAAGAAACCCCAATAGCACGCGCCTTTCCCAAAGGAGAGCGATGAGAGCGCCCCATTGATTTCGCCAATCAACTTGCGGATTGTGAAGATTGTGTTTTCTTGAAAGCCATGAAGAAAGCTTTAACGATTTCTCTCCTTTTCCTATCAGCACTCTGGGCCGAGGAGCCAACTTACGTTTCTGAAGCCCCCTTACCCAAAGGATGGCCACAGCCGGGACCTTACAACAAAGTGGTAGAAAAACAGTATCCTGATTATCGTGTCGCCGTGACTTCCGGAGGAGGAGGCCTTTCTTTTTGGACCCTTTTTAGTCACATCAAAAAGAAAAATATCCCGATGACGGCACCTGTTGAAATGGGGATGACATCCGACAAAAAAACGATGAAAAAGACATCAATGGGATTTCTTTATCAAGGCACTGATGTCGGCCAAATCGGAACTGACGGTGGCAGAGTTGAAGTAATGGACGTCAAAAAGAATCAAACTTTAAGCTATACCTGGATGGGCGATGATACCGAAGAGCAAATTGCCATCGCCCGTAAGGCTCTCGACGAAGTGCTTTCCAAAAAACAACTCAAGGCCAAATCATTTCGCCTTCTCGGTTACAATGGTCCTGGCACCCCTCGAAAGCAGCGTACCTACGAATTACAAGCGGTCTTGCCTCAGGGTTGAGACGTTTATGCTCTCCGAAGAGAGAGTCAGCGCCCATGAGAAGCGACTGAATCTTAGATTGCTGAGATTTTAAGCATCCCAATTTTGAGTCCCCGTTTTTTTCCAAAAACATCAGCAATTTCAGGCAAGTGCCCCACCTCTACAAATCCAAGATTGTTGTTCAATCGCTGAGTGGCTTGATTGTGATCAAAATAGAAGCTCAGCAAGACCTCGACGCCAAGTCTAGGACACGCAGCAATCATTCTTTGTTTAAGCAATGTCCCTAGCCCCTTACCCTGATAATCGGAAGT
>Ga0181590_10005619_pt1 | contig 10356 bp, 9 predicted proteins | sample 071ome_34_FD_132446 | JGI IMG/M metagenome (GOLD analysis project Ga0181590, IMG submission 132446) | Coastal salt marsh microbial communities from the Groves Creek Marsh, Skidaway Island, Georgia - 071411BT metaG (megahit assembly) | ecosystem: Environmental > Aquatic > Marine > Intertidal zone... | reverse complement strand
TATTTTTTTTTGAAAATAAATTTAAACGCAAGAAGTGTCAAAATAATCATTTCAACTTCCCTATGTCCAGTTATAAATTGAATATCTGATAAAAGTATTGACACTATTACAGACACTGAAAAAATATTAGTTAAGATCAGCCGATTTTTCAATTTATAGAGTTATTTAACAGTTTCTGCTCCGTATTTTTTTCCATACATTAGCTTTTTCACATTTTTAATTTCGCCTTTTATTAATGAATCATTAATGCGCATTTCAGAACCTCTCTCTACCAAATATTTAACCTTATTATTTAACAAAGTTGCATTGTTTACGGTGCCAGAAGCACCACTAAATTCACTTTTCTTATTGAATAAAGCAAAAGCAACATTATTATGTGAAAGTTTCACAATATCAAATATAAATGAAGACGAATCTTTGGCGCTAATTGCTATACCTGATTCTTGAATCGTAATATCCTTACCCATTATATTTGACCTTTCACCTATGCTTATAGCCTTATCTAATGCGGATTTAATAACCACTGAATTAATATTAACTTCCGAACCTGAAACATCAATAGCATCGTTGCCCATATTTATAAAATTTGAATTTATAATTTCGCCATGAGAGAAATCAGAATCGAAAGCATCGGAAGGATTATCTTCAAAAAGTACTTTATCAAGTACAAAAGATGATCGAATAATATTTAATGCATCTTCAGATGTATTTTTTATAAAAACAGAGTTTGTAATTTTGACATCTGATTCGTAAAAAACAACAGGAGAGGTTTGCACTCTATCGCTTTTATTTAGATTGTTTGCACTCAATCCGATAAAGTTTGTATGATTAACATAGCTTTTATTGCGTGAATTCAATACAATTAAACCTTGTCCAGATCCATCACTAGAAATAATATTGATTTTATTATCTTTATCTCCATTTAACTCGACACCACCCCCTAATACAGTGATACTCGCACCTTTTATCAAATCTATTGTTACTCCAGGAAAGACAATCAACCGGTTTTTGGGATGAATGACAATATTGCGATCAAAAACCCATTTTTTTTTTAGCTTACCCAAAACATAATTTCCTTTTATTTGTGGTATTTCATAATTTCCCTTAGATTTATATTTGTTTGAAATTTCATTGTCAGTCCATCTTAGTATTTCTTTGGAAAAAAAATCTAATTTCCCACCAAAGCGGTATTTAATTGACATTCTATCTTTCTGTGCATACTCCTTATTAATTTTAATATTAATATTTTCTGTAGACTTTCTAGACACATGTTGATCAACCAAATAATCTTTACCATCAACCAATACGCTCTTTATGTATATTGGATATTGAGATTGATTATTTACTTCTATAACCAATTTTTCAGGGTATTTTTTTACCACTTGTGTAGAAATTAAATGAGAATAATCTTCATTAATACTCTGGTTTATTCTATCAACTTTATTAAAAATAAAGTCGGTTGTTGCATTCATATGCGGATATTCTGAATATATAATTGACCTTTCTAGATCTGTATCATTTTTAATCGTACTTAGAAAATCATTTATAAACTTTTTATTTGCAATCCTTTTTAACTCATCTAAGTATCTCATAGTAAATTTAGCATCACTAAAAATTAACTTCTGATATTCCACAGTCTCTACGTCTGAATTGCCAAGTGTGTAATCTTTAATAAAAATTTCAAAATCACTATCCTTTTTATAAGGAGCATCCCACTCCCTTCCTATTGGTTCAAGAAGTGCTGTAATTGGGTTTAAATAATAAAATTCATTGCCTATATAATGTGTATGCTGTCCATTTAACACATCCGATAGTGCATAATATTTGGCTAATTTTTCAATATCAAATATTTTATGTGTTTTAATTTTTCCTGATATAAAAGCCTGCCATGCTAACTCTAAATTATCAAGCTGTTTTTTTTGGCTCTTATTTTTAAGCACTTTTTTCTTCTTATAAATTTTTAATGAATTAAAACCTGCTTTGACTATCAAACCTTCTCTAAGTTTATTATTTTCAATCATACGCTTATCGAGATGCTCTTCAAAAGCATACACACCGTAGTCAATACCATTTACTATGACCTTTTTGTGGTTGTAACGAAGACCTGCAAGCCCAAGATACTTAGAAAATTTATGTCCAAGCCACTCTGACAACAGATTATCACCCCTAGTTCCCGGGACAAGTAACGTAAACTTATTCATCCCATTCAGGGTCTTCCCTTTTAAGATATTAATTCTAAATGACCATTTATACGCATGTGCAATATGGTCATAATTTTGACCTGTAAGTGAAATTTTTACTTTGTATTTAGTATCTTTATATCTGACTACACCTCTCACATGCTCATCTTTTATCTCAGTTGGAATAACACCGTTATTTTTAAAAGCCTCACCTCTTAAATAAGCTAACTTTTGAAAATCTTCAGCTTTTATATCAAGGTACAAAGGATCGTGACTGACCGACAAACCCATTATGGAGTTTGGAATAATATCTAAATTATTAACTATTACTCCTTCAAGTTGCTTGTAATAACTACTTAATAACCCACTTTTATACTCTGTGACCCCAAAAAATATTCCCGCTATAAACAGAAAGATTGCAATAATTAATAGAAGCGCATACCCCTTGAAGTCGCTTACACGCCCAATCATAGAAATAAATTTTAAATTGTTAATTTTCTTAATTATCATTTTTTTTCTTGTTACACACCGCCCATATTTTCTAAAAAAGAAACTGATATTTTTTTGTCAAAATTAGATAATTCTGTTTTTATTTTTATCATACTTTCATATGAGCCTACAACAGCTGACAAGAGAATTTCAAAACCATCACTGCTATCGTTTAAACGCTTTAACTCAAGACCGTTAGAATTATTTTCAACTATATGGATTAGCCTTGTTATATCTTTACTACTCTCAGGTAACCCTGCTATCCTAATATTAACAAATTCAAGCTCATCTTCTCTTATCTTTTGACGCGCTATAATAACTAAAACTATGGTTACAAATGAAGACACTGTAACCATTACCTGGTCAGCGCCCATTCCAAGCCCAATAGCTATAGCCAGAAATGTGTATGCCAACTCCTCTGGCTCTTTAATTGCCGTCCTGTATCTAACAATTGATAGTGCGCCCACAAGACCCAAAGAGAGGGCTAGGGATGATTTCACAATCGTAATAATAACCATGATTGTCATTGTTAACATCACAAAGTTTCTTGAAAAAGCATATCTATTTGACAAGGCTTTCCCATACCTTACATATACTTTTGATAGAATAACTGCTAGTATTCCACTTATAACCAGGTTAATTAAAAATCCATACATTGAAATTTCTGAACTTGTTGATGCTAAGAACTGTTCAAAAGTAAGTGACTTATCCATATTTTTTTCCTTGTTTCATTAAATTTTTTAAATTATTAGTAATATAAACCGGTTGACCTGCTCACACCTTGAACATACTTTGAACTTCTTGTTAATCGAAATGGAAATAATTGTGTAATACGATCAATATTTTCATCATTCTCAACAGAATATTTTATTTCTATTACAATACCTCTCTGCAGCGAGCCTGCAACTATGTTATTAAATCCTCTTTGCACAGAAAAATATTCTAAACCGGTATCTATCGTAACCCTGTATTTTCCGTTAGCTGACATATAATACTTTCTAGAATATGTATTTATAAGTGTTGGATCAACTGTAGATAGTTCCAAATTTACATCTTCAGGTAGGTTTGACTTACCAAAAACCTGCTCAAGTGTCTTAGTTCGAAATAAACGACTCAACTCAAACTCATGTAACTTGTATTTATATTTTGAGCCTACTATGCCATTCTTAACCTTGACCTCTAAAACAGGTCGTCTAATCTTTGAAAATAAATTTCCATACCACCTAACCCTATATTTTTTTCTATGACCAAGGCCTTCAACATTGGTATAGTAAGCATCCATATATATAGAATCCAAATAGATATTGTTCACTTGCCTCTTATAATATACTTCACTGAAAAACATATTGTTACACAGTAAAATATTTTCAGCCTCGTTTAATGACATTTGCTCTATTGCAAACTTTCGCTCATATCTCCAATCTAGATCCATCTCTTATTTACCTATAATATTTTTACCCACTACCTATACCAACTTTTGCCTTAACGGCACACACTTTCTAGTAAATATTTTCACAATCCTAGATGAAAAATAGCAACGTAAAACACCTTTATTTTACACGCTACTAATCACCCTTAAAATTATGCAATACACACTGAAAAACCTTTCATCTTCGATGATTTAGTAGTGAGTTTTATTCATTATTGAAGTATTGATTACACTTATCAAGTTATTTCAAAAAATATTTCTTTATAAATCTATTGGAAAATGACTTCCAAAAATTCTTTTTACGCACAAGATGAAAAGAGTTAAAAAATAAATATTTAAATATAATCTTATTTCTCCACGAGAAAATATTTTTTTTATCTTGTCTCAGAAGCCAAATTAACAAATAATTAAATCGCATAGGCATTAAATCGGTATCTTTTCTTAGTCCATTGTGAAACATTCGATTTAACACTGCTATATTGTCTACAGTATAAAGCTTCAGATGTTCATTTGAATCATGGACCCTATAATACATTAAAAAATCTGGCACCCAAATAATGGATCCATATTCAGTAAACGCGCTCAACATAAGTGTGTCAGAAAAATTATCTTCTCTTGATATTTTTTTTAATTTAACTTTTTTCAAGAATTCTGTTTTATACATATAGCATGGGAACGGCGCAATACCCCCTGCACTCCATGGCATATAACTAGATAAAAAATCATTTTCATCTATAAATGTTTTAACAGAATTAAACTTATGCATTCTGCCTACAGTTTTTGAAATATCACTATTAAATATAAATGAATTACACCCTACTGCAGCTATACCCTCTTTTTGGATAAATGGATATATGGTTTTGATATAATTAGGACGCATAACATCATCATCGTGAAAGAGGACTACATATTTTTCTTGACACTCAGAGATAATTACTTGGAAGTGCGCCCTTAAGGAGATTGGCGGATCTCTTCTTATATATTCTATGTCAGAATCAACATAATGTCTTTTAATCAATTCATTTACTTTATCCCCTTCAGAATTATCTGATACGACTATCTTAAGCTTAACACCTGAGTATTTTTGATTTAATACTGAATCAAGCGACTCTTTAAGATATTGTGGGCGATCTCTTGATAAAATAACAATTTTAATAGTCTCTTTCATACAATCTTCTCAATCTCTTCAGCCACGCCCTTTACTAAGGTATTTTTTGGCTTGTAACCTATATTTTTTGCATTGTTATTTGTTGAATAATAGTGCACTTTGTGGCAATCACCTTTTTAATAGAAGCAATATCCTTAACTTGATACACTTTAGAAGGTCTTACAATTACACTAAGTTTAACTTCTGCAATTGACGATAGTTTTTTTAATACTTGCCTTCCAACAAATCCAGTTTCTCCAGTTAAAAGAACGTGTTTCATATAATGTTTAGCTCTGGAACTGCTGTAACAAACTTGACTCTCTGATCCACCAACCCCTCACAAGTTGTTTTGACCTCGTTAGCAATATTCCAAGGAAGTATAAGAATATAATCAATCTCTTCATTAAACATAACCTCTGGCCTAACAATTGGTATATGACTTCCTGGCATGTATTTTCCTTGCTTTGCCAATGCAGCATCGCACACAAAGTCAATTAAATCGCATTTAACCCCAGCATAATTAAGAATAGTATTGCCTTTTGCTGCTGCACCATATGCGACCACTCTTTTTCCTTCTTCTTTTTTTTTGATCAAGAAACTTAATAAATTATTCTTAACTTTGTTGGCTTTATGCTGGAATTCAAGATAAACACCCAAGTCTTGCATTCCTATTTTCTTTTCTTGCCCTACTAAATCATCAACAATTTTCTCTGTTTTTCTATGGTCATCGATATGACAACCATAAACACGAAGACTTCCTCCATGAGTTGTTAACTGCTCCACATTCCAAACCCTAAGGCCAACAGATTCAAAAATTCTCCTAACTGAAAATAGAGAGAGGTAAGAAAAATGTTCGTGATATATAGTATCAAACTGTGTATATTTTATAAGCTCCATTAGGTGTGGAAATTCCAAGGTAATCGTTCCATTCTCTTTAAGTGCCCTTTTAAGTCCCAAGGTAAAATCGTTAATATCAGGAACATGCGCATATACATTATTACCTACTATTAAGTCGGCTTTACGTCCTTCGTTAGCTAATTTTCCAGCTAATAAACTTCCGAAAAATTCCCTTAAAACTGGAATTCCTATTTTTTCTGCTTCGCTTGCTGTGCTATCCGTTGGTTCAACTCCCAAACATGGGACTTTGCTATTAATAAAGTTTTTAAGCAAATATCCATCATTTGACGCTACCTCGATCACAAAACTATTTACATCAAGCTTTAACTCTTCAATCATTTTTCTAGAGTATCTTTTAGCATGCTCAACCCAACTAGAAGACGTACTTGAAAAATATGCATAATCTTTATCAAATAGCTTCTCTGCTTCAGTATAGTCTTCAGTTTGAACCAGCCAGCAACTATCGCAAACCCTAACTTTAAGAGGGAAATATAATTCTGGCTCTAATAATTCTTCCTTAGTTAGATTTGCATTTGAAGGCGGTGCAAAGCCCAAATCTACAAATACATACTCTAATTTATTCCCGCAATGTCTACATTTCATTTTGTGTTTAACCCTTTAAATTTTTTAGTTATCTTCTCATGTCTTAAATCTCGGTCAGAAATATCTACCACTTCCATAGGCCAATCTATCCCAATTTTTTTGTCATTAAACAACACTCCTGACTCTGCCTTTTGAGTGTAACTCTCAGTATGGAAATAAAGTAGCTCAGAATTTGACTTTATTACTTGAAACCCATGAGCGAACCCCTCCGGAATAACCATCATTTTAAAGTTTTCTGAATTTAGATATTCTCCATGCCACTGTATGTATCCGAATCCTTTCGAAGGTCAATAGCAACATCAAAAACCTCAGCAATACAGCGAACCATTTTTATCTCTGCATAGGGAAAATTTTGATAATGCATAGCCCTTTAATTTTTGTCTCATTAAACTTCATTACTCATATCTGTCATATATGCCTCAATCTCTGATAAGCATACAGTCTGCATATCTTCTTTATTAAGCCAAGCTTGATGCCAGTCAATAATTTTCTCCAATGTATGGCTTAGCTCCCAAACTGGTTTCCAGCCTAGTTTAAATTCAGATTTTGAAATATCTAACTTTAAAAAATTCGCCTCATGTGGGTTAGAACTAGAATCAAGTTCCCAACTAGAATTTGGCCACTTACCTATCATTCTATTCAAAATCCAATCTACAGGCTTTACATCTTGTTCGTTTGGTCCAAAATTCCAACCTTCAGAATACTTATTTTGATCATTATAAATTTTTTGAGCCAGAACAAGATAACCTGATAATGGCTCTAAAACATGCTGCCAAGGTCGCGTTGATTTTGGATTTCGAATTACCACAGGCTCACTTTTTTCAAAGGACCTTAAAATATCTGGAATTAATCTATCATCTGCCCAATCACCTCCGCCAATTACATTGCCAGCTCTTACTGAGGCAAGACCTACGCCTTGCTCTTGTAAAAAAGAACGCCTATAAGCTGAAGTAACTAACTCAGCGCAACCTTTACTGCTACTATACGGATCATAACCACCCATGGGATCATCTTCCTTGTAACCCTCAGAGCGTCCATCGTTTTCATAACACTTGTCTGTTGTAATATTTACAATAGCTTTTAGATTGGGGCAACTTCGTGCTACTTCTAACACTTTAGCAGTGCCAATCACATTCACTTCATAAGTTTCTATAGGCGCTTCATAAGAGTATCTAACCAGAGGTTGCGCCGCCATATGAATCAAAATATCAGGGTCAAACTCTACCATACTCTCATGGAGTGTATTTTGATCTCTTATATCTCCAATCTGTGAGTCAATGATTGAACTAACCTTTGCTTCATTAAACAATGAGGGTGATGTTGGTGGATTAAGTGCATAACCTTTAACTTCTGCACCCAAAGAAGCTAACCACAAAGAAAGCCAGCTACCTTTAAAGCCAGTATGCCCTGTTAAGAATACGCGCTTACCTTGCCAAAAAACTTTGTCGATTGTTGTCATTTACCAAGTTTTCCATGGCGCTTTACCTTCTTCCCAAAGCTTTTGCAGATATACTTTATCCCTCAATGTATCCATAGGCTGCCAGAAACCATCATGTGTAAATGCCATAAGATTATCATCTGCTGCCAAACCTTTTAATGGTTCTTGCTCCCAAGTGCAGTCATCACCAGAAATTCGTTCTAGGACTTTTGGAGATAGTACAAAAAAACCACCATTAATTAAAGCGCCATCACCTTTTGGTTTTTCTGTGAATCGTTTTATTTGATTATCTTGAATATCTAACGCACCAAATCGCCCTGGCGGATAAACAGCAGTCAGGGTTGCATCTTTGCCGTGTTTTTTATGAAATTCTATTAGTTCTGTAATATTTACATTTGATACGCCATCACCATAAGTAAAACAAAATGCATCTTCATCTTTTACATAATCAGACACTCTACCTAATCTTCCGCCAGTCATAGAATTATCACCAGTATCAACCAAGGTAATTGTCCATGGCTCTGCACGCTTCTGATGTATTTCTATAGAATTTTTTTTCATGCAAAAAGTTACGTCTGATTGATGAAGAAAATAATTAGAAAAGTACTCTTTAATAACATAACCCTTGTAGCCACAACAAATAACATAATCATTAATACCGTGTGCAGAATACATTTTCATAATATGCCACAATATTGGCTTGCCACCAATCTCTACCATAGGTTTTGGCTTGACACTTGTCTCTTCGCTTAGACGCGTTCCCAAACCGCCCGCTAATATTACTGCTTTCATATTTTATAATTCCAATTATTTATTTTATTAACCCATCTTCAAGTTTATAAACCTTATCACAGCCTCTGGTTGTACTCAACCGATGCGCAATAACTATTAAAGTTTTATTTTGGCTGATTTTATAAATTTCATTCATAATCTTTTTTTCTGTTTCTTCATCTAGGGCACTTGTCGCCTCATCTAAAACCAATACTTCTGTCTGTCCATATAATGCTCTTGCAATTGCAATGCGCTGCTTTTGACCGCCACTAAGCTGAACACCACCTTCTCCAACTAAAGTCTTTACCCCTTGTTTAGTTTTTAAAAAATCAAGTATATCGGCCTGATATAAAACTTTATTTAACAAATCTTTATCTAACTTTCGCCCAAAACAAACATTGCTTTCAATCGTGCCATCGAACAAATAAACCTGTTGGGAGATATACCCTATTTGTGAACGCCAATTTTGCAAATTGGATTTATCTAGCAATACATTATCAATTCTAATTTCACCTTGATGCGGCTGATGCAGGCCAATAATTAAATCTACCAAGGTACTCTTTCCTGATCCACTTTTACCTACAAATGCGACTTTTTCACCTTTACTGATAGTTAAGGTTATGTTTTCTAGAGCTGTTTTATCTTGATAAGAAAAGCTAACACTTTTAAGTTCAATTTGATGTTTAAATTCTACATCCTTATTACCTAGATTCTCTTGTTCAATACTCAACCCCTCATCAACAATCTCAATTGACTTATGATGATACATAAGTGTATTGTATCCATAAACAATACGGTTAACTGACGGCAATAAACGATATAAAGCCAATACAAACAAACTTAAAGTTGGAAGAATATGTGCCACACTACCTTGATTCAAATATACCAAAACAATCAATAAAAAAATAATTAAGGAGAAGCCACCAGTTTCTATAAATAATCTAGGAAAATCTTGTAAGTATCTACTTTTTGAACTTGCATTTGCATATCTATCAATCTTTATTGAAAAATCATTATTCAATCCCTTTAATCTGTCACTATCCTGTAATTTAACATGTTCAAAATTACCAAATGTTCGGTTAATAGACTCATAAAATCCTGTTTGAGATTCCTCTCTAATTACACCAGTAGTTTTTATCTTCGTAGAGATTTTTTTAGTCAAAAAAATCATCTTAATTAATAAAATTACCGTAAATACAAGTGTTATCTTCCAGCTGGCAGTCAGCATTAGTACATACAGCAAAACCACTATAGGAATTTCAGATAGCATTAACAGGACACTGTAAACAACCTGAGACATTAAGGCTGCTTCTGTTACAATTATTTTAGTTAAATAACTACTATTTTTCTCGGTAAAGACTTGGTAAGGCACTGCTAAAAAAACTTTAAATAATTTCCTTGT
>Ga0181590_10005617_pt1 | contig 10360 bp, 8 predicted proteins | sample 071ome_34_FD_132446 | JGI IMG/M metagenome (GOLD analysis project Ga0181590, IMG submission 132446) | Coastal salt marsh microbial communities from the Groves Creek Marsh, Skidaway Island, Georgia - 071411BT metaG (megahit assembly) | ecosystem: Environmental > Aquatic > Marine > Intertidal zone... | reverse complement strand
TCCCTTTAGACTCATCATCTTGCTAATGATATTCTCTTCGCTGTAACCCTGTTTTAACTTGTAATCTAAATATATAGTATTGATGATGTCTTGAAACCTAGCGTCAGATGCCCTAACCTTCTCAAACAAGATCAACGCTCCTCCCCAATTTAACGATTTATAAAATTTATCAAATACGAGTTGTCTAACCGCAGGAGAAATAAATTGCATTGTATAGTAGCAAACAATTAAATCAGACTTTTCCAAGTCAGATAAAACAATATCAGATTGCTCAAACCTAACATTTTTAATATTTTCTATAGCTGCATTCTGAATGGATCTATTTACCATATCCTGCTCAATATCAAAACCGATAAATTGAGCATTTGCTTTAGATTGATTGGCCTTTGCTAATTTAATTGATAAAGACCCAGTAGAGCTTCCTATTTCATACACTAGAGAATTGTCTTTAACAAAAAACTTGCTTAAATCGCATATTAATTCATGCCCTTCCGAATACAAAGGAACAGATTTCTTTACGTGATTATCAAAACTCTCTACCATTTCACCAGAGAATGACCAATTACTATCAGTCGCCTCTATATTGTCTCCAGTATTTTTCTTATTCATTGTATTAAAATCCGACAAATTTAAATTCTTATCTTTCGCATTAATAAAATATCAAAAATCTTGAGAAATTGCTTAAAGAAATGTTTTTTCTTGCAAAATCCCTTCATAACACTCTTAACCTAATTCATTAATGAAAGATTATATTATTATCACGAAGAATTGGCTTTAATGATGATAAATCGGATTCTAAAAGAATATTAATTACTTTACTTATTCTTTCAGGTCCTTTTCCATCAGAAAATTCATCAATCAGTTTAATACATGAGGATGAATTCCCATAACTTTTATTACCGACTTGAATTTCTTTAACTGCATTAAATAGTCTATCAATATCATTAAACACAACTTTATTTTTTAATTGTTTCTCAAGGAAGTGATCACCGTTAGATTGAGGATAATAGTGTAAGGTCATTAGACCTGCTATTGATGCTTCAACAGCTGCAGTAGATATATTAATTCCAATTGTTAAATCCGAGGCTTTTGATAAAACTATTGGTAAAGTTTTTGTATTTTCTTCAACCATTAAGCGACCAGTCTGAGCAGCCATATTCCAGATTTCAGGGATATCTGTACTTATTTTTTTTAAAAGTGATTGATATTTTGACTTAACAATTAATCCACCTTCTTGATTATTTATTAGCCATAAAAACAATCTCTCATATATTTCGAGAGTTTGTTCTAAAGTAATATCCTGCATTAGAGAGCAAGCATTATCAAAAAAAGCAATGACAAACTTTGCTCCTTTCTTCTTAAGATTTTCTCTAATTTTTTTTGATTGAGTAAATTTTTCATTTTTGTTGATTCCGAATACATGACCTACTGGGATGATTAGTTCATTTCTATTTCCAATGGATTTTCTGTAACTTACTGACTCTGAACTGAAAGTAAAAGCAATATGGGCTGGACTATCTGCCCACCAATCTTTATATCCCCTAGTAATTGATCTTTGCCTGAATAGCGTCTTCCCTCCAACTTTATCCATTGCAGATCTGATAATTACAGGCCTTATGGATTCTTCATCATCAAAAAGCCAAAGCTTTACATTATTTTTAGTCAAAAAAATCTTCCACCAATTAACTGATCTAATCCATAATAAATAGCGTCTTTCTAACCACCCATCTGATAATCCAGAAAAAAATTGAGTGGGATAATTAATAATTGGCTCTTTAAGAGTTCGGATTTCTTTGTTAATTTTGTTATTGATCCATAAATAACTTACTCTTTTTAAGACTCTTTTAAAAAAAGAATTCTCTTTTCTCAAAGAAATTAATTGATCCTCTGTTACAAATTGTGAGTTTCGAAAAATATTTACTCCGGCTATATTGGCTTTATTTAGAGATTTGTATAGACTTGGATACAAAATACCTTGCTGTAAAACGCACATCAATTGACTTGGATTGGGGGCTGACTTATTCCACCAGAAAATTTCACCTCTACTACCTTTATCAAAAAAACCCTCAGTAATATCTATACCTATAACTGGTTCTTCTGTATCAACAACTCGTCTAGGTTTGGAAATTGAGTTGCTAAAATTTCGAAAAAATGAAATAAGAAAGATACGTATATTTAAATGGAATTTAAAAATAATTGTTTTTTCAAGATTAATCTTTTTTAAAAGATTAAATAGATCAAAATCAGAAATAATGATTGGTTTTTTGTAAAATTTTGAACCAATTCTTTTAAGCGCTAACCTCCTATTATATGAGTGAACAATTAATTCAAGGTCAGCAAAAACCTGCTTCTCGATTAATAGATCTGCACAATCTTTTCCAACTTCTCGTATAAGGTGTTTATATTCTGGACCTTTTGAGACTATTTCCTTTATTTGCATGGTCCAACTCAAATTTGTTTCCAATGAAACTTGCCTTAACGTTCTACCATCATCTGGCATTCTATATGCTTGTGATATATCATCAGGATCGGTATATTGAGCCAGGCTTTTCATATAAGTTTACAAATTAAAAGCAGATAAATTTTTAATTTCTTTTTGATCCCAGTTTTCTGGTTTCTTTGGATTAATCGGATACTTCTGAACTCCTTTTTCTGTCATTACCCAATTTTGAAATGCCTCTGAAATTAAATCACTAGAGTTTAACTTGCTGATTGCGTTTTGAAAGACCTCCGAACTTATTTCTTTTGAATGAAACTCCATTTTGAATTCACTCATCTCTTTCTTTGCAATCCACTCGCATAGAAATAAGTCCTCTTTAGAAATAATATTCTTCCATCTGCCTACAGGATTTATATGGTCTTTCGTATCATAAAAACTCGAGACTTTTGTATTTTTCCAAATACCTCCCATATCGTCATACCAATTATTGCTATCCAGCATTCCTTCTTCGAAATCTAGCCCAAGGAATTTACAAATCTTTTTTGTTTCATGTATTGAGTCGTATTTTAAATCCTCGAACTTAATACCTAGAAATCTATCAGGATAATTTTTTTTATAATGAAGAAAATATTGCATTGAGTCAAGAACATTGAACAAAGAAATTAAGTAGTCATTACCTTTAGCAATAGTATTTTTTTTAAAAGAACAGACAACATCACGAATATCTCTCACTAACATTATTGCCTTAGCTTTTGGGTTGGCATCAAGAAATCCCTCAATTTCTCTCCATGATAAAACCTCCATTTCACCAATTACTTTACAATCTCCGGTTTTAGAGAGCAATTTAAGTAATGCAAGATGAAGAGATTCATAAGTAAGTTTGTTTTGATTGACTAACTTCAAACAAAAGTCTACGTCTAAATCAATCCCCCACCGGTTTTTTAATCTAAATTTAATTTCTTGAAGCTTTTCAATTAAAACCGCATCAGTCAAGGTGGAATTTTCATTAGTGAACAAATAGAACTTAAGCTTGTCATCTGTTACACTTATTTTTGAGTGTGCATTGAGAATTCTCCCTAAAAGGGCTGAGCCGCTTCTAAATACTGAAGAAAGATGGATTGGAGTAAAATCGTATGCCACTATATTTTTCTAATTATTTTCAATTCTGATTCTATCTATTATTTTTAACTCATCAGAGAAAATTTCGCCTAAATGACAAACTATTGAGCCTTTTTTTTGTGTTCTGGGCTGATATAAAACCACATCCTTATCATTTGCAATTAACCTTCCATTGAGATATGTACATAAATTTGGCTGATTGTCTTGGAAAGTTAAATTCTTATATCTTTCAAGAACAAGATTTTTACTATTTTCAACCCTCTTCTTTAGCATTGAATGCTTTCTAATTACACCATGTAATGAACAAATTGCATGATATGGCCCTGTTACTAATTTATTGATATGTGTTTCTATATTGAGGAAAAAATTTGAATTAACTGAATAACTAATATCTTTTTTATATGCAATAAAAGCCGCGCCAGCAAGACCAAATAATCCTTTACAAGAACTGAATGCCATAACATCTGCTAAGTCATGATTATCCTCTAGCCCTATAGATCCAGTAGCGTCAATAAACAACTTTGCACCATTTTTTGTTGCAAAATCTTTTATCTTGTTTAGGTCCACTTTAAATGCTTCTGACGTTTCAACATAAGAACATAAAACCCAATCAAAATTATCTTTGATGGTATCAAGTTGTGAATACTTAACTTTTTTCATTTCCAATTCTGGAGGTATTAACTTTTTGAGTCTATCACTGTAATATCCTGTTGATACGATAAGCACTTTTCCTTTGAGAAAAGCTTTGGCTGATATTTCAATCGCAAGAGTAGCAGACCCTTGAAGAGGGACAACAATATCTTGTCCAGCAATACCTTTCACCCACTCAAGAACTTCTGAGAGAATTGAATCATATTCTTCATCATTTCTTCCAAAAACTGGCTTTAGAGACTGCAAGTTTTCAGATAGAATTTGAGCTGGACCAGGAGTAAGCATTAACTTTTGATTATTAATATCTATTTTTGCTTTTAATGCCCTATTTCTTATTATTGAACTACTAATTTCCTTAGTTCTATCAAAAATAAGCAGCTTGTTTTCAGAAATTAAATTCGAATTATCAGACCCATGAATCAATAAATCGATATCAAATTTTTTTAAAATTTTTTCATCAATAAGCCATGGCACCTCAACAACTTCAGAAACATAACTAATTGACTCAAGTATTTCTTTTCTGTAAATGAAGCTTAATTCTGGCTCAAAAAATTTTTTCTTTAAAATTTCTTCATCTGAAGTTAGACCAACAATAACCTTGCCATATTTTGCTGCATTCTTTAAAAGTCTAATATGCCCATGATGGATAATTGCAGCAGACATGTCCACCATTATTCTTTTGGTCATAACTTCAAATCTATTCTATTATTTTTTACAACCGCTAATGGTGGTCTAGCTTCTTCTGGATCAAGACCGCATTTAACCCAGAGAAAATTCAAACCAGAAAACTCTAGAAAACTATCAAAATCTGAAATTTTAGTAATTTGAATATTTTTAGTTGAGAATCCTGCGCCATTAGCAATAATGTTGTAGTCAATATGCTGCTGATATGTGTTCTGACCTCCAGTAGATTTGTTTTGTTGATTATCAAAAAGAATATAAAGCAAATCAACTTCTTTTCCATACCTTCCAGCAGTCGATAAGCCACCCATATGCATTACAAACTCAGCATCACCTCCACATACAATCACCTTATTTCCTGATTTAGAAACACCCAAACCAAGACTTAATGCACCGCCCATATTTCCAGCCATATAGAAATTATTGGTATTCTTCATAAAAGCATACATTTCCCTAGAAGTATTTCCAGTGGTACCTATAAAAGAAACATTTTTGATTCCACTAAATTTTTTATTTAAATGTTTCAAAAAAATACTTCTTGGGAGAAATACTGACAAATCTATTTGGTGTTTCTGATCCAGTTCAATGGGAGAGAAAGTGTTGGCTTTCACTATTAAAATCTGTGGCTTAAGATTTGCAGATTCAATCTCAAGTATGGCCGATTCAAGATTATTTTTGTCAAGGATTTTTCCCTCATAACCATATGATTTAATTAGCTCAGGTAATGCTTTTGCCAAATGCATATGCTGTATCTCACTATCTCCATATCTATATGTCCTCCAACTCGAAATAATAGGAAATCTAATTGAGTAAGGAATAAGCAAACTTGTGATACAACTTGCCATGTTTGTTAATCCTGAAGATTGCACCAATACAATTGGCTTGTTACCAGAAATCTTCAGACCTGCAGCAATGCTACAGGCAATAGCCTCGCTAGCTGAGGGAATATACTCCAATCTGTTATTGTTGATACATGAGTTTATTAAAGACTTAAGAAAACTGCATGGAACAGCACATACATGAGTGTATTTAAGTTCTATTAGTTCATTAACAAACTTATCAGTATCAATCATCTACTTTGTGCCAGGTATAAAATTCAATATTTCTTTAATACTCATACAATTCGGTTCAGCTTCAAGACTTCTACCATTTTCAAGTACAGACTTGGCTACATTAAGCATTGCGGGATAAGCCGCTCTTAACATGTGGTTTGCTGTAACAACCACATTAACCCCCATATCAACAAACTCTTCAATTGTTACTGCATTAAAGCTAGTTGGCACAACCACCACTGGTGTCACCGAGTCTTTTGCTCTAAATTTCTGCATGAATTCAATAATTTCTGAAGGATCACTATGGCGTGAATGAATCATAATGCCATCTGCTCCAGCTTTGATATAAGCTTCTGCACGAGTTAGCGCATCTTCCATACCCGCCTCTAAAATTAAAGACTCAATACGAGCGATAATCATAAAATCATCGCTAATTTGAGCAAATTTACCGCGTGAAATTTTATCGCAAAAATTTTCAATACTATCTTGTGTCTGCAATACCTCATTGCCAAACAATGAATTCTTCTTTAGACCGGTTTTATCTTCAATAACAACAGCACTTACACCAGTTCTCTCTAAACTTTTAACGGTAAATTCAAAATGTTCTGTCTTGCCACCTGTATCAGCATCAAAGATCATGGGCTTAGTTGTTACTTCAAAGATATCATTAACTGAATTCAAGCGCGATGTAATATCGATGGCCTCAATATCAGGCTTGCCTTTTGCAGTTGAGTCAGTTAACGAACTAGACCAAACTCCATCAAAACTAACCTCCTCACCACGTCTTTCCACTACTGTATTTTCTGCAATAAGTGCACTAAGCGCATTATGGGCCTCCAAGATTCTTACAATAGGCTTTACCTTAATTAACCGCCTCAAGCTTCCAAGCCTGTTAACGGTTGTAATACCAAGACGCATTAACTGGTTTTTTAAGTTCTTGTCGCTGATACTTGAACTGTATGGCACCTCAATCAGTTTGCCGCCCCATTCTTTTAACAATTCAATGACTTCCTGCCTATACTTAGACTGCTTGCTGCTTATCCAGTCATCGCCATGGACGACAAATTCGGGCTTTATCTTCGTTAAATTTTCTTTATAGCTTGCGCTATGTTGTGGCAGGATATCTTTCACCATGGTCAAATTTTTAATAACATCTGCTCGCTGTTGATACTTAAGGTAAGCAGTATCATTAAGTTCATTTATTGCAGTGGATGTCAAAAGACCAACTATAACATCTCCGTGATTCGCCGCCTCCTCTAATATTTTAATATGACCAGCATGAAGAAGATCGGCTATAAGTGAAACATAAACTTTTTTATTCATTATTTTTAATCAGGATATTTTGTTTTTTTGAAAAGTTCAATAAAGCCTCAAGTGTTTGGGATATATTTTTCTCGTCAGTATTTATTGTCAATTCTGGGTCATCAGAAACTTCATATGTTTGATCAATTCCAACAAAATTTTTTAATTCTCCAGACAGAGCTTTAGCATAATGACCTTTATAGTCCCTTTTAGAGCATATTTCTACTGAGCAATCCAGAAAAACTTCATAAAAATTTGTAAACATTTCTCTAGCGTGAGCTCTTATTTTCCTCTGAGGAGAGATTGTAGATAATATTACAAATTTTCCTTGATCATAAAAACTCTTAACTATTGAAATATCCTCTAAGGAGGAAGCGGCTCTTTCTTCCAATGAATAACCATAAAATCTTGAGGAATGCTTTCGAAGCTCCTCTCCATCAAGCAAGATAATATTTTGGTACTGTAATTTTTTGAGTTTCTGATAGAAACCCTCTGCAAGAGTAGATTTTCCAGAAGCTGAAAGACCTGTAATCCAAATTACTCCTGGTGTAATTATTTTCAATTTTATTAAAAAAGTCTGTAAAGAAATATAAAATATTTAACGACATTTAAGACGCTATACTCTAAAGCAGTATTATATGCTTTAAACGTTAAGACCTATAACATTGTCTTGGAATTTTTTTATTTAAAGAGCAAAAATTTTGGTAAATTTCTTAAAACATCAGTTTTATCTAAACAACGGTTTTACAATTCGCCAGTTTCTTAAATCTAGAGATTTTTTTCATAAAAGAGCTTTAATTAAAGATAAATACAAGGACTCTTTTCTTCTTAGAACAACTATGAAAAGTGGTAGTAATTTTCTATGTAGCCTGATTGGAAATTATGTATTCAATATCTATAATGGTTCAACACCAAAAAGACTAGACCACAATGAACTTAAAAAAAAATTTTGGTCGTCAAATAATTTTTTAATTAAACCCTTCAACCATAACCCTACATATAAGTACTTTATCTTTGAGCATGATTTTGAATGTAATCATAAAATTGCTTTTAATTCAAAAAAAATAATCAACTTATATAGAAACCCGCTTGATTTTTCTGTGTCTATGTTCTATTTTGATTTTATAAATAGAGAAAAAACTATTAGTAATAAAAAAAGATTTGAAATATACAAGAACGTGAATCATCCAAGAGATATGCTTGAAATACTTCTTCCTGGATTTCTAGAAAGTTTTAAACACACTTTCGATATGGTTAGTAAACCAAATGCACTTAATATTCAATATGAAGAATTAGTAAGAGAAACGGATAAAACTTTGAAAAAGGTGATTGATTTCCTTGAACTTCCTCTTGATGAAGAAATTGTCAGTCTGGCAATTAATTACTCTTCGATAAGTAAGTTGAAATCTGATGAAAAGAAATATGCAAGCGACTCCCCTCTTTCTGGAACAGATATGAAAAAAGTATCATTTGTCAGAAGTGGAAAGATAGGTGAATGGGAAGATTATTTTTCACCTAAAGAGTTTGATGAGTTTCTAAAAGAAATAAGCAAGTCTGGAGTTTCGCCAGAAAATTTTATTTTTAGATAAATTTTTAATCATCACATCCTGTTTTAGAAACAGTATGTCTTAATTTCCAATTTCCATTTATTTTTTTCCAAATATGTGGACTCCTAAATTTATTAATAGTCTCCCAGAATGTATCTTCATCTATTTTCATATATTCTAGAAATTCCTTGAAATAAATTTCCGGGAATTCAGTATCATACTTTTCAACAAGATAAGCACCTTCCTCTCTAGTAATCTTATCATTCCTTACTTCCTGAGAGGCGTCATAGCTACACCTGCCAAGACCAAACTTAATCAAAGTTGTAAAATAATGAAATGGATCAATTTTGTCATCTATGCTGCTGTACTTTGAATAGGTGCCTTCAGTCCTAACAGGATTTGCTTGGAAACCAGTATTATCAACTGCATAGTAATAACATTCCTGAGGATCCCATTTCAAATAATAACCCAGATAATGAACCTCAACTCCTGAAGCAATCAAAACTTCTTTTGACGGAGGAATGTATGGAGCGAAATCATCTATGGTGTATTTTCCTGTATCAATATAATCTTTGATTGATTGGCCGCCAAACATCATTTCATCAATTTGAGAGGTAGAAAAGAAATCCATATTCATGATTGGATTTTTATTTTCCTCGATAGCATTTCCATATTCAGCCTGGTTCTCACCATACATAACAAGTTTAACTCCAAATCTTTTTGCCATTGCTGGACCAATAATTCGTTGACCAACTATAAAGGGTTGAAAAGGATGAAGTAAATTAATAAATGCATTCCTTGTCATTTCCCTATGAAGCTTACCGTTAGGAGTGTATAGAATATTATCTAGGCCTCCAGTATGCATCCATTCCTGCATATTTTTCCAGCCAATATCTGTATATAAATGAGGCGCCCATGTAACTGTTAAGGGGTTCATACCATATTTATACTTCAGGATGTGTGCAGTAAAAGCACTATCCTTCCCTCCACTACCAGGAACAATTACATCATATGAGCCATCATTCTTTTTAAAACGAGATAAAAGTTCTCTAAGTTTTTTGTCGCGATCATCCCAATTAATTCCTTTTTCTTTTTCGTCATGATAGACACATGCTGAACAAATCCCATCATCATTAAAGTTAATAACTTTCTTTTTTAGACCTTCTTTGTTTTTGAACTCAATCGTTGAGCTGGGTCTTTGATTGGAGATAACACATTTTTTGCAGAATTTAACCTCGGAAGGCAATCCAAAATAACTTTTCTTGGTATTCATCTTTTACATAAATAAATAAAATTCTCGATAATTTTAACACCAAATATCCCACTTTTTTCAGGGTGAAACTGACAACCATAAACATTATCTTTTCTAACTGCAGAGCAAAAATTACTTCCATAGTAATTTGAATAAGAAATTACGTTTTCTAAGTTATCTGGATGTGCAACATAACTATGAACAAAATACATGTCGCTACCAGCGGGAATTGTATTGAAGAGTTTCTCTTTATAAGAAAAAAAATTTGGTCTCCAACCAATGTTTGGTAATTTAGTTTTAAGATTGTTTTTTTGAG
>Ga0181590_10005609_pt1 | contig 10366 bp, 9 predicted proteins | sample 071ome_34_FD_132446 | JGI IMG/M metagenome (GOLD analysis project Ga0181590, IMG submission 132446) | Coastal salt marsh microbial communities from the Groves Creek Marsh, Skidaway Island, Georgia - 071411BT metaG (megahit assembly) | ecosystem: Environmental > Aquatic > Marine > Intertidal zone... | reverse complement strand
TTGCTGCTGGACGAACCCACCGCTGGGGTTTCGCCGGCCGTTATGGATGATTTGTTTGTGCGTATCCGCCAAATCGCCGCCGCCGATGTGGCCGTGGTCATGGTGGAGCAAAACGCCAAGCAAGCCTTGGCCATTGCCGATAAGGGCTACGTGTTGGTGCAGGGCGAAAACCGATTCACTGGCGCCGGCAGCGAGCTGCTGGCCGACGACGAGGTGCGACGCACCTTCTTAGGGGGATAAGCCGGTGGTGGACTTGCTTAACGCATTGGCGCTGCTCGGCAATTTTGTGCTTTTGCCGGCGGCGGCTTATGGCAGTCAACTGGCGTTGGGTGCGCTGGGTGTGACGCTGGTGTACGGCGTGCTTCGTTTTTCTAATTTTGCACACGGCGACACCATGGCCTTTGGCGCCATGGTGACCATTTTGCTAACCGGTTGGCTGCAAAGCATGGGGGTGAGCTTTGGGGTGCTGCCCACCGCGCTGCTGGCCTTGCCCATGGCCTTTGTGGTGACCTCTGCGCTGGTGTTGCTAACCGATCGATGGGTTTATCGGTTTCACCGAAGGCGCCGCGCGCCGCCGGTGATTTTTTTGATCGCCTCGGTGGGCGTGATGTTTGTGTTCAATGGGCTGGTGCGCTTTGTGGTGGGCACCGGCGATCGGCGTTTTGCCGACGGTGAGCGTTTTATTATTCGGGCCAATGAATTCAAGCAGTTAACCGGCCTGGACGAGGGCCTGGCGTTTAAAACCAGCCAGGGCGTGACCTTGGTGATTACCGTGTTGTTGGTGGCGTGGTTGTTTTGGTTTTTGCAGCGTACCAAAACAGGCAAGGCCATGCGCGCGTACTCCGACAACGAGGACTTGGCGGTGCTCTCGGGCATTGACGCCGAGCGGGTGGTGCGCATTACATGGGTGATTTCTGCCTTTTTGGCGACCACGGCTGGGGTGTTGTACGGCCTGGACAAAGGCTTTCGACCGTTTACGTATTTTCAATTGCTGCTGCCAATTTTTGCGGCGGCGATTGTGGGTGGTTTGGGCAAACCGTTGGGTGCTGTGGCTGGCGGTTTTATTGTGGCCTTTTCTGAGGTGTTGCTGACCTATGCGTACAAGCGTTTCGCCTCGCATTTGGTGCCCGAAACGTGGTTGCCAGAGGGTTTGATGCAGTTGTTGTCGACAGACTATAAGTTTGCGATTTCGTTTCTTATTTTGGTTTTGGTGTTGCTTATTAAGCCCACCGGCTTGTTTGCAGGGAAATCGGTGTGACGATGCAAAGACACGGTCAGTTGATCATGGCCTTTGCCCTCATGGGCGGCTTGCTGGTGGCGGTTGGCGTGTTTCAGAGTTGGTCATTGGCGCTGACCATTCTGAATTACTGCTTGGTGTCTTCCATCATGGCGTTGGGCCTAAACCAGCAATGGGGCCACGCGGGCTTGTTTAACGTGGGGGTTATGGGCTTTGCGGCGCTGGGTGGCATTGCGGCGGTGTTGGTGTCGCTGCCGCCGGTGGCCCAAGCTTGGCAGGTTGGCGGGTGGGGGATTTCGCTGGGCTTGCTGGTGTTGATGGTGACTGCCCTGGGCGCTTGGTTGGGCCTGCGTTGGTTGTCGCCGGGATGGGTGCGCCGAGTGGCGCTGGCGGCATGGCTGGTGCTTGGGTATTGGTTGGCGCGGCGGGTGTTTGACCCAGCGGTGGCGGCAATTGAATCGGTGAATCCGGCGCAGACTGGTTTTTTGGGGGGCATGGGGCTGCCCATTGTGTGGTCTTGGGTGTTGGGTGGTTTGCTGGCCGCGGGTGCGGCGTGGGCCATAGGGCGCATCACCTTGGGGCTGCGCTCTGATTATTTGGCCATTGCCACACTGGGCATCTCAGAGATCATCATTGCGTTTTTAAAGTACGAAGAGTGGCTCACCCGTGGCGTAAAAAACGTCAATGGCTTGCCGCGGCCGGTTCCGTATGAATTGGACTTGCAGCAAAGCGCGTGGTTGTTGCAGTGGAGTGACAACCTGGGTGTGAGTGCGCAAGAGCTGTCTGGCATTGTGGTGAAGCTGGCGTACGCAGGCCTATCGGTGTCGGCGCTGGTGGTGTTGTACGTGCTGAGCCAAGCGGCTTTGAACGCACCCTGGGGCCGCATGATGCGTGCCATTCGCGACAACGAGGCCGCGGCCGAGGCCATGGGGAAAAACGTCAAGCGTCAACACCTGTTGGTGTTTGTGATTGGTTCGGCCATTATTGGCTTGGCCGGTGCCATGATGACCACGCTCGACGGTCAGTTCACCCCTACCTCGTACAACCCATTGCGCTTCACATTTTTAATTTGGGTCATGGTGATTGTGGGGGGCTCTGGCAACAACTTGGGGTCGGTGCTGGGTGGATTTTTAATTTGGTTTTTTTGGGTTGAGGCGGAGCCCTTGGGGCAAGCCTTGATTGACTTGCTTACGCACACCATGGCCGCAGACGATGCGCTGCGCATGCATTTGCTCGACAGTGCGGTGTACGCCCGGCCCATCATCATGGGCACGTTGTTGTTGCTGGTGTTGCGTTTTCGCCCGCGTGGCATGCTGCCGGAGCAACGCATCAGGCCGTTGGTGACCTCGGGCAAGCAAGTGGGCGCGTGACTTAAGCTTTGTTGTCGGCGATTTGCGTGAGCACCAAGCCGGCCAGCAGCAAGCCCGCACCAATCAGTTTGCTCAAGCTTACCGGCCGTTGCATGGCACCAAACAAGCCAAAGTGGTCAATGGCCAGCGAGCTAAAAATTTGCGCGGTAACGGCCAAAAAAATAAAGTTGGCCACGCCAATTTGGGGTGCCAGCAGGGTGGCGCTGGTTACATAAAAAACCACAATCAACCCGCCAATCAGTTCAACCGGTCGAATGCCGCGTAGGTCTTGAGCTTGCGGTAGGCGTTGGGTTAGCAGCCACGCGCCAAACAAGCAAGCGGTGAGCGCAACCACAAACAGAATCACGGGTGCGTGCAGCGGCGTGTGCAGCGAGCGTCCCATGCGGGCATTAAGCACTGCCATAACGGGAATCAACGCACCGGCGGCGAACGCCCAAAGCATAAGCCTGTATGAAGCCATGGTGTGATTAGGGAGTGATTTTTTTGACCTAAACAGGCCTCTGTATGATGGTGCCCAAGAGAGGACTCGAACCTCCACGCCTCTCGGCGCTAGTACCTGAAACTAGTGCGTCTACCAATTCCGCCACCTGGGCAAGCCAGCAAGTTTAGCATGACACCAACAAAAAAAGCAGTCTCACCCGCGCCCGAGGTGGGCGTGGTAAGCGGGCACCGGGATGGCCACGGGTTTGTGGTGTTCGAGTCGGACCACCCGGATGTGTATCTCCCCCCAGACGAAATGCGTGCGGTGATGCACGGCGATCACGTTAACGTTCGGGTGGTGCGCACCGACCGCAGGGGGCGGGCAGAGGGGCGCGTCACGCACATTGTTGCGCGGCCCAACCAAACCCTCATCGGCCGCTTGGTGTTGGAGTCTGGCGTGGCGGTGGTGGCGCCCGAGGATCGCCGGTATGGCAAAGACGTGTTGTTGGCGCGTCGCGGCGAGGGCAGTGCCCGACCGGGGCAGGTGGTGGTGGTTGAGCTGGTGGAGCCGCCCGTGCTTTATGCGCAGCCCGTGGGGCGGGTGGTGGAGGTGCTGGGCGAGGTGGATGACCCAGGTATGGAGGTGGCCATTGCGGTGCGCAAATTTGGGGTGCCGCACGTGTTCACTGAGGCCTGCATGGGTGCTGCCCAAAAACTCCCGGCTCAGGTGCAGCCAGCCGATTGCCAGGGGCGCGTTGACTTAACCGATGTCCCACTGGTTACCATTGATGGCGAAGACGCGCGCGATTTTGACGATGCCGTTTACGCCGAGCCGGCCCGCGTGGGCAAGGGCAAAGGCTGGCGGCTGCTGGTGGCGATTGCCGACGTCAGTCACTACGTGCGCGAGGGCGGCCCCATCGACCAAGACGCGGCCGAGCGTGGCACGAGCGTGTACTTTCCGCGGCAAGTTATACCCATGTTGCCGGAGAAGTTGGCCAACGGTTTGTGCTCTTTGGTGCCCGAGGTGGCGCGGCTCACCTTGGTGTGCGACATGTTGGTTGACGCCAAAGGCAAGCTTCACGCCTACCAGTTTTATCCCGCCGTTATCAAAAGCCATGCGCGCCTCACCTACACCGAGGTGGCGCATGTGCTGCAAGACACGCGTCAAGCCAAGCAAGGGCCGCGCGCGGCGTTGCTGCCGCATTTGGTGCATCTGCAAGAGGTGTTTGAGGTGTTGTGGCGCGCGCGAGACGAGCGCGGCGCGATAGAGTTTGAGACCACCGAGACGGCGATGGTGTTGGATGACGATGGCCGCATTCTGCGCATTGAGCCGCGGGTGCGCAATCAAGCGCATCGCATCATTGAAGAGGCCATGTTGGCGGCCAACGTGTGCGCGGCCGATGCCTTAACCCGGGCCAAGGTGGCCTCGTTGTACCGTGTGCACGAAGGCCCTACACCCGATAAATTCGAGGTGGTAAGAAAGTATTTGCAGGCCTTGGGGGTGGGGGTGCAGCTGCCGCCCAATCCACAGCCCAAAAACTACCGCGACGTGCTGCGCGCGGTGGCCTCGCGCCCCGATGCCGGACAAATTCAAACGGCGTTGTTGCGCTCCATGCAGCAGGCCATTTATTCGCCGCACAACAGTGGGCACTTTGGCTTGGCTTATGAGGCTTACAGCCATTTCACCAGTCCCATTCGGCGTTACCCCGACTTGTTGGTTCACCGGTGCTTAAAGGCTTTGGCCGCTGGTCAGTCGGCCATGGTATGGCCGCTGGCGCAGAGCCAAGACAACCAGCCCAAGCGTAAGCCAACGCGTAAGGCGCAAACGCAAGCGTGGGAGGCGGCGGGCTTGCGCTGCAGCATGCAAGAGCGGCGTGCCGATGAGGCCAGCCGCGACGTGCAGGCATGGCTTAAGTGCTGGTACATGCGTGGGCACTTGGGCGAGGAATACGATGGCCAAATCACGTCGGTTACGGGGTTTGGTTTGTTCGTGGTGTTGCAGTCGGTGTATGTGGAGGGCCTGGTTCACATCACCGAGTTGGGCGGTGAGTATTTTCACTTTGACGACGTACGCCAAGAATTGCGCGGTGAGCGCACGGGGGTGCGGTACCACGTAGGCGCCAAGGTGAGGGTGCAGGTCAGTCGGGTCGATTTGGACGGCCGCCGCATTGACTTTCGCTTGGTGCGCCCGGCAGCTGCCGTGTCCGGTGAGGCCAAAGGGCCGGGGCGAAAAGCGGGCAAGACCAGCGCGTCCGGCAAAGGGCGCGGTGAGCCCCGAGCGGTTGGCTCTGGCAAAAAAACCGATGGGCGTGGGTCGGCCGCCAAAGGGCGCGGCAAACGCGGCAAAGCGGGCCCATCGGGTCGCTAAACTGGCAGCAAGTGTTAAGACTCTGAGACGGCAAGGAGAATCGGGTGCAGGCGTTGCTGATGGTGCTGGAGACAGCCGCTTTTTTTCTGATCGGTGCGGCGTTGCTGCGCATATGGCTGGTTTGGGTGGGACTGTCGTTGGCGGTCCAGCCTGGGCGCTTTGTTACGGCACTCACCGAGTGGTTGGTGCAGCCCTTGCGCCGGCTGTTGCCGGCTGGCATGGGACGTGGGCGGCTGGACACTGTGGTGTTGGTGGCCGCTATGGTGTTGGCGCTGGCTTATGCGGGTTTGTGGTATGCCCTGATCTTGCAAGCCGGGGCGGCAACCGCGGGTGCGGGTTGGGTGCTGGCCATTCCGGTTTTGGCAGCGCGGATGCTACTGAAGGTGCTGTTGCAAGGGGTGTTTTATTTGGTTTTGGCTTACGCGGTGATGTCTTGGGTGCAACCGCAAAGCCCGGTGCTTTACACGCTGGCGCGCTTGCTTGAGCCACTGCTTAGCCCGATACGCCGTTGGGTGCCGCTGCTGGGCGGGGTGGATTTGTCGCCCTTGGTGCTGATTTTGGCAACGCAGGCTTTACAAATACTCTTGCTGTAGCGGGGCTGGCGGGGCTAAACGGGTTAAGCGGCCGCGGACTGCGTGACCGGCTGTAAAGCGGCTTCCAATTCGGCGGCCACCGAGAGCACTTGGGCATCCAGCTGAGCGGCTTGCCACACCATCAGCCCCACTGGTAGTTCGCCCGGCGCCTGGCAGGGCAAAGACAGCGCGCAACCGTCGAGCAAATTGATCGCCGACGGGTTGCGCAGCAGCCGCATATTGGCGCGGTTAAACGCCTCGTCGCGGGCCTGACCGGGTGCAATGTCCGCCAATATCGGCGCCACCATGGGGGTGGTGGGCGCCAGCATGGCGTCAACCCCAGCAATGGCGGCGCTGGTGCGCTGCAGCCAATCGGTGCGGGCCCGAACCAAGTCGAGGTAGTCGGCGGCAAGCGTGTGTTCGCCGCCTAAGATGCGGGCCAGCACCCGCGGGTCGTAGGCGTCGCGGTGGGTTTGTAACCAAGGGCGGTGCAGGGCAAAGCTTTCGGCTGCAGAGAGTGTGCCGCGGGCGTTGAGCGCATGAATCTCGTCCAACTCGGGCAGGTCGAGCGTGACCAGCTCATGACCGGCGCTGGCCAAAGTGCGCAGCGCCCGCTCCCACGCCAGGGAGACACCATCGTCCATGTCTTCTTGAAAATACCGCGCGGCAATACCCAAACGGCGTGGCCTGGGTGCCGCCAATGGGGTGGGTTGTTGCGCCATGACACGGTGCGCAGTGATGGCGTCGGCCACGGTGCGGGTAATGGCGCCGACCGTATCCAGGGTGGTGGACAGCGGAAAACACCCCTGCCGTGACACCACACCCGCGGTGCCCTTAAAGCCCACCAAGCCGCACAGCGCGGCGGGGATACGCAGCGAGCCGCCGGTGTCGGTGCCCAGCCCGATATCGGCAATGCCCAGAGCCACGGCCACCGCCGCACCGCTTGATGAGCCACCCGGCACCCGGTGCACCTGAGGGTCGGCAGGGTTGATTGGCGTGCCGTGGTGCGGGTTGATGCCTACCCCCGAGTAGGCGAACTCGCTCATGTTGCTGCGGCCAACCACCACCGCACCGGCTTGGCGCAAATGGGTCAGCACCGTCGCGTCGCGTGGCGCGGGCTTAACCGGTACCAAGCCTTGGCTAAGCAGCGCCGACCCCGCCGCCGTGACCTGGCCAGCCACATCAAACAGGTCTTTCACGGCCACCCGTTGGCCCCGCAAAGGCAGTGTGCCGCTGTCTGGGTGGGCAAGCACGTGTTCGAGTTGCAGCCGGGCATCGTCGGCGTCCACGCGCAGCATGGTGGCCTCGGCCGAGGGCTGTCGGGCGGCGGTTAACGCCTGCTCCAGTTGTTGGCGTAGGGGATGATCTCGCATGCAGCGGATGTTGGCACACTAAGGGGCGCGCGTCCATGCCCTGCGGGTTTACGCTAGAATACCGGTTGCTGCCAAGGGGAACCCCAAGCAGTAATCGCAGGCGCTTGCACACAGGTGCCGCACATGGTGCGGTTCGCAAGCAACCTAAGACCCAACCTCGTGAACAAGGAAGCAGTATGTCTGTCTCAATGCGTGAAATGCTAGAAGCGGGGGTCCACTTCGGCCACCAAACCCGTTTTTGGAACCCCAAGATGGCCCCGTACATCTACGGCCATCGCAACAAAATCCACATCATCAACCTTGAGGCCTCGTTGCCCAAGTTTGAAGAAGCCCTTAAGTTCGCGCGCCAACTTGCAGCCAACGGTGGCACCCTGTTGCTGGTTGGTACCAAGCGCCAGTCGCGTGACATCATTGCCCACGAGGCCATGCGCGGCGGCCTGCCGTACGTGACCCAGCGCTGGTTGGGCGGTATGCTAACCAACTTCAAAACCGTCAAAACGTCCATCAAGCGCCTGAAAGATCTCAAGGCACAACAAGAGGCTGGCCTGGATCACCTGAGCAAAAAAGAGCAGCTCACTTTGGGGCGTGAAATCGACAAACTCGAGCGCGACATTGGCGGCATTCAAGAAATGACCGCCATACCTGACGCGATTTTTGTGGTGGACGTGGGCTATCACAAAATTGCCGTGGCCGAGGCACAAAAGCTTGGCGTGCCGCTGGTGGGTGTGGTGGACACCAACCACTCACCCGACGGCATCGACTATGTCATTCCCGGTAACGACGACTCAGCCCGCGCGGTTGAACTGTACGTGCGCGCAGTGGTAGACGCGGTCATCGAAGGCCGTAACCAATCGGTTGACCAACTGGTGCGTAGCGTGGCCGGTGAAGACGAATACGTGGAGGTCGAAGAAGACGACACCAAGGCCTAAGCCTGCCTTAGGCACAGCGGGGCTTTGAGGCCCCTTTTTTACAACCAGGTGGCAGGCATGGTCTGCTGCCCAAGCACAAAGAGGACACCATGACAATCACCGCCAGCATGGTAGGCGAACTGCGAGCCAAGACCGATGCGCCCATGATGGAGTGCAAAAAAGCGCTAACCGAAGCCAACGGCGACATGGACAAAGCCGTTGAGATCTTGCGCGTTAAATTGGGCAACAAGGCCGGCAAAGCAGCTGGGCGTGTCACCGCCGAGGGCGTGGTGGCCTGTGCCATTGTGGGCCAGCAGGCGGCCATGGTTGAGGTGAACTGCGAAACCGATTTCGTTAGCAAAAACGACAGCTTCATTGCGTTTTGCCAAGGTGTGGCCGATTTGGCGGTTAAGCATGCCGATGCCGACATCGACGCCATGGCCGCCTTGCCGCTCACGGTGGACGGCTTTGGCCCAACCGTAGAAGACGCGCGCAAGGGCTTGATTGGCAAAATCGGCGAGAACATGACCATTCGGCGTGTGGCGCGCAGCCAAGGCCATGCCGTAACCAGTTACTTGCACGGCACACGCATCGGCGTGACGGTGCAATACGAGGGCAGCGAGCAGGCCGCGCGCGATGTTGCGATGCACGTGGCCGCCATGAAGCCCGTTGCCTTATCCAGCGCCGACGTGCCAGCGGCACTGGTGGAGCAGGAGCGCTCGGTGGCCAAAGCCAAAGCCGAAGAATCGGGCAAGCCGCCCGAGATCGCCACCAAGATGATCGAAGGGGCGGTGGCCAAATACCTCAAAGAAGTCAGCCTGCTGGATCAACCCTTTGTTAAAAACGACAAACAAACGGTGGCCCAAATGCTCAAAGCCGAAAACACCACGGTGCATGCGTTCACGCTTTACGTGGTGGGCGAGGGCATTGAGAAAAAAGCCGACGACTTCGCCGCCGAGGTAGCGGCCCAAGTGGCGGCCGCACGCCAAGGATAAACTTTCGCTTTCTTTATCACGCTCAACGGTTGCAACCATGGCCCGATACCAGCGCATCTTGCTCAAACTCTCCGGTGAGGCTTTGATGGGCAACGATGCCTTTGGCATCAACCCCGGCACGATTGGGCGCATGGTGAGCGAAATTGGTCACGTCGTTCAGGGTGGCACCCAAGTGGCGATTGTGATTGGTGGCGGCAATATTTTTCGCGGCGTGGCCGGTGGTTCGGTGGGTATGGACCGAGCCACGGCCGACTACATGGGCATGTTGGCCACGGTAATGAATGCGCTGGCGCTGTCGGATGCATTAGAGAAGCAAGGGGTCATGGCGCGGGTCATGTCGGCCATTAGCATCGAGCAGGTGGTGGAGCCCTACGTTCGCCCCAAAGCCTTGCAATACTTGGAAGAGGGCAAGGTGGTGGTATTTGCTGCGGGCACAGGCAACCCGTTCTTTACCACCGACACCGCGGCCGCGCTGCGCGGCGCTGAAATTGGCGCTCAAGTGGTGCTCAAGGCCACACGGGTTGAGGGTGTGTACTCCGCAGACCCAGAAAAAGACCCCAGCGCGGTTCGTTACGATCGCATCACCTTTGACGAGGCGATGCAACGCAACCTTCAGGTCATGGATGCCACGGCGTTCGCGTTGTGCCGCGACCGTGAATTGCCGATTCGTGTGTTCTCGATCAACAAGCCAGGTGCATTGCAGCGTGTGGTGGAAGGTGAGGACGAAGGCACCTTGGTGCATGTGTAACCGCAACCGCATGGGTGGTGTATGAGCGATATCGCAACCGTTAGTCAAAACGCTTCATCCAAGATGGACAACACCTTGGCGTTGCTCAAGCAAAGCCTACAAAAGGTGCGTACCGGCCGCGCCAACCCAGGCCTGCTCGATACGGTGGAGGTGGAGTACTACGGCTCAATGCTGCCGGTGTCGCAGGTGGCCAATGTCAGCCTGCTGGATGCGCGCACCATTGGTGTGTCGCCATGGGAAAAAGACATGGCACCCAAAATCGAAAAGGCCATTCGCGACTCTGACCTAGGGCTTAACCCCGCCTCACAAGGCGAACTGATACGCGTGCCCATGCCACCCATGACCGAAGAGCGACGGCGCGAACTCACCAAAGTG
>Ga0181590_10005607_pt1 | contig 10366 bp, 7 predicted proteins | sample 071ome_34_FD_132446 | JGI IMG/M metagenome (GOLD analysis project Ga0181590, IMG submission 132446) | Coastal salt marsh microbial communities from the Groves Creek Marsh, Skidaway Island, Georgia - 071411BT metaG (megahit assembly) | ecosystem: Environmental > Aquatic > Marine > Intertidal zone... | reverse complement strand
TGTACACTCTTGAGTTGTAAGCATCCAGTGTGACTTGATCAAATGATACATTCGGTCTTGTTACGTCGATGACTTGTTTGGTAAGTTCTGATCTAGGAGTTGACACACCAAAATTTTCAAGTATGACTCTGAATCTATACTGTAATTTTGGCATCAACAAGCCTTGAGAGGCTGATGATTGATCACTTGCTAGTGGAACTGTAAATTTTGATAGTGTTGATACTGCCATTTTGTTTTCTCCTAGTATGAATATTTACTATTCAATTTTCCTTTCGCTAACTTGTACCTTTAAAGGCCTTGAGCTGCTATTTCTCCTGTGTTCTTTAATCTAACTGGAATGTAGATGAATTCCACTGCTTTCACAGGTTCAATTGCCACATCAACATACAGTTCGTTTCTGTCAATTCTTGCTGGTGTGTTGTTGGATTCGTCACATACCACAGCAAAGTCAAACAGTGCTCGCTGAGCTGTTAGTTCAAGCAAGAATGATTCCACTGACTGTTTGATTTCGTTTCTTGTCAGTGAATCGTTGGGTTCAAATATAAACGGTCTTGCTATTTTATCTAACTGTAGTCTAACAAAAGCAACTAATCTAGCAACATTAATTCTGTCTAGTGCTGAAGCAGTCAGTTGTCTTGTTTTTTGACCAAAGTTTAATAAACCTGCTCCTGTGATAAATGAAATTGGATTCACATTCACAGAGTAAAGAGCATCTCTTAACCCTTCTGAAACAGCTGTTGTTACAAATTCGCCTTCTGAGTCAATGTAACCCACTGATGAAGCATTGTCTACAACACCTCTTCTTACACCAGCTGGAGCAAACCATGGAAATGCCACTGTGTCATTGAAAGCAATGGTTCTCATCATCATGTGTGACGGTGGAACTGCTACTGATTCGCCTGCTAGGTCTGTGGTAAATCCTGATGGATAAAACACACCTGTAAATGAATTAGTTGACACCAGTCCTTGTTCTCCATTGTCTGAAGCACCTGCTGTATTGTTAGCCCAATTGGTTACTGCTGTTGAGTTTGGTTCTAGTCTAAACGGTGAATCACCAATCACAAAAGCAGTTTCTTTTCTGTCAGCATTCAGTGTTTCTAGGTTACCAATCAGTTCTGGATAACCAGGAGCTGCCAATAGATTGAATTCTCTCTGCTCTTCTCTGAGTTCAGTGGTTGATTCCACAGTTGATTTCATTGCTTCCACAATGATGTTTCTCTGTGCTTTTCTACCCATGTAAGGTGAACCATTTGTTTGTAAACCAGAAGCAGATACCCAAGCATCTTTTTCTGTTGGAAGTGTTGGATATGTTGTAACATCAGAAAAGTTTGATCTTGAGAACCAATTCTTTTTGAACTGTTTTACATTGTATCCAGATCTTCTTGTGTTAAATCCTAGCATACCTTTTGGATACAGTGCTGGATCTGGTTTGTCAATGTCAACATATGAAGATGTTAACAGATCAGTGATTAATGTTTCAGTTTGAACCACATCATCTGTGCCATTAGCATGATAACGGAAGTCAGCAAATAAAATACCGTCTTGTGAAGTTTGATCACCGTTGTCGATCAACACCCATTCGTCACCGCTTGATTGTGATGAATCGTATCTGTAAATCTTTGGATAGTTTTCTAGATCTGCTGTGTCTAACCAAATATCACCATTTACTAGAGCAGTACCGTCTGTCTGTGTGGTTGGCTCTGTGGCTGAAATAATTGGACCATTTGGATCTGTGTTTGTGAGATTCCAACCTCTGGCATCTGATGTGTTGCCAGCATGCTGATAACCAACCCATGATGAACCATTGTGAATCAACAGGTCAACTTCGTCAACAGTTGTGTTGTACCAATATTGACCATCTACTGGATCTTTAGTTGGTTCTGTGATAGATTGAATTGCTGTGAATGTTGTGCCTGAGTCTGGTCGATTTTCAACTGGACCCCATCCTGATGCCATAAAAGCAAAAGTTCTATTGGCTTCTGTTTGATCAGCTGCGGTTGAAAAATCATCTTTGTCTCCTGCTGGAGCAACATATAGATTATCAATTTTTTCTGATGAAAGATTTGAGTTGTCACCATATGTGTTAGCATATGTTGAATTGAATCCCAAGTCACTCATTGCTGAACCATTCACATCTGAGAAATAAATGTTTCCGCCTAGTTTGTGTGACAGTGTGATTCTTTTTGTGGTTGAATCATATGATGCTTCGATGTGATCAAATCCTGCTGTTGAGATTGCTGTTACAAAATCATCAGCATCACTGCCTAGGATAGCAACTGTTTTGGTTTGTAACTTACAAGATGCTGTGTTTGATGTAGCAGAACCATTTAAAATTGTTTCTGCCATTCTGATTGTGTCACCGTTTGTAAAACCAGCTGCTGTTTTATCAGCAATCTTGTTTGATACAATCGATGTGTAAGCTCCTTGTGCTACTTTTCTTTTGAACAGCACATAATCAACTGCTTCGCCAGTGCTTAATGATGAATCATCATATTCTGCTTCACCAATGTTGACTTGAGCAAAGTGTGAATTCACAGTGAGATTTGAACCATTGCCTGTTCTATCCAACTGTTGTAGTGCTTGTTCTTGTGTTTTGTACACAGGACATGTCACTGAACCAAAAGATCCAGTTGTTTCTGAGTACTGTTTCAATGAAATTGATGCTCCACTGTTTGGTTCTGTGGTTTGTAACCAAATTGAACCACTTGGTCTTGACTGTGAATCAGAAGTTCTAAATCCATGATCTTCTGTGTGTTGACCAATAAAAACTTTGGGCGGGTAGTATGTGCCAGCAGTGATTCCTGTGTCTGCCAGTGGTGTTCCTTGTCCGTTGGCAAGAACCAATGAACTGTCAGCACCTGTTGAGTCAACTCCTGCTGTTGTTGGAATTGAATAAATTTCCAGTTTGCCGTCTACAGCTGCAGCTGCCACACCAGTGATTGATGCTGAGTTGATTGCTGATGCCATTGTGGTCACAGTGGTGCCCAATGATGTCACTTCGATGCCATTGATTGAAATTGAATCAGCATTTGTGATTGTTGGGTTTGTGGCTGTGCCTTTGACTGTTGGATGTGATGATGACCATGAATTATCTTTGGTTGCTGATGAAGCTGAACCAACTTGTACCCATGTGTTTGATCTTGTTTTGTAGTACAATCTATTGAATGGGTTAGTTGCCACCACAGCATAATCACCAATTGAACCTTTGGTTGTCTTTGGTGCGTTGCCTGTGACATCATCAGTTGATGTGATATAGATCGGTGTCTTTACAGCAAATGACTGTGTTGCTGAATTCCATTCTTTGATGCCCCATGATGTTGAAGCAAGGTCTAACCAATAAAAACCATCGTCTGGTGTGCCACCAGGTGCACCAGCAGATCCTTCAAGTTCTGATAGGTCGACATTTGCTCTGATCACAAAAGCTCGGTTAGCAATGCCAAGGAAGGAGTAAGCGGCCTGAAGTCCATATTCGTTCAGTTCGTACCCTTGGATTGGTGTGCCAGATGCATCTGTATAAAATTTGGGTGTTCCAAAAGTTTGAGTCAACTCTCTCTGAGATGACACTAGAAAAATTTCGTTGGCATTGGTTGACAGTGTGCCGGAGGCAGTGCCTGTGCCTGTGCCTGATGTTTTGTTTTGGGCAGTTGCTACCACTACTAGTGGAACTGCTCCTGGTATTCCTGGTACATAGAATGATTCATCTACTACGGAAACCTGTACTCCTGGTGATATTAAAGCCATTTGTTCGTTACTCCTTGTTATGAATATTTACCTCTCATGGGCTGATTTATTACAATCATTTTAAAGAGCGCCAAAAAGGTAAGCATAAATATATGTGTGTTTAATGGAAACGGATCAACAAGACCACTGTGTCAAGAATGTAACAGCAAGCCTGCAGCCTACAACTATAGACGTGGTGACAAAGTGTACTACAGAAAGAAGTGTGATTCTTGTATCAGAAAGTCCAGCAGTGCTTCTATCACAACTCCATCATGGCAACGAGCAGGTTATTCAAAAAAACACAACTGTGAAATGTGTGGATTTACAGCACGTCATCCTCATCAACTTGATGTATATTATGTTGATGGCAATATGACCAACAACAACTCCAGCAATCTCAAAACAGTGTGTGCCAACTGTAACAGACTATTACATGTGAAAAAGCAGGGATGGCGACAAGGCGATCTCAGTGTTGATCACTGATAATTTTTTCAATCGATTGTTGTAAACTCTGTAGAGTCGAATTGTTATCAATGATGTGATCAAAATCTGAATGTGCCCATGCCCATTCTGAAGGATGAATATCATCAGGTTTTACACCATGATATTTGTAGTGATCAAACCACTGAGGATTTTCACCTCTCTTCACACACCACACAGACCCTCCCACAGATTTGAGCATGTTCACTTCGTTGGGGAAACGAGTGTCTGGAATCACCCAATTGGTGGTGGGATTTTCTTGAATTTTCTTTTTGACCAAACTGACCCATATGCCATCATAGAATCCTTGTCTCATACATTCTGTGCCAAACACCTGTAGCACATATCTGGGTGTGATGTCTCTGCCCAACTCTTGAGTCCAAAATGAATCGGGTCGTTCACGCCAATCTCTGGATTGTGGAGTGACACCTTCTAACATTGCTCTGGGCCAATCAAACATTTCTGCTACAGCATCTTTGAGTTTGTCTGCGAATGATATCTTTTGAAAGTTGTGATTATTAATTAGATAATCAGCCACTGTGCCCTTGCCAGAACCGATGAGTCCACATATACCTATGATCATTAAAACAATTATACGAGATTTTTTTTGGTTTGTCTAGCCTATGACAAAAGAAATTGGAGTGCCACCTTCTGAATAATTGCCAATTTCTGATTCCAACTTTTGCATTTCGTTTTGAGCTTCTGATTTCAGTGTGTCACCATTCAGTGATCCGCCACCCTGTGGGCCAGCAATGGTTTGGAATTTTGAACGAGCTTCGCCCAGTGTGAACTTGGCAACTGCCAGGGTGTATTCTCTGATCCATGGTTTGGCATAGATGTCCTGTAATAATATAAAGTCTGGTCTGTAATTTGACTGTGAAATCAGCACAGTTTCTCGAGATCTCTGTCTTCGATGAATGCTCAATCGTCTTGTGGGTTGATCAAAATGAAAATTTATAAATCCGCCAAACATTCTTGCTACCAGTTCTTGATAGCCAGCAAACATATTATAAGTTGCTAGTCCACCGATTCTTCCTGTCTGTAGCAGATACACATTGGTATAGGCTAATTCGAATGGATCAAACACAGAACCGCCTTCAGATGATGAAGCGCCTCCTACAGTTCTTCTGTAGATTTGGTTTACTCTAATCACTTCTGATGGCATGGTGTACACAGTTTGATCTTGTTGAAGTTCTAAAAATCCATATGATTCTTCCACTGAATTTGACGATCTTTGGCGAAACTTGTCCACAGCTGATGTAAACGCCATTTCCAGATGTTTGGCATCAAGTTCTACTTCTACAATGCCATCACCCAAACGAGTTTTAACATAGTCAAATATTTCCTGTTTGGCTGTGATGGTGTCTTGATCCGTAATTGTGTTGTTGACTGTATCTACCATACACAGTATTTAAGCCAATAAATAGTTTATATGCCAAGATTATCTCTTTACAAACCTGAAAAAGGCAATGACTACAATTTCATGGATCGAGTGATTTCTGAAAGATTTCAAGTGGGTGGTACAGACGCTTACATACACAAATATGTAGGACCAGTTGATCAAGGCGAGACTAATGATGCCACACAGCCAAACAGAGATGCTGAAGACATTTTAGAAACCAGCATACAAGATCTGTTGTTTTTGGAAAACAGAGATCGTAAGTATGATCCTGATGTTTACAAAGGCAGAGTGATATACAATGTCCAAGACATTGATTTTGATCTATCACAGTTTGGTCTATTTCTACAAAATGATCAATTGTTTATGGTGTTTCATCTCAATGACACAGTGGACATGTTGGGTAGAAAAATCATGGCAGGTGATGTCATTGAATTGCCACATCTCAAAGATGATTTTTCATTGGATACCAGCGACACAGAAACTCTCAAAAGATATTATGTGGTTCAAGATGTAAACAGAGCTGCTGAAGGATTTTCTCAAACGTGGTGGCCTCATCTACTGAGAGTCAGAGTCAAAGGCATTGAAGATTCACAAGAATACAGAGACATACTTGGCGACAAAACAGAAAACACTGATCAAAAAACTAGAGACACTGATCTTGAAATCAATCAAGCTATAATTGATCAAGCTGAATCAGATGCTCCACTGTCAGGATACAACACCAAACAGTTACATGTGATGCCCACAGATGAAGAAGGCAGAATTGCATTGGTCACTGTGGACGAAGACATCAAAACAGACACTGGTCACATCAATGTTGATAAAGTATATGAAACACCTCAAGCCAATGGATACATTGAAGGTTACCTCACAGGTGATGGTATTCCAGCCAATGGCGAAACCTATGGTGCTGGCACAACATTTCCTTTACAACCGGTGGAAGGAATGTTTTGGTTAAGAACAGACTATTCACCAAACAGATTGTTTAGATATGATGGGAGAAGATTTGTGAAAATAGAAGACAATGTCAGAGTTACCATGACACAAACAGATACTCGTAACACTCAAAAAACTGGATTTATCAACAACACAAATACAACTGTGCTCAAAGACGGGTCGTCTACAACTCCTGAAAGAGTGGCACTCAGTAAGTTGTTGAAACCACAGGCGGACAATTAATGCAACATTTTTATGACGCCCAAATAAGAAGATACATTGTTCAGTTCATAAGAATGATGTCAAATTTTTCTTATGTCACAGGCAAAAACAGCAAAGGTGTAGCAGAAACACTTCAAGTGCCTGTGAAGTATGGAGACATGAGTCGACAGGTGGCACAGATCATCAAAAAAGGATCTGAAAACACACTTATAGCGGCTCCTCAAATATCATGTTACATTCAAGATCTTGTGTATGACAGAAACAGAATGCAAAATCCATACCACATAGATAAAAAACACATCAGAGAGCGAGAATATGACGAAGTCAGTCAGCAGTACACATCTGCTCCGGGTCAATCTCACACCATCGAAAGAATCATGCCCACACCATTTGAACTTACTTTTAAATCAGATATCTTTACCACAAACACAGATCAAAAATTACAGATACTCGAACAAATTTTAGTATTGTTTAATCCAGCACTTGAATTACAAACCACAGATAATTTTTTAGATTGGACTTCATTGAGTTTTGTAGAACTTACAAATGTAAACTTTACATCAAGAGCAATACCACAAGGAATTGCAGATGAAATTGATGTGGCTACATTAACATTTAGAACACCCATATGGTTGTCTCCACCAGCCAAACTCAAAAAACTAGGTGTGGTAGAAAAAATAGTTGCTTCTATTTTCAAAGACGACTCGGGAGATATTGACATAGATTCACTGTTGCCAAAAAATCTTATTTCAAAACAATCTTATACCCCAGGCGGATACGGACTGTTACTTTTGGGCAACAAAATCACTCTGTTAGGATCTACTTCGTCAGATGACACCACTCATGCTTCGAATAGAGAAAACAAAGTTTTTGAATCTCAAACACAGTATGGCAGTAAAATAAATTGGCTAAAATTAGAAGCCTTGTATTCACAAAAAATTCAAAACGGTCTATCACAAATCAAGTTACAGCAGTCTGCTACCACTGTGAATGGTGATGACATCATTGTGGAAGTTACAGGCACTGTGGCAATTGATCCACAGGATGAATTTACACTGTTGTTCACTGTGGATTCTGACACAGTGCCTACTAATACACTTGATCCAGTAGATGCAGTGATCAATCCTTTGACATTTAATCCTTCGTCGGCTGCCAATGGTACAAGATATTTGTTGACTGAAGATATTGGAAGCAATGAAACTGAACTAGCAAATAGATCTGTGTGGGGCGATGTTGTGGCTTCTGCTAATGATATTATTGAAAAAGAATCAGGTGTGTGGGTCAAAAGATTTGATGCTGATTTAGACGATTCTACTGTGGATTCCACCTATACAACTGTGCAATATGTTACAAATCTTACAACTGGTGTTCAGTACAAATGGACTGGATCAAATGGTTTTTGGGTGAAATCATACGAAGGATTTTATCAGCCAGGCTCTTGGTCTATCACATTTTAGAGTATAAAATAATACAATGAGTGAAATCACTGCTTCTGGTTGTTTGTTCTATGCTAAAGCAACCAAACGATTTCTTTTCCTCAATCGTCAACTCAAACAGCGAGGCACCTGGGGCATGGTTGGTGGCAAATCCACTGCCACAGAAACTCCATGGCAGGGACTACAGAGAGAAATTGTAGAAGAAATTGGATTTCAACCCACCATTCAAAAAACCATACCACTTGAGCTTTTTGTGAGCAAAGACACTCGCTTCAAGTTTCATACCTTTGTGTGTGTAGTAGAACAGGAATTTTCGCCCAAATTAAACGGGGAACACTCAGGATATGCCTGGGTGTCAATCAATGGATGGCCACTGCCTCTGCATGATGGTGTGAGAAAAACTCTTCAGAACAAATCCATTAAAACAAAACTACAAACTATACTTGATTTGATTGTTTAGAGTCTGCCAACCACAACTTCAATGATGCCTTGGCCTGAATCTGTGTGATCTTGAATGGCTTTGCCTATCACACAACCAATTTCGTATTGGTCTTTGTTCATCTTACAGGCTACACCCGGAGTGTTTGATGTGGTCACAAGATCGCCTTTTTTGATAACACCTTGTACTCGACATGGCACTCTGCCCTGGAGTGCTATGGCAGTGCCATTTGCCAGTTTGCTGTTCATGAGATATGCTGGTGCTGTGGAAACAACTCCTGCTGTTCTTGAATCATGGCTCACAGTGCTATGAGTGATTTCAGCATCTCCGCCAAATATCATCACAGTGCCGGGTTCATACTCAGCATCAGCTGAATACATTTCTGCCAAGTCAGCATACTGAGCTTCTGTGGCAGTACCTGTGAGTGTGTTTACTTGTAGATTGGCATACGATGAAATGGTTACATTGCCTGTGGTCTCACCATCTTCTGAGGTATTCACAAACGCAAATTCGTCGGCTGATTCATCCCACAGCATGGCCACATTGGTGTTGATGCCTCTGTCAAGAACTAACCCAATGTCTCTGTCACCAATTGAACCAGCATTTCTGTTTAGCACAATCAATGGATCTTCAATGGTGGTGTTTGTGGCATTCACAGTGGTTGATGTTCCGTTGACTGTCAAGTTGCCTGACACAATCAAATTGTCGTCCACAGTGACAGTGCCACCTGCTGAGTCAATGGTTAGATTGCCTGAAGCAGTGTCGATTTCGTTGTCACCGGTGATGCCCACCTGGATGTTACCTGCTGTGATACCGTTTGATGTGATGTTACCACCAGTTGAAATATTTGAAGAACCATCCAGTACCAATGCCTTGTTGGCAGTGCCAGTACCGTTGGTGATACCATCCAATTTTTCTAGATCAGTTTCGTTCATTGACGCTGAGCCAATAATAAATGATCCTGTGATGGTTACATCATTGATGCCTGTGATATTCGAAGAACCATCCAACACAACAGCTTTGTTAGCAGAAGCTGTGCCGTTGGTGATGCCATCAATTTTGGTGATGTCTGTTTCGTTTAGGTCAGCTGAACCAATTATAAAAGATCCAGTGGCAGTGACATCGCCTGTGTTAATATTAAGTGTGTTGAGTGTGGCCAATCCAAATGATGGATCTGTTCTGTCGATGGTGAGTTGATCTTCATTTTTAGAATATGTGGCAATCAGATACCATTCTGAGTTGGTAGCATCTCTGAACAGTCCCACATGGTTTGGCACTGTGGAATCGAATCCTGATGGATAGGTGTGTCCAAAGAATCCAATGTCCACAGCATCGGCTGAATTGTTTCGTGCCAACACAATTTGATTGTCTTCAATCTGTAGATTTGTGGTGTTCACAATGGTTTCTGTGCCATTGACTGTGAGGTTGCCGTCTATCTGTACATTTGAAGTAAATTGAGTTAGATTGGCTTCGACACGAATATTATCTGTGTCTGCATTAAGCACAAGATCTTCGTTGCCTTGTGTGCTGATTGTAACTGTGTCTGAGTTATTGGTTGTGATTGTTAGATCATTGATGGTAGATGATGTGCCATTGATCTGAATGTCTGACACAAATGTCAATTGAGTGGAGTCTTCTGCTCCCACTGCCTGAGCATACAGTGTGCCATAGATTTCTGCTCCACCTTGGACATTCAAGCCACCTTCAACTTTCAATCCATCGTTGATGTTT
>Ga0181590_10005603_pt1 | contig 10369 bp, 9 predicted proteins | sample 071ome_34_FD_132446 | JGI IMG/M metagenome (GOLD analysis project Ga0181590, IMG submission 132446) | Coastal salt marsh microbial communities from the Groves Creek Marsh, Skidaway Island, Georgia - 071411BT metaG (megahit assembly) | ecosystem: Environmental > Aquatic > Marine > Intertidal zone... | reverse complement strand
TAACTTTCTACTAATTAGTGCTTTATCTTTGTTTTCTAACAAAGCTTGCCTTCTTTTAGGTTGCTTAATAGTTTCAGCTTTTTCTAAAAGTTTATCCAATGAACCAAATTGATTGATTAACTCCGCAGCAGTTTTTATTCCAATTCCAGGAACTCCTGGGATATTATCTACAGAATCTCCAGCTAATGATTGAACATCAATAACTTTGTCGGGCAGTACACCAAATTTCTCTTTGACTTCATTAATTCCAATATGTCGATCTTTCATGGTATCTAGCATAAATGTTTCGCTATCAACTAACTGCATGAGATCCTTATCTGATGATACAATAGTTAATTTAATTTTTTTTTTCTTTGCCTCACTTTTATATGTCGCTATCAAATCATCTGCTTCATAATTCAATAATTCAATTGATGGTAAATTAAATGCTTTGACTGCTTTTCTAATATAATCAAATTGAGGTACTAAATCATCTGGTGCATCTGATCTATTACCTTTGTAATCTTTATAAATATCATTTCGAAAATTTTTTCTTGCACTATCAAATATAACTGCAAGATGTGTTGGCGTATCCATCGAATTCCCAGACTTAGCTTTTTCTAAAAAACTATACAACATATTACAGAAGCCGCTTACTGCCCCAACAGGTAGACCGTCACTTTTTCTAGTCAATGGAGGAAGTGCATAATAAGCTCTAAATATATAGCCTGATCCATCAATTAAAAATAAGTGTTTAGATTTTGACATAAATTTTTCTATAAATTATATAAATTGATGTTATTACAAGCTGCTTGTCATGAATAGTTCTATTGCCTTAAAAGCCGAAAATGTGAATAAAGTTTACCTTCAAGGTACAAAAAAGATAGATGCATTAAAAAATATTTCTTTAGAAGTGAGAGCTGGAGAAATATTTGGACTTCTTGGTCCTAATGGTGCTGGAAAGTCTACATTTATAAATATTTTAGCTGGAACAGTTAATAAAACATCGGGCTCAATGAATGTTTGGGGATTTGATTTAGATAAAAATCCAAGACAAGTCAGAGCATCTATTGGAATAGTTCCCCAAGAAATTAATGTTGATCCCTTTTTTTCCCCAAGAAAACTCCTTGAGATACAAGCTGGGTTATATGGCGTAAGAAAAAAAGATAGAGTTACAAACGAAATCTTAGAGCTTACTAATCTTTCAGAAAAGGCAAACGCATATACCAGAAGCTTATCCGGTGGAATGAAAAGAAGGCTGCTCGTAGCAAAAGCTATGGTTCACCAACCGCCAATATTGATTCTAGATGAACCTACAGCTGGAGTAGATGTTGATCTGAGGAGAAAGCTATTAGAATCAGTTCGTGAACTAAATAAACAAGGTGTTACTATTATATATACAACGCATTACCTAAAAGAAGCTTCGGACATATGTGATCGAATTGCGATCATTAATAAAGGTAAATTAGTAGCTTTAAATTCAACAAAAGAACTGTTAAAAAACAATTCCGATTTAGAAGAAGTTTTTATAAACTTAACTAATAAAGATAATGAAAACATTAATATATAAAATACAAGACCTTGAATTTTCAAATAAAATTTTAATATCTTTTCTATTTACAATTATTATAGCTCTTAGCTCAAAAATTAGTGTTCCTTTTTATCCCGTCCCAATGACTATGCAAACTTTTGCAGTATTATTTACGGGTGTAGTTCTTGGAGCTAGATATGGTTTTGTTACATTAGCATTCTACATACTAGAGGGTGCTCTTGGAATACCAGTGTTTGCAGGAACTCCAGAAAAAGGTATGGGCATTATTTATCTTTTGGGACCAACAGGTGGATATATTTTTGGCTATGCTATTACAGCTTTTTTTGCTGGAATACTAATTACAAAAAAAAATAATTTTTTTAAAAACAAAAACACTTTTTTTACATTTATTAAACTATTCATATGTTTAGTACCTACCTACTTTTTCGGATTAATATGGCTTGGTATGGTTATAGGTTGGGATAAGCCAATTTTAGAGTTAGGTTTATATCCTTTTATTTTAGGTGAGATTTTCAAAATTTCATTATTGACCGTGATTATAAAAAAAATTTTAAAATTATAATAATTTCTGAAAACTATATCTTTTTTAGTAGGTAAATGGTCTATTAAAAAAAAAGTAAATAATAACTATAATATTTTAGGTAGTGCGCAAATAAAAAAAATTAATTTTAATAAATATTCTTTTTATGAGAATATTAAAACTAATTTAAACGATAAAACTTTTATTGGATTTCAAATATTTAAAATTATTGAAAATAAAAAAAAATTTTTTTTTTATGCCGATACTGGAAGGAATAAAAATAAATTATATCAAGAGTTTAAAAAAAAAATGCCAGCACCATCAATTTATTTTTGCAATAAAGATATTTATACGATGAATATATGTTTATTATCTAAAAATTATTTTTTAATTCATACAAAAATTAAAGGGCCAAATAAAAAATTTAATATTATTGCTAAATATTTCAGAACTATTTAGGCGATCTTTTTGATAAAATTCTTTGTAAAGTTCTTCTGTGCATTTTAAGGCGTCTTGCTGTTTCTGATACATTTCTATTACAAAGCTCAAACACTCTTTGAATGTGTTCCCATTTCACTCTATCTGCAGACATTGGGTTTTCTGGTGGTTGTGGTTTACTGTTTGGTTCTGCTAAAAGTGCGGCTTCCACATCCTCTGCGTCTACAGGCTTTGCCAGATAATCTATCGCTCCTGCCTTAACAGCTGAAACTGCTGTAGGTAAATTTCCATACCCGGTTAACATGACAACACGACTATCAGGTTTTAACTTATGAATTTCCTCGATTACATCAAGGCCATTTCCATCTAAAAGCCTTAAATCTACGACTGCGAACGCTGGGGGTTCTTTTCTAGTTAATATTAACCCCTCTTCGACACTTTTAGCGAGCAATACTTTAAAGCCTTTATTTTCCATTGCTCTACCTAGTCTATTTCTAAATGGATCATCATCATCTACAATTAATAGTGATTTATCTGAAAAATTAGCAATATTTATTTTTCCAGGAACGTTTTTCATACATATACTATATATGACACACTTATTCATTTACAACTCCTAGAGGTTAAATAATCCAGAATTTCATCGAAGTATTTTATAAAATTTTAATGCTTTTTTTCTTTACATAAAGTGAAAATACTTTAATTCGCGATTTAAGTTGTTTTTAAAGAAATTTTTTTTTGAAAGAAAATGACTGACTGTAAACTAACGAGAGGTTTTATGAGATGGCAAAATTTCAGTGTGTGGACGAGTTGGTCAAATCTTTACAGCCAATAAATCCAGTATATTGTTTAAGAAAAAATAGTTTAAAGTTGGCGGCAAATTGGTTTAACAACAATTTCCCTGGAGATGTTCTCTATGCAGTAAAATGCAACCCAACAGAAGCGGTTATTAGAACTTTAATCAAAAATGGAATAGCTAATTTTGATGCAGCTTCTATTGATGAAATTAAATTAGTTAAAAAGATTTCACCCGAAGCAAAAATTTATTTCATGCACACTGTTAAAAAAGAGAAAAGTATTGAGGAGGCCTATTTTAATTTTGGGATAAAAGCATATTCATTTGATAGCAAAGAAGAACTAGATAAAATACTCAGAATTACAAAAAATGCGAAAGACCTAGAGTTATTTCTTCGTATTCAAACATCTAATGAACATTCAGAAATTGACTTATCCAAAAAATTTGGTGCAAGTATAAGTGAAGCAGTTCAACTTTCTAAGATTGCAAAAGTGAAAGCTAAAAAGTTTGGATATAGTTTTCATGTAGGATCACAGTGCATGCATCCCATTGCATACTCAAAGGCAATAAAAGATCTTGGAAATATTATAAAAAAATCAAATATTTGTCCTGATGTTATAAATGTTGGTGGTGGTTTTCCTACAACATACCCTGATCTATATCCTCAACCATTAGAAAATTATTTTAAAGAAATTATACAAGCTATAAAAAAATTAAATTTAACAAAAGAACCTAAAATCATCTGTGAACCTGGACGTGCACTAGTTGCTGAAAGTGGTTCTACAATTGTAAGGGTAGAATTAAAAAAGAAACAAAATCTTTATATTAATGATGGAACATATGGATCCTTATTTGATGCTGGAACTCCTAAATTTATTTTCCCAACAAAAGCTATCCAAATGGAAAACTCGGCTTCAAAAAGATTAATGCCTTACAGTTTCTATGGACCAACTTGTGATGGATTAGATTACATGAAAGGTCCATTTATGTTGCCAGCAAATATTAAAACTGGTGATTATATTGAAATTGGCCAACTAGGAGCTTATGGCATGAGTTTAAGAACGAACTTCAACGGATTTTACTCTAATGAAATTCATGAAGTTCAAGACAAGCCTCTTATGTCAATTTATGAAGCTGACGAAAATAATAATATTAAAACCCTATTTGCGTAAACATGGGTCATAACAAATCAAGCTTTCTTAAGCATCCAGTCGAACATATTGATATAAGTTCATTCGATGCAAGACCCATCATAGACTCGATGTCTAAAATGTCCTTTGTCTCAAGAGAGACTGCTAATGCAGCAAAAATTTATAATAACATGCTGAAAGACAAAAACTGTACTATTTTTCTAACATTAGCTGGCTCTACATCTGCGGCAGGCTGTATGAAACTTTATGCTGATTTAGTTAAAAACAATATGGTGGATGCCATTGTTGCTACTGGAGCATCTATTATCGATATGGATTTTTTTGAAGCCCTCGGTTTTAAACACTATCAAGGTTCACAATTTCAAGATGATGGTATTCTCCGTGAAAACTACATTGACAGAATTTATGATACTTATATTGACGAAGATGAGCTTCAAAATTGTGATAGGGTTATTGGTGAGATTGCAGATACTCTAGAGCCTAGAGCCTATACCTCCAGAGAGTTCATAAAAGAATTAGGCAAATATTTAAAATCTAATGCAAAGAAAAAAGACTCTCTTATCGAATTGGCCTATGAAAAAAATGTACCAATTTTTTGTCCAGCATTTACTGATAGTTCTGCTGGATTTGGTTTGGTTATGCACCAAGAAAGAAATCCTAATAATCATATGACTATTGACTCCATTAAAGAATTTCGAGAATTAACTGAAATCAAAATTCAATCAAAAGCATCGGGTCTTTTAATGATAGGGGGAGGCGTACCTAAAAACTTCATACAAGATACGGTTATTTGTGCTGAACTACTCAATAAAAAAGTTGAAATGCATAAATATGCTATTCAAATTACTGTTGCAGATAGTCGAGACGGTGCTTGCAGCAGCTCCACACTTAAAGAAGCAAGTTCTTGGGGCAAAGTAGATACTGCTGAGGAACAAATGGTCTTCGCAGAAGCTACTTCAGTTCTGCCACTAATTGCTAGTGACGCTTATCATCGTGGGTATTGGAAGGATAGAACGTCTAAGTGTTTTTCAAAAATTTTTGATATATGAAAATACTAAAACCATCTAAAGGTTTTTTAGGTCTTCCAAAAGTGAACAATAGTAAGAATATTGTTCATGTTATTCCTTTTGGATTAGAAAAAACCGTGAGCTACAGTAGCGGAACTAGATTAGGACCAAAAAAAATTATTGAAGCATCTCATCAAGTTGAATTATTTGATGAAGAGCTAAAAATTGAACCATATAAAAAATTTAGTATTCAAACTTTGAAGGAAGAAAAGATACCTTCTAAATTAAATGACGCTTTAGAACAATTAACAAAAAAAATAGATAAAAGTTTAAAGCTAAAAGCATTTCCACTTATATTGGGTGGTGAACATTCAATAACTCCAGCAATTATCAAATCATTTAAAAAAAAATATTCAAAACTGACAATAGTTCAGATTGATGCTCATGCCGATCTTAGAGATGGTTATATGGGGGTTAAAAACTCACATGCAGCAGCAATGAGAAGATGCTTAGATAATAAAAATATAGAAATTATTTCACTTGGGATAAGAAATTTATGCAAAGAAGAATATGATTATTATAAAAAAAATAAGAAAAGAATTACTATTTTTTGGAGTCATAAGATGTCTAGATGGAACATGTCTAAACTAAAAAAGTTAGTAAAAAATAAAAAAATATATTTGACATTTGATTTAGATGGATTTGACTCTAGCCTAATGCCTGCTACGGGCACTCCAGAACCTGGGGGATTATTTTGGAAGGACTCTTTAAAAATATTAAAAACTATTTTTAAAAATTCTGATGTAATAGGTGCTGATATAAATGAACTTGCACCTAAACCAAATTTACATTCCTGCGATTTTCTTGCGGCAAAACTTGCCTACAAAATTTTATCCTACAAATTTGCTAATTGAGAATTAGTCCAATTAATTTTTATTACAGCACCTGATGAACCTTTTTTATTTCTAAAACTTACTTTTGCAAAACATCTTTCTAATAAACTTTTAGATATAAAAACACCTAGCCCCATCCCAATTTTATTTTTTTTTACTTTATCAGAACTTAAATAGGGTTGACCTAAATTTAAAATAATATCCTGATCAAAACCTGGTCCATCATCAATAATTTGAAATGTAGTATTTTGTTTATTTTGATTAATTTCAATTTCAATTTTTGTTTTAGAAAATTTAATTGCATTTTCAATGAAATTTCTTAGAGCATAACTTATTTCAGTCTTTTTGGTCATTTTAATCCTTTGGTTTAAGGATTTATTAATCACATCAATATTTTTGTTTTTTTTATTTTCTAAAGAATAGATAATTTCATTAATTAGTTCTTTTGGAGAAACATTAACTATAAACTGATCTTGTTGTTTCTTTTTTGCAATATCTTTAAGAATAGAACTGCATCTAGAGGCTTGTTCAATTAAAAGGCTGATATCTTCTTTTGTAGATTTATTATTTTTTAATTGTTTATCTAACTCTTTGACGACTAATGAAATAGTCGCAAGTGGTGTTGCCAATTCGTGTACTGCAGCTGCAGCCATACCTCCAACAGAATTTATAACTTTTTCGTTAGTTAATTCTTGTTCTAATTTATTTAAAGCTCCAGCCCTAACTCTATTATCTTTTCCTAATTGATATGCATAATTTCCTAAAAAAATTATGCCAATCGTAAGTGATAACCATATTCCAATTTCATAATATCTTGGAAAGTTTAATATTTCGTCAGAAGGACCTGGTATGGGTAAGTGATGAAAAGCAATTACTGTAGAAAAAATAATTGAGCAAGCGACGATAAATTGGCTACTTCCTCTTGAAAGATAAGTTACAGAAATTGTGGTAGGAACGATTATTAAAATTGAGAATGGATTCGATAATCCACCTGTCATAAATAGCAACAATATAAGTTGAACTAAATCATAAAAAATACTTAATGTTGCATAATAATTGCTTATTGTTAAAAATTTCGTTTTGTTAATTTCTAAGTAAATATTAACCAATGCAGATAAAATAATTAAAATTAGTGATGAAAAATAAGGAAAATCAAACTTTAGAACATAATGTACGAATGATACAGTAAAGAACTGACCTATTACTGCAATCCATCTAATATTTATTAATGTCTCTAATGTAATTCTAAGATTTTTTGGATTTATTTGCTCTTTAAAAAACATGCTTAAATGTCTAAATTAACAACATTTATAGCATTAGAATTTATAAAATTCTTTCTTTTAGAAACATCTTCGCCCATTAAAGTAAAAAAAATTTCCTCATCTAGTTTAGATGGAGAAGAACCATCCTCATTAATCTCTGAATAATTAACTTTTAATAACGAGTTTTTATCCGGATTGAGTGTAGTTTCCCACAATTCATCAGGGTTCATTTCTCCGAGACCCTTGAACCTTTGCAGGGATAAACTTTTCTTACCAATCTCAATTAAAATATTTATGAAATCTAAAAATGTTTTTGTATTATAGTTATTATTTTCTTCATAAATATTACATATATTTTTAAAATAATTAGCAGAGCTACTAAAGTTTGTAAGTTTTTTCATTAATTTTTCATTTTTAAAAAAATTTATATCAAGTTTTTTTTGTATAAACTCATGATAAAATTCTCGTTCAAGTAAAAAACTACCATCAGTAAAATTACCATTCCATTTAGGTTCTCCATCATTTAAATTTGAATTCAAATGATCTGCGACAGCTTTAATTGCGCCTAGCTTTTTTTTATTATCTTTATCATCTAAAATTAAAATTTTATCTCCCTGTGATATGAATGATCCTACAATTAGTAAGTGTTCTATGATTTGGTGATCACCATCAATTGTCTTAATAGACTTGTATAAATCGTAACATTCATCAACAAACTTTTTTTCATACTTAAATTTTTTTTCATTATTAAAATTTATTTCTTTAATTTTTTTACATGCATTATCGATTGCTAATTTTTCTAATTCGTTTTCATTATTTAAATAATTTACTGTTTTGCCGGATTTTATTTTATAAAGTGGCGGTTGGGCTATATAAACATGACCTTTTCTTATCAATTCATCAAAAGGTTTGTTGTTTAAAAAAGTTAATAATAAGGTTCTAATATGAGATCCATCTACATCAGCATCTGTCATTATTACTATTTTACCATATCTTAATTTTTCAATCTCAAATGGATCTACGCCTGTCCCGATTGCATTAATAAGAGTTACAATTTCATTTGAAGAAAGCATTTTTGAAAATACTTTTTTTGCATCTGTGGCGTTATTTTTTTCTTCAACAAAAGTATTTAAAATTTTACCCCTTAATGGCAATACGGCTTGGAATTCTCGGTTTCTTGCTTGCTTTGCCGAACCGCCAGCAGAATCTCCCTCAACGATAAATAGTTCAGTTTTACTAATGTCATTAGATTGACAGTCAGCAAGTTTTCCTGGCAAACTAGTTATATCAATTGCATTTTTTCGTCTTACGCTTTCCCTGGCCTTTCTGGCCACTTCTCTAGCAACAGCTGCTTGAATTATTTTCCCAATTATTATTTTGGCTATCTTTGGATTTTGATCAAACCATAAAGAAATTTTTTCATTTGTTATTGTTTCAACAACAGGTCTAACTTCTGATGAGACTAAATTTTCTTTTGTCTGAGAAGAAAATTTTGGATCTGGAACTTTGACAGATAATACACAGATCAAACCTTCTCTAACATCATCTCCAACTATCGTTACTTTATCCTTTTTAAGTAAACCAAAATCATTTGCATATTTATTTACTAAACGAGTTATAGAATTTCTAAATCCCAGTAGGTGTGTACCGCCATCTTTTTGCGGTATATTGTTTGTAAAACATAATACATTTTCATTATATGTCGAATTCCATAATAGTGCACATTCAACTTCTATATCATTTTTTGTAGATTGAAAATATATTGGATCATCTAGGATAAATTCAGTTTCATCATTTTTAATTTTATTTTTACTTTTATTTAAGTCTTTAACAAATTCTTTAATCCCACCTTCATATTTAAAATTCAAAACTTTTATTTTTTCTTTTCTTCCATCACATAATTGTATTGTTAATCCTTTGTTTAAATAGGCTAACTCTTTTAATCTTTTTTCTAAAATTGATAAATTAAATGTAGTATCAGTAAATATTTCTTTTGAAGGAAGAAAAGTAATATTGGTTCCAGTTTTATCAGAATTTCCGATTTGTTTAAGAGATGCTTTTGTTGTACCGTTTTCAAATTCTACAAAATATTTTTTTCCATCTCTGAAAATTTCAACTTTTAAGTTTTGGGATAATGCATTTACGACCGAAACTCCCACACCATGCAAACCTCCTGAAACTTTATATGTTTTATGATCAAATTTTCCACCAGCATGTAATTGCGTCATAATTACCTCGGCAGCAGATATTTTTTCACTTTTATGAATCTCTACTGGAATTCCTCTTCCATTATCGGTAACTGTTACAGAGTTATCTTTATTAATTTGAACAAGAATAGTATCGCAGTAACCTGCTAAAGCTTCATCTATAGCATTATCTACAACTTCAAAAACCATGTGATGGAGTCCTGTTCCATCATCCGTATCTCCGATATACATACCTGGGCGTTTTCTAACAGCATCAAGTCCTTTAAGGACTTTAATAGAATCTGCGCCATATTCGGTGTTTTTAGTTATTGCTGTAGACATTTATTTTAAATTTTAGATTTAAAAGAACGACTTATTATAACATTTTTATAAAAAAAAATGCAGCTGAAGATTACTCTAAATGTATAAAAAAACCTTTATTTTCAATAACTTGGAAGAGATTTCTGCTTGTTCCTGTATACCAAATTTGTGTGCCAAATTTATCAACCTCATTAAATAATTTTTCAAAATTTTCATCATCTATATGTGATGTTGCTTCGTCCAGTAGAAGAATAAATTCTTTAT
>Ga0181590_10005601_pt1 | contig 10371 bp, 11 predicted proteins | sample 071ome_34_FD_132446 | JGI IMG/M metagenome (GOLD analysis project Ga0181590, IMG submission 132446) | Coastal salt marsh microbial communities from the Groves Creek Marsh, Skidaway Island, Georgia - 071411BT metaG (megahit assembly) | ecosystem: Environmental > Aquatic > Marine > Intertidal... | reverse complement strand
CTAATGCAAATTTAGCATTACCTATTTTAGATTCAATCAATCTTGCAAATGGTAATGAGCCTCCTAATTCTATTGATCTAAACAGATTAGGGATTTCGCTTCTTGAAATTTCACCATGCTCCATGTCCACACAAACCCAATCATAACCAGCATTTGATATTATTTCAGCTGATGAGGTTGATGGAATCTGTATCCAAGTGCCGATTGAAGGCTTCGAGTTTTTCAATTTAGTTCTCAATTGGAGAATTAATTTTTGTTTTCTTGCATTACCTAAAGTCATTTATAGAGTCATATATATTTAATCTAGTTATGTCATTATTATAGGTAGTTTTTCTTAAAACAAAGCCTATTGAGTTGAGATTTGCCGCATTAAAGTCTGTATGGGTATCTCCAAAGAATATTGACTTTTTAGGAACTATTTCCTTTTTTGTTATTAATGACTTAATATTGTCACTTTTTTCTGCAGGCGAGCCCATAAGTTCATGGAAAAAATTTTCTAATCCAATTGACCTGATAATTTGCTTAAGCTCAAATGTTGGAGTAGCACTAACTATAAAGAGTTTTTTTCCATGAGAATACTGCTCTCTAATAAAATTTTCTACTCCTGGGACCCATTCACTTGCTATAACTTCCCTTACGACCAATTCAGAAAATAGTTTTTCAAATTCTTTTATATTTTTATTGTTCTTAATTCCAGCCCATGATAAATACAATGGAATTTTTTCATATCTACTAATCCCACCATTTGAAATATGGTGATTGAATATTTTTGAAGTAACCTCTGGGCCAAAATCTTTGAAAATTTTTTTAAAGACCTCCCCCTTGATAAGATTTGATTCTTTAATAACCCCATCAAAATCAAATAAAAGGTAGTCAAATCTATCGATTGGAATCATGTTTTATTTTGGTTTTCGTAACAAGATTCAAAATCTAATCTTTTGATTTTTTAAGAAAATCGATAAGATCAATTATGCCCTGGCCCAAATCAATATGGACTGGAGGTATGTATTTTCTAGAAAGACTATTGTCATATGCGTAAGGTGTTCTTACATAATGACCCGCATATCTTGCACTATCAAATTTCACAGATGATGACGGATATCCAAGAATCTCTGCAATCATATGCAAGACATCAGAAACTTTCATTGGCTCCTGGCCCGTTAAAACATAGGTTTTATTAGAGAATTCTTCATTAAGTATCTCAACACTCATTTGAGAAGCATCAAGGACATGAATATATTCCCTTAATGATTCTGGGTTTCCTTTATATCTGATTTCACCAGAGGTAATAGCCTCTGAGATAATTTTGTGCAAACCATTGGTTTCATCAGTTCGCTGGCCATAAAGTGAGCCATACCTTAAGATTGTATAATCTAAATCAAATGTATTTTTATATTCTTTTGTATACATCTCAGACGCATTTTTACTACATTTATAAAATCCGCCTTCTCTACTAATAGCATAAACTGAACTTGCGTATACAAATCTACTAACTTTGTTCTCAACACAGCTATCAAGAATATTAATATTTCCGAGAATATTAATCTCTGCTGTATCCTTTGGACGAGATAAAGCAGCATTCAAGTCAGCAATTGCAGCAAAGTTATAGACTACTTTCGCTTTATCAGTAACCTCAAACACATGATTGGTATCAAGAATATCACCAACAATCATTTTCTGATTCTCATTACACCATTTAGATTTGGTGCTGTCAAAAATAATAGTCTCATAACCTTTTTTGGTCAACTCATCTGCAACATGTGAACCTAAAAAGCCACTTCCTCCGAAAACTACTGCTTTATCTTTATTCATTTCTAATTAAATTTTGATTGCAAAATATATTCTTCGTTAGGAACTATACCTTGCAAAGAATCGCCATTGATAAATCTTAACGCCTCCTCCGTGGCTTCTATTTCCATCCTTGATCTACAATCTACAGACATTGATCCCATATGAGCTGTAAGCAAGACATTATCAAGCTCCTTTAATTCGCCATTATATGGCTCATCAACAAAAGTATCTATTGCTGCACCTGCAATTAACTTATTTTTCACAGCGTAAAATAAGTCCTCTTCATTAATAATCCCACCTCTTGAGGTATTAATTATGGAGCAATTTTTTTTCATTGAGGATAGCTCTATTTCTGTAATTAGGTTTCTAGTAGAGGAAGTTAATGGCAAATGTAGAGAAATAATATCTGATTCACTATAAATTTTATCCTTTGAAGTAAACTCAATATTCAAATCATTTGGTAACTCATTCAGATTATTTTCTAGATTGTTTACAAGTATTTTTGCTGGAGAAAAACCCCTAAGATGACTAAGAACTCTCTTTCCAATTCTGCCTGTTCCAATAATTCCTATAGTTGAATCTTCTAGTCTAGCGCCAAAGAACCTATACCAAGATCCCATGTGAAGCTGACTATTAGACACATGGACATTTCTTAAAAGTGATAGCATCAGGCAAATTGTTAATTCACCAACCGCTTTTGCAGGCGCATCAGGAGTGTATGAGACAATGATATTTTTTTCTTTACATGCAGTCAGATCTACGCTGTCTAATCCTATTCCAACTCTTGATATAAATTTAAGTTTTTTTGCGGCATTGATGACTTTTTTAGTGATGGGCTCTGTGCCAGCAATAATAATATCAACATCTTCTACTAATCCTATCAGTTCACTCTCAGTTAATTTCTTATTCAAAGGATTAACTAGAAAGTCAACTTCTGCATGTTGACTTAATATTTGACGAGGAACTTCAATAACTTCAGCAAATGGAACGGTTGTAATTAAAACTTTATACATGTAGTGTCCTTTAATAAATGAGATTGTTTCTCTTTATTTATTTCTTGCATAGCCTCATCATCAAAAAGCCAAGTATGCGTAAGCAGAACTTGCAAAAATGAATCATTGTTTGTGTGATAATTTTCTAAAAAGCTTTTAACACACCTTCCCTTTTCCACGCCCTCAATAAGTAAAAATATTTTCTTTGTTCTTTTTATGAATTCTAAAGAAATTGAAAATCTCAAGTGAGGTAACTTTGGAGCCTTCCTCTCAAAAAGAAAATTCTCATTAATTTTTTTCTGACACCCATTAGAAAAAATAGATCCAATATGACCATCATCCCCAATTGACAAAAGCATGAAATCGATTTCCTCAGGAATAGTTGTAAAGTATTTATTAGATAACTTAAAAGACTCTGATTCATTTGCCATGGATGATCTGTCTATCATATCAAACAACCTAATATTGCCATCTGATTCGTTAATCTTTAGTTCATTCTTGACCATATTATAGTTACTATCAGGACTGTTTTTAGGAACAATTCTTTCATCAGTCAGAAAAATATCAAGACTTTTATGTAAATGTATTTTATTAGCCAGTGATTTACATATTGACCTGGATGATCTTCCTCCAGTTAGCATTATTTTCTTTGCGCCAATAATTTGATTAAAAATTAAATCTGAAGCCCTTGTAGAAAAACTTGATAACTTTTTAGACATCTTAAAATTATAAAAGGTAGGATTTTATTTTTCTTTGAATCGAGCGTAGTTCAACCTTTAGTATGTATAGAAAATAAGAAATTGTATAAGCTGGCTTTATTATTTTGAGGTTTGAAAGCCAAAACCGTCTTTGTTCTTTAATCCATTCGGCCGCTTTAATGTCTGATAAATTGGAGTCATGCTGCCTAGAAAACTCTACAACTTCATCTACATAATCAAATTGGTGTATTAATGAAAGTCGAAACCAGAGATCAAAGTCACCAATCAAGTTATACTCCGAATTAAACAAATACCTATCTAGTATTTCTTTACTTATCAAGATAGAGCATATTGATATTGGGTTTCTCATCAAAATTTTATTGGTGATGAATCCACTTGAAGGATTGGCGATATCTTTTTCAATCTTCTGCCCTGACTCATCAACTAATACAAATCTCCCATAAACTATCTTACTGCCTTGGACGAATAAAGACATTTGGGCTTCTAATTTTCTCGGAGTCCACTCATCATCACAATCCAAAAAAGCAATTGCAGCTCCTTTTGATTTTTTTATTGCTACATTTCTTGCAGCGTAGAGGGGAATTTTTTTATCAGTCTTAAAGTATCTAATTTTCTCGTCATATCCATCCAAAATCTTAACCGATCCATCAGTTGAACAGTTATCAAGAAAGATAATTTCCCAATTTTTATATGTTTGTGAATAAACGGAATCTATTGCCTTCTTGAGAAACCTTTCACCATTGAAGCAATTAATTACAACACTTACAAGAAAATTATTTTCCTTTGTCATGATAGGATTTGTAATAGACAATAGTCTTTTCTAAACCTTGATAAAGAGAATGCTTAGGCTTCCAGTTAAGAACTTCCTTGGCTTTATCAATAGAGCCATAGAGAATATTGGGCTCATTAGTTCTCCTCTTAACTGCTCCAAAAATAGGGTTTCCACCTCCAATATATTCCTTTACAAAAGTTACTATTTCTCTCAGTGCCACAGGTTTCCCAGAAGCAAGATTTATAACATCTGAATGAATATTTGAATCTAGGATGTTAATAATTCCTTCTGCTATATCCTCAACATAACAGAAGTCTCTTGTTTGAGTGCAATCTGTCAAGGGTATGTTTTCATTATTGATACAACCTCTAATTAATTGAGGTAAAAACCTATGTTCATTCTGAAAAGGTCCGTAAGTTAAAAACAAGCGTACAAAAACATAAGGAAAAGAATTGAATTTGTTGAGCATTTTCAAAAAATCCAATGAAGATTTTTTTGCATAAGCATAAGGGGTATAGAAATCAATATCTGAATCTTCTTTTAAAGCAAATTCAGAAGCTTTGTACTCGTCACTTGTACCAATTTGGATAAATTTTTTTAAGGAATCATTGTTGATTACTGATATGAGATTGAAAACACCAACCAAATGCGAATTTATTACATCCAGCCCTTTACCAAAAAAATTCGAATGATCGATATTTCCAGCAAAATTTATCGCATAATCAAATTTTTTATTTTTAAGTTTGCTTTTCAATTGACTCAAGGAGGTTAAATCAGCAATTATATAATTTACACCTTCAATTTTTTGAGATAAGTTGTCAGATCTTGAGATAACTGTGACATCATAATTACGCTCTGAAGCAAGTTTAGCTGTCCAACTTCCAATAAAGCCATTTCCTCCACTTATTAAAACCCGCATCTTCAAAAATCAAGCCATAAGGCATTGCCATTCTCGAGTAAATCATTCAAATTATCGCAGTCCCTCTTTGTGTCCATGCATTGCCAAAAACCTTCATGCTTGAAGGCCATTAATTCTCCTATGTTTGCCACTGACTCAAGAGGTTGTTTCTCAAGTATTGTGTTATCATCATCTAAAAAATCAAAAAACTCTGGATTTATAACAAAAAATCCCCCATTAATCCATCCTTGATCAATCTGAGGCTTCTCCTTGAAAGAAGTTACCTGGTTATTATTTATACTTAACTCACCAAATCTTGCGGTTGGATGGACTGCAGATACAGTTACCATCTTGCCATGACTGAAATGAAATTTCTCTAATTCGTTTAAGTTTATATTGCTCACTCCATCACCATAAGTAAGCATAAAAGGTTCGTTACCAATTTGATCACGAAGTCTTCTTAATCTTCCTCCAGTCATCGAATGAAGTCCTGTATCAATAAGACTTACATTCCAGTCGAAACTGACTTCATTGTAATAATTTATGTTTCTATGTTTGAGATTAATCATGAAATCCGAATTGAGGCTGCCAAAATTAAGGAAATACTCTTTAATAATTTCGGATTTGTAACCTAAAGCCAAATAAAAATCTTTATGCCCATAATGTGCATACCTATTCATTATGTGCCAAAGAATTGGCCTATTTCCAATTTGAATCATAGGCTTAGGAATCAATTCAGAATACTCCGAAATTCTAGTCCCTAAACCCCCTGCAAGAATAACTACTTTCAAACTACTTCTCTCCAATTAAATTTAATCTCATCTATATCCTTTTTTTCTACTTCATTATCAGAGTGTTCTATATCAGAAACATTAACAATAATGCTTAAGTTCTTTTCTAAACCTTTAAAAGCTACCCAGTGATTAGGGGGAACTGTTAGTCGTCCATAATTTTCTTTAGAAAGGATAAATTCCTCTATTTTTAAATTTTTATGATTTGGTTGGTCACTTTTAATAACAACGAAGGCTACTTTTCCTAATGGTACTAATAAATTCATGGTCATAGATTTATGTTTTTTCCAGCCTTTAATTGAACCGTATAAGATTTCCGAAAAGTACACTTCCCCAAATCCATGATAACTTTTATCAGAAGACTTTAGTCCATGGAGAACATCACCCTTTCCTGTTTCAAATATTTTCTGTTTCTTAAAAAAAACTTCTGCCATTATTGATTTAGATTAAGATTATTAGACCTCATAATTCTATTCTTGCTATCTAAATTATCAGAAGGTTTATGAGTAATAATTCTATCTAATAGTATGGATAGAATCCCAAAAAAAGTGAAGCCACTAAATGATGAAAAACCAAAATCCTGGAATCCTGTTGTCATAAAAATACAAGCTATAGTAAAAGATATAGAAATTTTATTTCTTGACAACGTATGTGGAATATTCACAACTCTTTTTGATAGAGCAAGAAAGAAGATTGCAGCAATTAGAAAGCCAAAAATTCCAACTCTGACACCACTACCCCATAAGACACTTCCAAGTAGAAAAATATCTCTGTTCATATCTATGGAATTATATCCTGTTAGAAAGTTATGAAAGAAAATGTCTATTTGACTATAAAGTATCATTAATCTTGCAACCCCCGAACCAACCCTAAAGAATAAATTATTTTGAATTGAGCCTTGTCCGCCGGAATCAAGAAACACTAAGCCAACTAAAACAGCAAGTAAAGAAAAAAATAAGAAATTCATTAAGAATAGTGGTGTAATTGTTTTTTTCAAAAACGGGAAAAGGATTGAGAGCAGTAAGCCAGATATTATTAACAGATATACTGATGAGCCAAAAGTCAATAACATATAGCTTGAAATTATTATTAAAGGCACATAAAGTATTTTTTTTGTGAAGGACTGATAAATAGCAAATGGGAAAATAAAATAAGCAGGGATTAGAGACGCTTGATTAAGATGTGCTGTTATTCTTGGCAACTTGCCTAGTAATGTATTTACCATAGAGTCGTAATGAATCAGCGAATTTTTTATTAAAAAAAAGTTTTCAAAGTTTCCCTTCCCAAAAAAAATAAAGTAAATGTATAAAAAAATTGAGATTCCCGAAATTAAAGCAATAATGTTTATATAAACCTTAAGAAATTTAAGAATTGTTTCTGTGCTTTGATTATTAAGTATAACTATATAAGAAATTACTGCAGCCCAGCCAATACTTTTTTTATATTCAAGAATTAATACATCTGCTAAAAAATATAAAAGGATAAGAAATATCAAAATGAAGGATAAAACTGAAAATTCTCTAATTAGAAAAATTTTTCTAGCATTGATCAAAATAAGAGAAGAAAAAAGAAGACCAATTATTGGATAAATAAATGTATAGTCAAAGAACTTTGATAAAGAACTATGTGACGAAAAGAAAATCATCATTAAAGATAAAATGATGAAAAGACTATTTTGAAATTTTTCTAAAGCACTACTCAATACACACCAGCCTGTGGAAATTTTGTGCTGTTTTCTCTGCACTGTATTTTTGTACAGCGATTTTTGCCCTTTTAGCTTTTAAATCATACTCGCTCCTTGAATTTAGAAAACTATGAATAAAGTTTGAAATTTCAACAGGACTTTCTGGCCTTATCAATGATGCAATTGAGTCGTCAAATAACTCTTCAATAGCTCCGACTTTTGTTGCAAGGACAGGAATCCCAAGAGTCATTGCTTCGCCGATCGTTAAGCCAAATGCTTCAAAATCTTTAGTTAACATGCACAAAATATCGGATTGAGACATAAGAGAATCTATCTTCTCATCAATAAACCCTGTAAAGAAAATATTTTTAACACCAAGGTTTTTTGATAGCTTTATAAGTCTAATTTGCTCTTTCCTTTCATAGCTTCCAACAAAAACAGTAGAAATTTTTTCTTGCTCTTCTGTTGTTAAACCTGATAATCCAATTATTAAATCCTCATGTCCCTTATATCTTTCAATTCTTCCAAGTATAAGCAAAATGATTGAATCTTCATCAATATTAAAATTTTCTCTCAAAGAGAAATTACTTTGCTCAAAATTTAATTTATCATTATTAAATTCAAAACCATTATGAATAACTCTTATAGGATAGAAAAAAGTATCCCACCCTCGCTGTATTAAACTATTTCTAGTAGCGTGAGAGACAGCAACTAAATCGCTAGCAGACTTCATAACTAAAAGATCTAAAAAATTCCAGAATGGTGGACGAAAAAGATTTCCGTGAATAGCACTATGATGAACAATCATTACAATTTTTTCTTTATTCAGAACTTTAGAGGCAATAACAACAGATAAAGATTTGTATGATCCAGGATACCCTCCGTTCTGAACAATAATTCTAGAAAAATTATGTTTTCTAATTTCTAGAATTGACTTTAAAACAAGGAGAATAATGTAGAAGGGGAAAAAAATATATTTTAAAGCCTTTAAGAATCTTGAACTACTTCTAAATTGATTATTTATATATCTTACTTCAACATTTTTAATTTCTCTAAGTTGATTTTTGATATGTTGAAAACCTTTATTGTCTCTATTTACTAGCAGAATAAATTTTTCATTTCCGGGCCAATATTTCAATAAATTGATTGTATGAGTATCAACCCCTCCAGAGTCTTTTTGACACCAAAAAAATAAAATTTGATCAAACATTAATCTCTATATCTTTTCCTGAACTGAGCTGATAAGTGTAATTAAACTATTCAATTCTGGAAGCTTATCATCATCAAACTTAATAGAAAACTCATCCTCGATTGACATAATTACTGTCATATGCATGAATGAATCCCAGGATTCACAATTTTCCATAGAAAAATCATCAGAAATATCCTTCATATCTATATTAAGGATATCCGACAAGATTGTTTTAATTTTTTCTTCTACCACTTACGTTACTCCTATATAAGAAAAATCCTGTAAATTAAAATTATATTCATCAAGGTTGATTTCATAATCTGAAACATTATCTTTTGTGCATGTATGCCTAAAATTATTATTTACATAAAATTCAGAAACTATTTTATTCTTTTGGGTTGGTATGTAGCTGGAAGTTATTATTTTGTTATTAGTTTTGTTAATGTCCTTTAAAATCTCTCTTAAAAAAACATATTCAACATTCCTTCCAATTGCTCTACAGCTTAAAAGAAAAGTATCTATATTTTTTTCTTCTTTCCTATTTTTTAAAATGGCTACGCCAACCAAACCATATTCTCCAAATTTATCAAAAACTTCTAGAGAATATACTTCTGAGTCATTTGCTCTAATAAAGTTTAAAATTTCAACCTCCGTATATCTTTTGGTTGTCAAGTTAAACTGATTTGTTTTTTGTGTTAGCTGTGAAATTCTTCTAACATTGTGACTATTATTTTTTCGAACTTTAACCTTTATATCTAATGAACTTAAGTATTCTGAAATATCTTTAAAATTTACTTTATGCTCAGATCTTAGTTGTTCACTCTGATACAAATTAGATCTACCTTTGTCCTCCTCTGTTAATGAAGCAGTATAGAAATAACTAGAAATCGAATTGATTAGATCTAAATAATGATTTATGTTTTGTGGAACCTTGAACGTTTTCACCATCGGCAACGCCTGATTAACCATATCTATCTCATAATCTGAGTCATCAAGGAAGATCATGCTGTCAAGGCCTAAGTTAAGCTCTCTGGAGATCTCGGAAATATTTTCTGATTTACTTTTCCAGTTAACTTTCTTTATAGAGATATCAGAGTTCTTGAGAATCATATCATCATGCTTCTCAAAAACTTTATCAATATCTTCTGGATTATTTTTGCTACACAAGCAAAAAAGAACGCCTGTTGAAATTAACGCTTTTATTGCATAATGAACCTCCAGAAATATTTTCCCTGATGCAGAAGATTCTCCAAGACTAATCCCGTCTATACCATCTTCACCTATAACTCCGCCCCATAATGTATTATCGCAATCACAAATTAAGACCTTTTTCGTTGCTCCCGCATTTCCAGCGAGCAGTGATCTAATTTTTTTTGAGTAAATTTCATAAAATTCAACATTATATGGGGCCCTAAAAGCATAAAAAAATCTTAAATCGATAAGGTTTTTCCAACCATATTCACAAAAAATATTATCTAAATCAATGATAGTAGTATTGATTGGTTTATTTTCAAAGAGAAAACTATTAACAT
>Ga0181590_10005594_pt1 | contig 10378 bp, 10 predicted proteins | sample 071ome_34_FD_132446 | JGI IMG/M metagenome (GOLD analysis project Ga0181590, IMG submission 132446) | Coastal salt marsh microbial communities from the Groves Creek Marsh, Skidaway Island, Georgia - 071411BT metaG (megahit assembly) | ecosystem: Environmental > Aquatic > Marine > Intertidal... | reverse complement strand
TTTTATGCTCATCCCAGACAGGTCTTTGTTTATTCTACAGAAATTCGGTATAAAAGTATCAAAAAACGAATTTTTAGCTATAAGATGTCATGATGGTGTGTTTGATAAAGCAAATGAAGCGTACTTTTTTAGTAACGTTGAGTCATCTAGACAAAAAACTTCTATTATTTCAATACTACACTCAGCAGACTTCCTAGCTTCTAAGGTTGAATACGATATGTGGAAAAGAAATGGTGGCTCATCACAACCTAAAGCACAAAAAACTCAGTCTTCTACAGGTAAACGAGTAAATTCCTCAGAAGGCTTAACAAATATGTTAAAAAATCTATAAAAACAATGTACTACGAAATAACAATAGGTATATTAGTTGTAGTTTTGGTGATTTTATCATATATTATTAGAAACCTTATGATAAAGGTAGAAAAATATGAGGATGTTACTATAGATCAGACAAAATATCTTCAAAATATTTCTAATGTAATAAAAGAATCTAACAAACACCTTAATACTCTAGATGAACGAGGGGTCTTTCAATCAGATGATGAGGTTGGTCTTTTCTTTCAGCAATTAAAATTGATTCAGGAAGAATTAGACCGATATATGCTCCCCGAAAACTATGGCAAGGAAGAGAAGCAAAGCTAACTACTTTACAAAAGAAACAGAAGAATATATAGTAAAATACAATAACTCGGAAGATTTAGAGTATCGAAACAGCATCTTCACCGAACACATTTACTACCCCTTTTACAAGCTAGCAGAGAATATTATACATACTTTTAAATTCTACTACACTGATGTAGATAAAATAGAGGATTTAAAACACGAAATAGTTTCAATGTTATACGAAGAAAAAATGGATAAGTTTGATCCTACAAAAGGAGCTAAAGCTTATTCTTATTTTGGTACTATAGTAAAAAGGTGGTTGATAAATTACAATAATAAAAACTACAAAAAGCTCAAACAGATAGGTACGATGGAGGAAGCTCCACAGAGCTATAAGAATAACTATTCACTTGATACTGAGATAGGTGTTACACTTAGTGAATTTATCGATAGGTATGTGGATGAAATGTACTTAAAGATAGATGAACTCTTTATCAAGGATAGTGAGAAGAGAATAGCAGATGCTATACTTACTGTATTCAGAACCCGACATGATTTAGAAATATTTAAGAAAAAAGCTCTCTATATCTACATTCGGGAAATGACCGACTGTGAAACTCCTCATTTAACTAAAGTTGTTAATGTATTAAAAGAAGAGTACTATCAGGTTTATAATACTTTGTACGAAAAAGGATTTATCAAAAATAACTTACCTTAAATCTATTTATAATTAAAAATAGATATGAGTTTAGATAAAGAAATATTTAAAGGAAAAACTCTATCTGATCTTTTTGGTGAGATTTACGACAATTCAAAAGAGACAAAAACTCAAGTACGCTCACTAATATCAGAACTTAAACCTCTAATAGAAAACATTGGAGACGCTACCCTTATTGTCCCTATGATTAAAGAATATATGGAGATAGGTGTAAAGAATGACGAGCATTTGATTAAGTTAGCGACAGTTATACAACGTATAGAAACAGCTGCAGCTAAAGGTGAATCAGGTGAATTCGATTTTTCTGACCTTCAAGATCTTTTAGAAGAGCAAGAAGCTTTAGATCAACAGATAGAACAAAATACCGACACACCAGAAGAAGAAGAGTAGTGATTAATTACAATTTTTTAAACCCTTCAGATGCTATTAATGCATTGATTCCTCCCTCTCTAGGCAAGGAACAAACCTTTATACCTGCTAGGGTAAAGAAAGTAATCCTAGACGATTCTGATAACGAGTATAGCAAATATGGTAGCTCAGAGGCAGTTGGTGTTATTAAATATAAGCTTCTTAACGAGGATTCTAAAGAAACAAAAGATAAAGTTGAAGATTTGGATGAAGCATATCCTATCAACTCTACTTTTAGAACATTACCGTTAGTAAATGAAATTGTATTACTTTTAACAGGACCTGCTCCGACTATAGGTAGATCGACAAATGATACGAGAACATATTACACATCAATTGTGGCATTATGGAATCACCCTAACCACAACGGGTACCCAAACAGCGACACTCTAGATCTAGGAGAAGGTATACAAGAAGGTATCGATATTAACCCACTTCAACCTTTTCCTGGAGACTTAATACTCGACGGAAGACAGGGGCAGTCTATTAGATTTGCAGGGTTTAAATCTAAGAAAAATACCTTTACAGATGATGATAATCAAGGAAAACCTATAACTCTTATAAGTAATGGTCAAAAATTAATAGGAGACAGCTTTACACCGATAACTGAAGATATCAACGAAGATGCTTCTTCAATATATCTATTATCTGATCATTCAGCTAAACTTATACAAGCTAATTTTAAAAGAGCATCTTACGATAAGACACCTCCTACTGCTAAGGAATATAAGGGTAGCCAGGTTATTGTAAACGGCGGCAGACTTTTTTTTAATGCAAAAAACGAAAGCGCTTTTATTTCAGCAGCAGAATCTATAGGTCTAAATAGTAAAACGCTAAATTTTGATGCAGATAAATACGTATGTATTGATGGTGAGGTTATTTATTTAGGGTTCAAATCTCGTACAGCTAGCAATACTAATAAACAGCCGGTTGTATTAGGACACAGGCTAGAAACATATTTAAGAGAGTTATTAGATGTATTGACCGAAGTGTCAACAGGTCTATCTAAAGCCACCACCCTTAAAGGAGAACCTATACCCGGTTTAATAGATGTAGGCTCATCAGCTTTAAAGTTAATTAACGAAAATTTAAAAAGCCAACTTAACCCAGGCGGTACATCAAATTTAAAATCTAAAAAAGTATTCACTGAATAATGCCTTGTAGTATACCCGCATCTCAACTATCAGCATGGATTGCCCAACAGATCGGCAAAGCTAGAGCTTTTGTTATAGGTAAAGTAACAGAAGAAGTAAATAAAATTACAGAAAAATTATCAGGAGAGATTTGTCCTCCTGTGGAAGAGTTAGAAAAGATACTAGCAGTTAGAGATAGCCTAGTACAAGTTATTGAGAACTTTGAAAAAAAAATAGAACCTATAAAACAAACAGCTGAAAAGCTAGACCCTCCAATTAAAACAGCTAAAACCACAGTAACTGTACTAGAGACGCTAGCTGTTCTTACAACTGTAGGTGTACCGCCTCCTGCCGGAGGAGTTTTGTTTTCCCTTCCAGTTAAGGTTACTAACAAGTTCGCTCAGCTTTTAAACCTTGCCTGTCAATTTGTAGACCTTTTAGAAAAAGATCAAAAAGCTATTAAAGAGCTTACACAGAACTCTACTGCATTTATACAGCCGGTAAAGGATAAACTAAACTCTATAGATATACAACTTGAAGGATGTGTGAATAAACTTCCATCTGACGATAGGCTTAAATTTGTTTCTTTGATTGGAGAACAGCCACCAGAGGTAGAGGAAAGAGAACTAGCATATAGATCTACTAGCGGTAACAGATACATTATAATAATTGAAGAAGATAAAGTACCTAATCTGCCCGCACCTAGAAGGTATGCTGCAGTAAAAGATAAAACAGGAGTTATAGTACTTAAAGGAGAATCTTCCTTTAGCTCATCAACAAAAGTACTAGTAGATGAAATAAAATTTAGAATAGAAAATCAACTTCCATAACTTAACTATTTATATATATGAAACTCGATCAATTAAGAAAAATCATACGAGAAGAAGTAAGAGCTGCGGTTAAGGAGGAGTTACAAGACATCCTTAACGAAGCAGTAAAAGTAGCAAGTACACCCGGCAACTCACCAACACAAACTGTAACAGAGAAAAAAGTTTCTCCTAAAGTGAATACCGGAAATAGAACTTTAGATGAAATGCTACAAATGACAAAAAATAATATGACATCAGAAGAATACAGAAATGTAATTAACGGAACTTCTGATATGGTTAGTAGACCTAATTTTGCTAGCTCTATGGCAAGTCAAATGGGAATGACAGGACCAGCTCCTGGTATAGACATCTCTCAACTTGATTTTGTTAAAAAAGCAGGAGCTGTACTAAAAAAGTCTAATGAACTAGATAAGCAAAAAGTAGGAGCATTATAATATGGCATTTGAAGTTAAAAAGATTAATCCTTTAGACCTACAGCCTAGAAAAGCTATAGGAGTTAACTTACCTTTTACAGGTAAAGCAGTCTTTAATTCTACATACGAAACTAAAGATGCATTAAAAGCTAATATGATTAATTATTTTTTAACTGGTAAAGGAGAAAAATATTTTGAACCTACTTTTGGCTCTGAATTAAGATTCGTTGTATTTGACAATCTAAATACAGACACAGAAGATAGAATAGAAACTATTATTAAAGAAGGTCTATATCTCTATTTTCCTGAAGTTATATTAACTGAACTTAATATAAATTCTGATACCGATAATAATACAGTAACTATATTTCTAAAATATGCAGTATCAGAAACTAATATTGAAGATGAACTAATTATTAACTTTCAACAATAATGGCAGAAGAAAGAGATATAAAATATATTAATAGGGACTTTGGCGATTTTAAAACCCAGCTAACAGAGTTTGCAAAAAACTATTTCCCTGACACCTATAACGACTTTTCTCCTACATCACCTGGAGTAATGTTTATAGAGATGGCTGCGTACGTAGGTGATATTCTATCATTTTATCAAGACACACAGCTACAAGAGACATTCTTACAGTATGCTAAGAACCCAGGTAATTTGTATAGCATGGCCTACATGTTAGGGTATAGACCAAAAACAACAGCTGTAGCAGAAGCTGAAATAGAAATAACTCAAAGAGTAGCAGCTTCAGGCTCTAATTACGTACCTAACTTTGATCAAGCTTTAGTAATTAGTGAAAACGCGCAACTATCTTCTGGTAATACAAAGTTTATTATAGATAAAAAAATAGACTTTTCTTTTTCTAGCTCATACGATCCTACTGAAGTAACTATTTACTCCCTATCCAATGGTAACCCTGCAGAGTTTTTATTAAAAAAATCTGTAAAAGCTTTTTCAGGAGAGGTAAAGACTGCAACACAAACGTTTACTACAGCAGAAAAATTTACTACTATTACTATAGACGACGAGAATATTATAGGAGTATTAGATATTACCGACAGTAGTTCAAATACATGGTACGAAGTACCGTTTTTAGGTCAAGATACTATTATAGTAGAAACCTCCAATACTGAATCAGATTCTAATCAAGTACCTTATCTAGCTTCTCTTCAAAGAGTACCAAGGAGGTTTGTAACAAGATTTAATTCACAAGGACAACTAACCATACAGTTTGGCGCAGGAGTATCTGGAAATGAAGACTCTACGTTTTTACCCGATCCATTAAATGTTGGAGCTGGTACTAATCAAGGTATTACTAGAACAGATTACGCTTACGACCCATCCAACTTCTTATATTCAAGATCTTATGGACTAGCACCCTCTAGTACTACTCTAACTATTCGTTATTTAGTAGGAGGTGGTGTAGAAGCAAACGTACCTGCTAATTCTATTCAAACTGAAACTTCAGTCACCTCTACAGCTACTGATACAACCTATCAAGGAACACTAGCATTTAATAACCCTAGAGCAGCTACCGGAGGTAGAGATGGAGATACAGTAGAGGAAATTAGAGAAAATACCTTTAGAGCTTTCAATGAACAAGGAAGAACAGTTACTCTACAGGATTATGCAGTTAGAGCACTATCACTACCTGCTTCATTTGGCTCAATAGCTAAAGCTCATGTAATGCAGGATCAGCTAGTATCGCCTAATAGCGCAACAGACTCTATCCTAGATTCTAATCCACTAGCTCTCTCTATGTATGTTTTAGCGTATGACGTTAATAAAAATTTAACTCTAGCTACAACTAACCTGAAAGAAAACTTAAAGAAGTATCTATCACAGTATATGATATTAACAGACGCTGTTACTATAAAGGATGCTTTTATTGTTAACATTGGAGTTAAATTTGATATTTTAACAAGACCTAACTATAACGGAAGAGACGTACTTTTAAACTGTACAAACAAAGTTAAAGAGTATTTTAATATATCTAACTGGGCTATTAATGAACCTATAAACTTAGCAGAATTAAGCACAGTACTTGACAGAGTAAAAGGTGTACAAACCGTACAGAAGATTGAGATAGTTAATAAAGTTGGAGGAAACTATTCTCAATATGCTTACGATATAAAAGGAGCTACAAAAGGAAATGTAGTTTATCCTTCATATGATCCTATGGTATTTGAAGTAAAGTTTTTAGATCAAGATATTCAAGGACGAGTAACAACATTATAAGATGGCAATATATAGAATTTTTCCCGAAAAAGACACTTTCATCTACACTGAAAAAGAACTAGCAAATTTAGGTAGAGATGAAATTTTAGAGGTTGCTGGGTATTTTACATCTACAGCAGGACAAACCTCTCGTGCTTTACTTCAATTTGATACAATAGAAATACAAGATACGTTAAATAATAAAGCAGGCGTTGGAACAGATTTTTCTGCTAGTCTAAAAATGTTTTTAGCTTATGCTAACGAATTACCTGTAACCTACTCTTTATTTTGCTACCCTATCTCTCAAAGCTGGGATGAAGGCGTAGGTAAGTTTGGTGATCTTCCTATAAATAAATCTGGATGCAGCTGGGAGTATACTAAGGCTGGAGCTGCTGTTTTATGGGAAACTGGGTCTTATAATACTTATGTAACTGCTTCTTTCTTAGATGCAGCTAAAGGAGGAGCCGCTTGGTATACAGCATCTGCCGATTATAATTTAGAAGTTACTCAATCACATAATAAAACTTCTAATCACGATGCTAATTTAGATGTTACAAATGCAATAAACTTATTTTATAGTGAATCCCTAGAAAATAACGGATTTATAGTTAAGTTAGAGGATAGTATAGAGAATAACCAAACATCTTCTATTAGGTTAAAATATTACAGCTCAGATACAAATACTATCTACCCACCCTACCTTGAACTAAAATGGGACGATTTTACTTATTCAACAGGTTCGTTATCTACAATTAGTGATGCAGAAGCTCTTATATCTATAAGAAACGCTAAAGATAGATACACAGATGAGGGTAAAAACAGATTCAGAGTACATGTAAGACCTAAATATCCTACAAGAACATTTGCTACTGCTTCTATATACACAACAAACTATCTACTACCAACAGCTTCATACTGGGGATTAAGAGATGAACATACAGAAGAAATGGTAGTAGATTATGACACTACATTTACTAAAATTAGCGCTGATGGTACTTCTAACTACTTTGACGTATATATGGATGGACTTCAGCCAGAAAGATATTACAGGCTATTAATTAAAACTACAATTGACGGGAATACAAATGTTATAGATAATGGACAAGTATTCAAAGTAGTACGAAATGGATAAAAAAGTAGAAATAAAAAGAACCGTTTATAACAAAGACGAGTTTTATAAAGTTATTAAAAGAAACTTTACTACATTTACACAGCCAGAACCTGTTGTAGATACAGATACAGTAGAGGAGCTTTTTAGACTTTATGAATCTTTATTTTTTACTATTCCTATTAATGGTCAAAGAAATTCACACGAATACATAGTTAAAAGAAGCTTAGAAGTTTATAATTTAGAAAGAGAAGTTGAAGATATTCAACCTCTATTAAATGAGGTTAGTTCTTTAAGAGAGCAGTTACTACAAGCAAATAACACTATACTAAGACTTGAAACAGAAGCTGCCGGTGGTGATGCTTTAGATTTTGAACAAGCTGGTCTAATTTCATCGTTAGAAGCACAGCTACAAGCTGCAAATGCTCAAATTGCTGCACTTCAAACTCAGGAAAATACACAAGGGGCCACAAAAGAAGAGGCTGCTAAAGCTGAAGCTGAAGCAAAAAGAGCAGAAGAAGCTGCTAAACTACAGCAGCAGATTAATAGTGTGGTAACCTTTATTACTGTTGATAACAGTAAAGTGATGGAAGATATTATTAAAATCAGCACAAAAGCTAAGAATAAGAAAAAGAGAAAAAGATTAGACGACAGTAGAGATACAAATAAAATGAATATTCTCCTTAGACAAGCTAGATCTAAATTTAACAGTTATGGACTTGATACTATAGCAAGAGGATTTAACGAATCACCATTAAAGCAAAGAGTAAAGGTTTATACGAGATCTGGTGCCCTTTTATTTAATTTAATACCAGTAAAATAAGGTATGGCGGAAGTTAAAAACATATTAATAGATAGAGATCCAAATTCTCTACCGGAATATGAAAAGTTTTCTGATAAAGATAAAAAACTTATAGATAGCTATGAGGTAAATTCTTTATTTGATACACAAACTGACGGGATAGAAATACATTTTTATTCTCTTGGTAATACTCTACTTTACTCTGACTATGAATATAACTCAGAAAGGATACTTGAAGGCTCAGATACCAACGATGATAGTACTTCAAATCTTTATATTAACCCAGTACAAGATGCTGATGAATATGGTTTTGGTAATTCCGACGTAAAGATACTTTATCATTTTTTGAGAGATAGCTTCTCTGATACGAAAGAAGGTGTAGAGTTTTTTATAGAAGAAATTTCATCTGATAGGACAGAACTTTTAGCTTTAACTACTGGAATTACTGATGAAGAGTTAGTTAATAAAGTCAATTTATTAAAAACTAATTTAGAAGAAGAAAACTTTTTCTACGAGTTTAGAGTTAACTTTCTAAAGAACGACCTCTATATAGGAATAAATGTAGACGTAATAGAATATGAAGGCGGATTAGGATTAGCAGTAAAATTATATGAACCTCTTCCATTAAACTACACGGTAAAAGATACATTCTTTGTTGTAGAAAAAGTATCCGATTCTATATTTTACGAAATAGACTCTGAAGTAGAAGAAGATTCTATCATATATCCAAAACTTAGAGAAGCTAATTTTAATATAGAAACTGACACTAATCAATCGGTTCCATCTAAGTATCTAAACTATGATGAATTATTTAGTTACCCTATATCGAGTAGTTACTATGAAGCATATTCTCTTTTCAATGAAAAAGGAGTTGAACTAGGTATAGATTATTCTTCTTACAGTAACTTCGTACAGTTCTCATCTGCTGAAGAAAGGTTACGAAATTTTAAATACAAAATAGATTTAATTAGTAGCTATGAAAATAGTTTAAGCCTTATTAATACATCTAACTACTCTTTAACAGGAGTATCTGGAAGTAGAGACTATTATGAATCTCTAATCAGAGGAGTAGTTAATAATTTTGATCATTACGAAAAATACCTTTATTACGAAAGCGGAAGCTTTGCCTGGCCAAAGAGCACAGTAAATAAACCTCATACTAATGTAGGTAGTTCAACTAATACAGCTATAACATGGTACAATAATCAATTAGCCAGTGCCTCTGCATTTGATTCTAGTAATTATAGTGCTTTATTTAATGCTATACCTTCTTTTCTTAGAGAAGATTCTAACAATGACTCAGCTCTTATATTTGCACATATGCTTGGGCAGCATTTTGATAATATTTACATCTATACAAAAGCTGTAACGGACAAATATAACAATGACAATAGATTAAATGTAGGTGTATCAAAAGACCTAGTAGAAGACGTACTTAAGAATTTTGGCGTTAAACTATATAACTCAGAAAACTCTTTAAGTGAGATATTTAAAACATTTACTGGAGAAGGGTATACTAGCGGCAGTTTTGAAGAGATAATAAACAACTACATAACCGTAACTGATGCCCCAGCTGGTTCACAACCTGTTGCTATTAAAAATTATACAGGGGAGATTTATAAGCGTATTTATCACAACCTACCTCTATTATTAAAATCTAAAGGTACCGAAAGAGGAATGAGAGCTCTTATTAACTGTTTTGGTATTCCTGCTGATATTTTAGATATAAAACTTTTTGGAGGTTCTGATATAGAATCAGATAAATTCATAGGGTATGAGAGAAACGTTACTAGTTCGTTAGATAAAATTAGAATAGAAAATTCTGGTAGTATAATAAGCGGTAGCGCACTGTCACAATATACTTCTATAAAGAAAGCAGAAACTCAATACACAACAGACATCCATAGAGTAGAAATAGGGTTTTCTCCTTCTGATGCTATAAACGAATATATCATAAGTAGTATATCTTCTGATTTTAATATTGGAGACTACATTGGAGATCCTAGGGATAGCTCTTCATACAAATACGATGCTTTACAACGAAAAGCCGCAGGAGTGTTAGGAAATTTGAACAAATATCAATTAAACGATTTTGTTAGACTTATAAAGTTTTTTGATAACGTTTTATTTAAAATGATAA
>Ga0181590_10005593_pt1 | contig 10378 bp, 7 predicted proteins | sample 071ome_34_FD_132446 | JGI IMG/M metagenome (GOLD analysis project Ga0181590, IMG submission 132446) | Coastal salt marsh microbial communities from the Groves Creek Marsh, Skidaway Island, Georgia - 071411BT metaG (megahit assembly) | ecosystem: Environmental > Aquatic > Marine > Intertidal zone... | reverse complement strand
TGTAGGATCATAAGTTTCTTGCCAAGAAGTGACACCCCAAGTAGACGCATCTTTTGGCCAAGAATAACTGAGTCTTCCTGAGAAGTTTTGATATCCAAATATGAGTTGTGTGAGTGCATATCCACCCTCACTTCCTGGTAAAAATGCTGAGATAAAACCATCAAAATATTCTAAATGTTGATCTAAAAATAACGGTCTACCACTAAACAAAACACCAATAACTATTTTACCGTCATTTTTTGCTTGCATTGCTTGAGTGAGTGCATGAATGTTATCTGGATGTGCATTTCCAGAAACGATTGAAGGATAACCTTGATCCCCAATACCTTCAGCATAAGGCATTTCAGCAAGTGCGACAATGACAACATCGCTTGTGTCATAAGAGGATAAGGTTATTTCTTGTTCCAATCCATCTTTTAAAGAGGTACCGACATTAAAGATATTATCTGGATTTCCTTGCCAGTTGGTTGTCCAACCACCAGACATGAGTCCAATATGATCAGAAGCGGGACCAGTTAAATAAATGTTTTGTGTAGTCGTTAATGGAAGTGCATCATTGTTTTTAAGCAACACCGCACTTTTACTTGCAAGTTCTCGTGCAAGAAGTGTATGATCAAGCTTCATATCATTTGTATAGTCTAATTTGAATGTAGGTTGACTCATTAGATTTGACTGAAACTTGACTCGTAAAATTCTAAATACGGCATCATTTATTCTTTCTAAAGAAATATCACCGTTACTGACAGCAAACAATAATTCTTGATAAGCGGATTTCCAATCATAAGGTTCCATAAGCATATCGATTCCAGCATTTACAGAAGTCACGATTTGTTGATAAAAACTTCCTTCAAGTTGATGGATTGCATTCCAATCACTGATAATAAACCCTTTAAAGCCAAGATCTTCTTTTAAAAGTTCTTGAAGATAATATGTATGACCATGCATTTTTATACCATTAATACTACTGTAAGATGCCATGATGGTTGGTACTTTCGCTTGTATGGCCTCTAAATAAGGCGTCAAATGTACATCAAGATTCATTTCATCAATGATGGCATCGCCTTGATCAATACCCATGGTGCCACCATCTCCTAAAAAATGTTTTGCTGTAGGAATGATCCCATTTTCTAAATAGCCTAAAATTGCAGATTTTGTTAAGTTTTCAAAAAGTTCAGGATGCTCACCATAACTTTCATAAGAACGCCCCCATCCAATGTGCTGATTCACAGATAAGCTTGGAGCAAAATTCCATGTTATTCCGGTGGTAAGTAATTGTTCTGAAGTTGCTTTAGATAATGCATAGGTTAAATCAGGATCATTGATCACACCCATATTAATTTGATGCGGAAAAATTGTCATATCATACACGTTATTATGTCCATGTACAGCATCTACACCATATAAAAGTGGAATTCCTGATGAAGAAGAAAGTGCTGCTTCTTGAAACTTTTTGACCATATCATACCAAGCTTGATGATCATCAAACATATCATTAGGGTGACTTCCACCACCTGATAAAATTGATCCTATGTTAAACTCTTTAACTTCCTCTAATGATATATATCCTCGTTCTGCTTGAATCATCTGACCAACTTTTTCTTCTAATGTTAAGGTATCAAGCAATTCTTGTGCAAGCACATCACACGTGCCTTCATAAATATCACAAGGAGGTTCTACAAAACACGTATAACTATTCGGATCCTCACAGGGATTGATGGATATAATTTCAGGTGTCGTTGTTTGAACACAACCAGAAACAAATAATATTATGACAAGTAGCAGTAATTTTTTCATTATGACACACTCCTTTAGAAAAAATAAAGAGACAAAGTCTCTTTATTCACCACTAACTAATTTTTTTCTTATTTTTGTTGAGAAGTATTCAACAAATAGTACAACGATGATAATGCCCCAAAGAGCAGCAGATGCGTCTTGCCATCTAAATGCACTCATTGCAGATAATAAGGTGAATCCAATGCCACCAGCTCCAACAATACCCAATACGGTTGCATTTTTAACATTGATTTCAAATCGGTAAATCATCACCGATATGAAATTCGCAGTAAGCTGTGGAATGATTCCGAATCTTATTTTTTGAAACAAAGATGCACCAGAAGCATCTAAAGCTTGTAAAATACCTGGATCTATATCTTCAATAACTTCAATATACATTTTAGATATCATACCAATGGATAAAACACCAATAGTTAAGACACCTGTTAGAGGTCCTGGACCTGAAACCCTAACAAACATTAATGCTAATAAAAAGAAAGGAAATGAACGGATAATTGTTATGATTGTTGAACCTATGTAGGCAAAATTACCTACGATATTTTTAGAAGACAAAAATGCAAAGGGTAATGATAATAAAGAGCCTAATAGTGTCCCTAAAAATGCAATTCCCAATGTTTCAAACATAAGTACTGGGATGCTATCAACTTCTAAAGAAAAAATAAGATTCCATGTTGGATTTACAAATGCTTTTAATATGTTTTGGGCTATTTGTATGCTACTTTCAGTGATTCCAGGATAATTAATAACATCCAATGACCAAATCAATAAAAAGGTAATAATGGTACCTGTAAATATATTTCTAACGAAAGATTTAGGACGGGCTTGATATATTTCAAAAACGCTAGGATTGATTGTTTTCATCATGATAATTTACCTCGAATAAACCTAGATATGTTCTCAACAATGATAACAACAACAAGAAGCGATAATACAATCATAGATACATTGCCATATTCTTTGAGAGACATTTGGTCATTTAAAATTAATCCGATGCCTCCAGCACCAACAAAACCTAAAATCGCACTTGCACGTAAGTTTATTTCAAAATTATATAAAATGATAGAGTAAAATCTTCCAATTACTTGTGGGATAATGGAAGTTCTAAAGGCAACTAGTTTAGAAGCTCCAGAAGCTTCGATTGCAATGAAAGGCCCTAAATCTATGGTTTCGATAACTTCATACATCATTTTGGATATGATACCAAAAGTAAATATGATTGTCGCAAGTAATCCTATGAAAGTCCCATATCCAAAAATGAATGAGAATAATAGCGCATATACAAGCGTTGGAAATGTTCTAATGACTGATAATCCAAACTTAATCATCATAGGAAATTTTGAGTTTTTCATTAAATTTTGAGATGCCAAGAACGCTATAGGTAAAGCAATTAAAGTTCCAATAAAAGTTCCTAGAATAGAAATTTGAATGGTCACAAATAATGGATCAATAACACGTTCAAAATAACTAAAGTTAACTTCAGACACCATCGCATTTAAAATGGTAAAAAAGTTTGGAATTCGGGTAATAAAAAATTGGAAACCAAAACGCTGAAAGAAAGAGCTTACAATTAAGTTCCAAAAATAAATGAATATAAAAAGTATAATGAGAGAAGATAACAACGTGTAACTTTTTGGTTTAGTGATTTCTGTACCATCCGCTAATGTCATTGTTCTTCGTATTACTAATTTTTCACGAAAATTAGAAAAGAAATTACTTATCTTTAAACATAATGTCTTCATCAGTAAGATCTCTTCCGTATATTTTTTTAAGTAAATCCTCAGTTATTTTTTCTGAAGGACCGTCATAAATAATTTCACCATTATTGATTCCTATTACGCGATTGGCATATTTTAATGCTAAATCAACATGGTGCATATTGACTAAAATCGTGATATTTTCTTCTTTGTTGATTTTCTCAAAGTCTTTCATGATCTGATTCGCAGTGATTGGATCTAATGAAGCTACTGGTTCATCAGCTAAGATAATACTTGGGTTTTGAGATAATGTTCTTGCGAGTGCAACACGTTGCTGTTGTCCACCTGAAAGTTGATCTGCACGAATATATGCTTTTTCTAAAATACCAACTTTGTGTAAAGATTCTAATGCTTGAAGTTTGTCATCTTTTGAGTAAAGACCAAAAAGTGTTCTAAAAAAATTCATATCGGCAGCTCTTGCAGCTAAAACATTATTGATGACTGAGGTACGATTGATTAGATTAAATGATTGAAAAACCATTCCTATTTTTCTTCTGAAACTTCTTAAATTTTTACCCTTAAGAATACTTACATTTTGGTCATTCACCAATAAGGTTCCATCTGTTGATTCAATCATTTTATTTACGAGTTTAATCAAGGTAGATTTGCCAGCGCCAGATAGCCCGATAATAGCAACAAATTCTCCTTGATCTACTTTCAAAGAAACATTTTTTAATGCTTGAACACCGTTTGGATATGTTTTACTAACTTGCTGAAATTGAATCATAATTTCTCCTTAAAAAAAGTAGACTTAGAAATCTAAGTCTACTTTATCATATTTTATGAAAAATAGGAATTAATTGCCGTTAATAAAATCGTTTGCCGCTCTTGCACCATCATAATCAGAATCTTGTGCACGAGTATAACCTTCGTGAGAGTATACTTTGAAGATATCAGCAACAACATTAAACATACCAGCAGGGCTAGGTAATGCTGTTTGATCAGCAACCAAGTTAATGAATGCTTGTTCTATCGCTTCTTGTAATGCGTCATTCACTGTCGCTTTAGAAACTGTAATTGTATCATTGTAAATACCTTCTGTAACGAATACAACATCTGTTTCATCCCAAATAGTTTCAGTTCTTCCGTAACCACCTTCAGCACTTGAGTTCCACTCATCTGCATAATCTCTACGGAAATCTGCATATCCAAATGCAATGTCAACTTGACCTGAAGCAAGTGCTGCTGCAGCGCCACCATATCCTGGAACTTGAATCACATTTTCAGCAGGTAAATCAGCTAATGTATATCCAAATAATTCTTTTAATAATAATGATGGATATACACGACCTGCTGAAGAAGTAGGTGATTGAACACCAATTTTAACATCTTGGAGATCTTCCCATGTTAATGATTCACCTGCATTTACTTTTGCAGCTAATGCTCTCGCTTTATCAGTAATACCTGCTATACCTAATGAACGGTAATAAGTCACTTGATATTCTGGATCAGAAACTGTAGCTTCTCCGTCATTCCAATCTTGAGGATTGTCTGAATCTTTTGATAAACCACCACGAGTTGCAGTTAATGCAACATCCATATTAGAACCGTCTGCATATACTGCATACGTACCACCTGGAATGAACCCAATATCAGCAGTACCGGCATCTAGTGCTTCACCAACGGCTTCATAAGAAGTACCAACATAAACACTTACTGTCTCAAAGTCAAAACCTAATTCAGAAAGTTCAGCTTTAAGATAAGTAGGTAAATAAGAAATACCTTGAACTAGTGTTGCATTGTCTCTCGAAGGGACAAAGAACACACTTAAATTTGTTTTTTCTGGAGTTGCTTCACAAGATGCTAAACTAACAGTTCCAACAAAAACAAGCATTAAAAGTAAAACTTTTTTCAACATTGTAAATCTCCTTCTTTATTAATTTATAATTGTATTGTATCATAAAAGCAATCATGAATCATGGTTGTTTAAATGTAAAAATTATGTAAATTTTTCAAAAGAGGAAATATGAAATTTACACTTATTCATACATCAGATGTACATGGTGTATTTAACAATAAATATAAAGGTTATTTACCTATCTTAAACTACATCAAATCTTTAAAAGGAGATGTTTTAAAGATAGATACAGGAGATGCATTACAAGGTAGTCCTGAGATGACTTTTGCAAAAAATAACTTTCAAAATCTCTCAAATCCACTCATTGAAGTATTTAATCAAATAAATTATGACTACTATATTCCGGGGAATCATGATTTTAATTATGGATTAAAGTATTTAAAACAGTTTACAGATAACATTCATTCAAAGACTCTTGCAGCAAATATCAATACACCAGAGGGTAAACTTTATAAACCCTATGACATCATCAAAATAAAAGATAAGGTTGTTGCAATTATAGGATTTACGAATCATTACATACCCAATTGGGAGTCTAAAGAGACACTAGGCAATCTCGCTTTTGAAAATCCATTAAAATCCATTAAAGAAATCTTAGATGAAATAACTGATCAATATCATCCTAATTTAGTTATTGTTGGATATCATGGTGGATTCGAATGTGATGATCAATTTAACGTTATAAACAAACATGGTGAAAATGTAGCGTGTCAAATGATAGATCCTAGAATTGATGTTATGCTTACATCTCACGAACACCGTCTATTTATTAAACAAAAAGAATTCACCTATATTACGCAAGCTGGTTATCAAGGTGCACATTTAATTCAATTAGAAATAGAGATTAATCAATCAAATCAAACAATTATTCATCCAAAAATCATAAATTTATCTCAATCAAGTGTACAACACAGTTTTTTAAATATAGATACATTTCTTTATCATAATGAGCGATATCTCAATGAAGTTATTGCGACCAATCAATCACAACATTCACTTGAGATTCATGATCAAACTTTAGATAGAATTAACAAACCTTACCTTGCTCAATTGATTAATCACATTCAATTAAAAACAACAGGTGCCCAAATAAGTAGTTGTTCTCTAGGTAATGAAATCACGGGACTGCCAAATAAAATCAGAGTCAAAGATGTTTTAAATACGTATATTTATCCAAACACATTGATTTTATGTGAACTTACCGGTGAAACTTTAATGCAAGCATTGATTGAAAATGCACAATTTTTTGATATAGATCAGGATAAAATAACAATTTCAAAAAGATTTTTAGAACCAAAAAAAGAACTATATCAATACGATTTTTATGACGGAATTCATTATGAAATATTAATAACCAAGGAAGGTAATCGAATTTCTAATGCATCATTACAAGGTGAGCCAATTGATCCAATGAAAAGATATACTATAGCCTTAAATTCGTATCGTTACTTGGGTGGAGGCTATCCTACATGGCAAAAAGACTTAAAACTCATTAAAGAGTTTCAAGTTGATATTTCAGAAATCATCATCGAATATCTTAAGAAAAAAGCAACTATTGATATACCGTATGAAAACAATATTAAATTGATTAAAGAATTCATGTAAACGTTTTATTAATAATTGTGTTGAAAATTTACAGTGATTTTGATATGCTAATTATGTCTTCAATATATCGTATAATCGACCGAATGTGGCGGTCAAGTCTCTACCATATCACCGTGAATGATATGACTACGATTGAAATCCTTTTTTTCGTTTTCAATCGACCACACAACATGTTTGTGTGGTTTTTTATTGATTATTGAAGACAAAAATAAAAAAAGGAGAAAGAAGATATGGAATTCTTGAAAAAGTATTTCCAAATTGAAGCACGTGGATCTAGTATCGGTGCTGAAGTCATTGGTGGAGTTGTAACCTTTTTAGCGATGGTTTACATTTTACCTGTGAATAGTTTTATGTTAGCTGACGCAGGGATGAGTCAGCCAGGAGTGTTTGTTGCAACGGCACTTGCAGCAGGATTTGCAACAATTTTAATGGGATTTTTAGGGAAGGTCCCAATTGCACTCGCATCCGGTATGGGTATTAATGCATTTTTTACTTATACTGTTGTCTTGGGTCTAGGATTTACATGGCAAGAAGCTCTTGCAGCAGTTTTAGTATCTGGGGTTTTATTTTTAATTGTGAGTTTGACAGGTCTTAGAAAACTCATCATTAATGCCATTCCTAAAGATTTAAAATTTGCGATTGGTGCAGGTATTGGATTTTTTATTGCATTTATTGGATTAAAAAATGCAGGTATTATTGTTTCTGATCCAGCAACCTTTGTTGCATTAGGAAACTTAGCAAATCCAGTTGTTTTACTTGGTTTAGTTGGTATTTTCTTAGTGTTGATCTTATTTACAGCAGGTGGAAAATTATCTCGATTTGCAATCATTATTTCAATGCTTGCAGTCGGTATCGGTGGTGCACTATTAGGGCTCATTTTTCCAGGTCTAGATCCATTTATGCCAAATTTAACAACCGCGAATTTAGGTGCAGTCACAGAAGTTGGGGGATTGTTTGGCCAAGCATTTGGTGCTTTGGGTTCGTTATTATCTAACCCACTCGCGTACCCTGTCATTATTACCTTGTTGTTTATTGACTTTTTTGATACTGCAGGGACACTTGTATCCGTTGGACATCAAGCAGGATTACTTGATGAAGAAGGTCAGCTTATTGGTAATGATCAAGCATTACTTGTAGATTCAGTTGGGACGATGTTTGGTGCAGTTGTTGGAACATCTACCGTAACATCTTATATTGAATCCAATACAGGGATTCAAGCAGGTGCTAAAACAGGATTAAGTGCTGTAGTCACTGGGGTATTATTTTTACTAGCCATCTTACTTTATCCACTTTTTGGATTCGTTGATGCCGTTTTTGTTGATGGTGTTGCGTATTCACCAGCTACTTCACTTGCGCTCGTTTTTGTAGGGATTTTAATGATGAAACCACTTAAAGATATTAACTTTGAAGATCCTATTATATTAGCAAGTAGTTTTATCACAGTCATCATGATGATCTTAACATTTAAAATTTCAGAAGGTATTGCATTTGGATTTATTACTTATGCATTGCTCATGGCATTATCTCCAAGAAGAAAAGAAGTACACTGGATGGTTTATGGGCTTGGTGCATTCTTCTTAGTGCATTTACTCATTTATTTCATTTGGATAGCGTAATATAATATGAAAAAAAGCGTCTCTAATCGAGACGCTTTTTTGTTATAATAAGTTGAAGGTGATACTATGTATGATTTATTTTCAAGTTATGAAGCGTCTGATATTATTACTCGATGGAAAATTAAAACGTATAAAATACTAGGCTATATTATGTTTGCAGTCGGTGCATTTTTAACGATTGAATTTTTAGTGCTGGCGTTTTTCTTAGAAGCGGAAGCAGAAGCAGCCATGTTTTTCTTATTGCCATTTGGATTTGTGATGGCACTCATAGGATTTGTATCATTAAAAGCAGGAAATAACAGGGCTTTAGGAAAAAAAGAAGTTGTTGAAGTTACGCTATTTAATGAATATCAAACAGAGTATACAAAAATTCCAGCTGCAAGACTTTCTTCCAGTAACAAAAACAATTCAGAGTATGCCGTAATGTTACTTTTAGGTACAGATACGATTGATGTTAACAGATTAAATCGGTCACTTAGAAAATTGGCCAGTTATCCAAGTGAGGATACTGTCTTTAATTTTTATGTCAATACAAAAAATGGTCAATATCTTATCAAAAGAAAATTTTATATCACTCATCAAAGAAAACATCACAAGTACTACTTGATGAAAGGGTCTGAAGATAAAGTTGTGAACTTTATTAAATCTAATGGTTATTATTATCAAATATTTGAAAACAATATACTAACGCAACAACATAAATAAAAAGATGTCTCATTGAGACATCTTTTTTATAGAAAACTTAAAGGCATTATTTTTTTAAGTTTTTCCAAGGAATGACATGAAGTAAGACATTTAATAAAATGCCTACGAGCGCAGCAAGAGACATACCTGTTAAACTTGATGCATTATTGATCACGATTTCTGCTTGACCTAAACCAACAACTAACATCGATGCAACAATGATTAAGTTTTTCATATTGGTTAAATCAACTTTTGCTTCAATCATGACTTTAAGTCCATTACCGGCAATAAGACCAAATAATAAAACGAGTACACCACCCATGACTGGTGCTGGAATTGTTGAAATAAGCGTCGTAAAAATATTCACAAAAGATAATAAGATGGCAATCACAGCAGCACCACCGATGACATATACAGAACCAACTTTTGTCATCCCAACAACACCAGTATTTTCACCATAAGTTGTGTTTGCGGGTCCGCCTAACATCGCAGAAACAAACGTTGCAACACCATCTCCTAATAACGTATTTTCTAAACCTGGATCTTGTAAGAAGTTTTCTCCAGTAATGGAACCTAAAACAGTATGATCACCAATGTGTTCTGCTATCGTTACAAAAGCAATGGGTGCAAACATTAAGACAGCTCTAAAATCAATTGCATATGTACCGAATAATGTTACGTCTGGAAATGATAGGATTGCTGCATTACTTAATGGCGTAAAGTCTACTTGTCCGACAATAATGGCAAAGACATACCCAACTAAGATACCACCTAAAATCGGGACTACTTTGAAAAACCCTTTTGCAAATACTGCAAGAATCACTGTTGTTGCAAAAGATACAAGCGCAATCAATGCATTGATGGCATTGGATCCTAGAAATGCAAAGAATGCATCACCAGAATTTGGAGATAACCCTGCTTGACCTGTTGCAACGGATGCTAAACTAATTCCAATGATTGCAATCATCGGTCCAATCACAACCGGTGGTAACAATGTATCTAACCATGCTTTCCCTGCAAAACGAATGATGGTTGCAACTAAGACATAAATCAAACCAACAACCATC